>Ga0209408_1002365_pt1 | contig 10680 bp, 8 predicted proteins | sample AD_UKC107_MetaG_FD_184422 | JGI IMG/M metagenome (GOLD analysis project Ga0209408, IMG submission 184422) | Active sludge microbial communities of municipal wastewater-treating anaerobic digesters from Hong Kong - AD_UKC107_MetaG (SPAdes)... | ecosystem: Engineered > Bioreactor > Anaerobic >... | reverse complement strand
TGTCCGGGGTTACCAAGGTAAATGCAGCAGATATATGGGAGGAAAGTTAATGTTCTTACCCGGGGAGGTCTCACGGACATGAGGAAACGGAGTATGAATCATGGTCGAAACAAGGTTTACCGTGAGAAGTCAGCCGAGGTCATAGTACCGTAATACGACAGTTACGGGAAGGGCCGAACCTTAATAAGGAAGCAGCAAATGAAAGTTACCAGATGAAAGGAAGAAAGCAGAAAATCTTTGATACATCAGAGACCTGTCCACAGAAGAATAGGACGGCATCCGAAGGCTATGTGGGAGGGCAGACTTTCATTGGGATAACTGAAAACAATGCTTTCAGCAAAGATCAATCGGAGTATGGGATGTTAGAGTACATTCTTTCACCACTGAACCTTAACAAGGCTTACCTGAAGGTAAGACAAAATAAAGGTGCAGGTGGTGTAGACAAGATGGAAGTCGAATCCTTACAGGATTATCTTGTCAGGGACAAGGAAGTGCTTATACAATCCATACTAAGGGGCAAGTATTGCCCCAACCCGGTCCGTAGGGTATTAATACCCAAGGAAAACGGAAGTAAACGGCAGTTAGGAATCCCGACCGTTGTGGACAGGGTCATCCAGCAAGCCATTTACCAGGTGCTCAGCCCGGTTTACGAGCCACGATTTTCTGAATACAGTTACGGGTTCAGACAGAAAAGGAATGCCCACGATGCACTGAATAAGTGCAGGGAGTACATCACCAAAGGCTACATACACGCTGTTGATATGGACTTGGAAAAGTTCTTTGATACAGTGAACCATAGCAAGCTGACGGAGGTGCTATCGAAGACGATAAAGGATGGGCGGGTAATCTCGCTGATCCATAAGTACCTTAATGCAGGGGTGATGACAGAGGGCAGACATGAACCAAGCGAACAAGGAGTACCACAGGGTGGTCCTTTGAGCCCGCTGTTGGGCAATATTATGCTCAACAAACTGGATAGGGAACTGGAACGCAGAGGGCACAAGTTCGTTCGATATGCAGATGACATGGTTATTTTGTGTAAGAGCAAACGAAGTGCCGAAAGAACCATGAAAAGCATCATTCCTTTTATTGAAGGGAAGTTGTTTTTAAAGGTCAACCGGGAGAAGAGCAAGGTATCTCACGTCAAGGACGTAAAATTTTTAGGTTACACATTTTATGTATACAAAGGTGAGGGAAGGTTGCGGATACACCCTAAAAGTGTACTGAAGATGAAGGCCAAAATCAGAAAGCTGACATCGAGAAGCAACGGATGGGGTAACAAGCGAAGGAAGGAAGCATTGCGCCAGTACATCAGAGGATGGGTGCAATACTTCAAACTAGCAGATATGAAGAATCTGCTGCAGAGGATAGATATGTGGTATCGCCGCAGGTTGCGCATGGTGATATGGAAACAATGGAAACGAATTAGAACCAAGCTTGCCAACCTGATCAGGTTAGGAATACCTAAATCCAAAGCCTGGGAATGGGCGAATACGAGGAAAGGCTACTGGCATATAGCTAATAGCTTTATCCTCAGTAGATCTATTACCACTGATCGGCTAAGGAAAGCCGGTTATATCTTTCTGTCGGACTATTATCGGTTGGTTCGAGTTATTTATTAGGGAACCGCCGTATACCGAACGGTACGTACGGTGGTGTGAGAGGTCGGAAAATAAAATAGGAGGAAAACTATTTTATTTTCCTCCTACTCTATTTGCGTAGTCTGAGATTATTAAAGTAGCTCCATGATTGGGGCTTAATATTTGATAAACAATATATCCAGACGAATATTTGGAAATATGCAGAAAACAGGAAAACTATTAGCCGGTTGATCAATAATTCTTGTCGCCCGGGAGTTAATTTTTATCCTTTATTCTTTGTTATCTCAGATTTAAGTAATGAAATTATATCTTCACCAGCCCTTTCTTCAGGGATTGTAAAACGGAAAACTGAACCACCAGAAGGTTTTGATTCATACCAGATTCTGCCTCCAAGCAATTCAATATAAGCTTTTGAGATAGCCAGCCCCAGTCCTGTTCCCTGAAAACGCCTTTTTGTGCTGTTCTCTGCCTGATAAAAATGCCGGAAAAGATTCTTTTGAAACTCCTCCGGAATCCCAATTCCTGTGTCAGAAACATAAAACTCAATAAGACCATCTCTCAGACTGTAGCCAAATTCAACTTTCCCTTTATCAGTAAATTTTATAGCATTATTAACAAGGTATCTTAATACCTGCGTAACTTTATAACTGTCAGTCAGAATATCAGATACACTGTTGTCCGGCATCTTTGAAAACACTAGTAAAATATTTTTTTCTGCAGCCGGTCTGCTGAACTGATCATAAATTTTTAAGAGCAGTTTATTTATTTCCACTTTTTCCTTGGATATTTTTACCGTTCCTGCTTCTATTTTGGATATTTCCACAATATCATCTATTACCTCTGCCAAATGATCTGCACTCCTCGAAATAATGTCTATATATTCCCTTCTGCTGTCATCAGAAGGAATCTGTTCGCTAAGAAGAGTAGTAAAACCAACAATAGCATTTAGTGGAGTCCTTATTTCATGAGATATATTCTGTAGAAATGCAGCTTTCAATCGCTCGTACTCCTCTGCCCTGTCAGGAACAGGATTATCGTTGACAGGTGATTGCAGTAGATTACTTATTTCAGTCAGTATTCCGAATGCTCCTACTACTTTCCCCGTTTCCTTATCAAAAATTGGCACAGAAGAATCTCTGATCCACTTGCGGTCACTTTTGGGTGTGATCAATAAAAGATCGGCTTTATAATTCTTCATCTCTCCATTTAAAAAACGTTTCCGGGCTTCCAGACTATCAAAAGGAATATCATCAGATAAAGGGTGAATTTCCAGAATCATACTTTGAAACATTTTTTCAGTAAATCGTTCCGGAGGAATTCCCAGAAGTTCCTGTATCCCTTCACCTATTTTGAGATAGTAACCCTCTCCAATACTTTTTCCAAATATTAGCTGAAAGGGGATCCCTCCTGAATTCTCTATCGCCTTAAAATAGAATAATCCGCTTTCACATGAACTGTCAAAAATATTACTCCTCACAGTATCCATACAAATAATGTTTTCATAAAGTATTTCCCGACTTCTAACAACATATCCTTACATATATTATATACCACTCCTTCATCTTTCTTTTTTTAAGAAAAATGAAGCACCAATACTTATCATTTACAGGAATATGTCTTTCACATATTAATCCATATATAAGTTTAATAGAGATCTCAGGATAATTGTTACCCTGTTTTAACATTTTTTATGAAATGAAATAAGATTTTTTTTTACATTTGAATTCCATTAGTTCAATGTAACTGTTAGCATACCGGCGTGAAAGAATACAGCGATGCTGAAATAATTGACTGCCTGCGTCAAAGGAAAAATTACGTAGTTCATTATCTGTCAAACAGATATATGCCAATGATACGTCTTATGGTCATGCGTATGGGAGGATCGTCAGAAGATGCCAAGGACGTTTTTCAGGAAGGATTAATGATAATTCTTGAGAAAATTGACAATAATGAATTTTCTCTCACTTGTAAATTTATGACCTTTTTTTACTGTGTATGTGAAAATTTATGGAAGGCAATAGTCGCCAGAAAACATGCAGCATCAAATTATGTCAAAAATATGATTTATGAAAATAATTATCCGGAAAACGACATTGTTGCAGAACACATTGATAATAAGGTCTATGTGAAAATAATTCGGGATGTGTTCAATTCTCTTGACCCTGTAAGTAAGAAGGTCCTTAAGATGCACTGGCAGGAGAAATCACATAAGAAAATTGCTGAAGAACTTGGATATAGTTATGGATATATCAGGAAAAAGAAATGTGAAGCACAGGCTGAAATGGCTGAAAAAGTAAAAAGATCATTAAAGATAATCGATGATAAACTGAAATAAATCAATTATTTCGGATATATATTAATAACAACCAGTAGTAATAAGGATGAGATCAAAACAGTATGATAAAGCGTTTTGGACAGCACTTGAAGATATACAGGCTGTAAAAAATGATCCTTCATATAAAGAGGCAGAACGTATTGCCAGACTGGCGGTTGAAGAATACCATGAGTCGGGGCAACGAAATACTGTCAATGAAAGGTATATAAAAGAATCTCTTGCAAATAGTTTTTCAGATGAAATAATTGATAAAGAAATAATTAGAATTGAAGAAGAAATTAAAAACAATAACCTGGATGAAGTAACCCGGGAATGGGTAAGTAGCTGGGAAAACGATAAAGGAAGAGACAGAGTAAGAGATAAAAAAAGACAGGAAATAAGAGATTTCGTTTCATCTTCACTGGAAAATCCCGGTAAGATCTCAGAAAAGCCAGCAGAAATTTCTATGGTAAAATCTAAAGCTAAAGTATATATTATCCGCTCTTTATCAGTTGCTGCAGCATTGATGGGAGTAATTTTCCTTGTAAGATCAATTCTGTTGCCTGTTGAACCGGAAAATCTTTACAGCAAATATTATGAACCAGTGAGTTTAGTATCAGATATAACACGTGGAACCGGAGGTATTACCGGCACTGCTCTTAATATTGGAATTGAAAATTACAGGAACGGCGAGTATGAAAGTGCTTCAGCTGTTTTTGCCGGTCTTATGGATGCAGAAAAGCCTTCTCCAGATATTCAATTCTACCAGGGTGTGACCCAGATGGCTCTGGGTAATTTTTCCGATGCCATTAATCTACTTGATCTTGTTGTTGCTAACTCCGGGTCATTTAGTAAAGAAGCTGAATGGTATCTTGCCCTGTCTTATCTAAAAACAGGAAATACCTTTGAAGCTGTCAGACATTTTGGAACACTGGCTAATGAACCCGGTTACTACAAAGAGCGATCAGAAAAAATTCTTCGGCGTCTGAAATGATCTATAACAAAGCCTGTGCTAAGTAACACTGAGAAAAAAGCAATAACAATCAATACAGGCCGGCGGGTTACTACAGGAGTGGTATCTCCTACTACTTCGTATGCAGACCAATAATATGGATTTTTGAGTGATGGCAAATTGTCATTCAGAAAGTCCAGTTTTGCTGAATGCATTGCTTCATTTTTTCTTCTGCCTTTTGCCAGGTAATAATAATACCTCGAAATAATCGCTTCGCTGGTTTCATCATTCACTTCCCTTACTGTCATTACAACAGACGCAGCTCCGGCAAGAGTGAAACTGCGGGCAAGACTTATAAGACCCTCGCTGCGGTATAGTGTGCCTGTCCCTGAATTACATGCACTGAGAACAACCATAGGCGAATTAATTCTCATCAGACTAATCTCATAATTATGGAGTTTACCATCATTTACTTTATCATTAGCAGAATTAAATAACATATATGAGAATCTGGAATTGACTGTATCTGGTATTGCATGCATGGCCAGATGAAAAACAACGGGCTCTTTAAGTGCTGATCTGAAATTACTTTCTGTAGCTTTGGCTTTTGTATACTTTTTCCCTTTGAAATGTCGGTAAACAGACTCTATTTCTCTGGCAGCACCAGCCAAATCCTGGGAAAACTGCCCATACCTTTGAGAACTATCATATTGTGGCACAAAAGAATATACTTTAGTCTTTAAAAAAGCCTTTTTAAGACTGCTGAAGCTAAGTGATGAGGCATAAGAATAAGAAATAATATAATCGTAGATCAGATATCTAAGACTTTCATAATTTGCATTTTCATAATCCGGTCTTTTTGTTATAAATGCTTCAAATGAAAGCCACGAAATCTCTTCATCAGGCACAATGATCAATTTGTTACCACTGAAAAATCTTCTGACAGGTTTTACAAGATTATCATACATATAGGAAAGAGCAGAAGTGTATTTATGGAAAATTTCAGTATGATCACCTGAATGATAATCCATATTATGTCCATCGTATATGATAGCAGCATGATAATGAAAAAGAGAGTCCAGAGTGTTTTTGTGAACAGTAATTTTATCTCTTGTTACAAGGAAAGTATAGAGATCACGCGTGCCATCATTATGCCTGCTTCCAAATAAAAAGTCAACAATAGTCTCGTCTTTGGCTAAGTGTCTCTTCATCTCAGGCACAGGCAAAGGTTCGGTTTTTAGAAGAAAATCTCTGTATTCCGGAAATTCGTTATTGATGACCGAGTTAATTTTTTCAAGTTCTCTGTTCATACGGAAGATATCATCCTTCCATAATGAGATATTTGCTGAATCAGGTGCTGAACCCTGTAATCCATTATGCAAAAGATTATTATAAGAGGCAATCATTGCGGACAGATCAGTTCTTTTTTTAAGTAATGTATCAGGAATTCTTGCATTGTACAGATAATCATTTTCTGTAAGTTCGTTTCTAAGCACAGAAGCTTTTGTTTCCTGGGCTATTGAATACATCTTTTCTGTCAGAAATTCATCGCCTGTCTGATCAATGAGAGTTGAAATTATATTAATTGCTGTGATGCAGCTTTCTTTGTGGCTATCTGCAAAATACAGACGGTCTTCTTCAGAGAAATAATCTATTCGCATAGTTTTTGATAAGGCCAGTGCCAGTTCTATTGTTTCAAGGCCTGATATCAGGTACCTGTTTTTCATAGTTGTATCATCCGTTATCTCTGACATTTGTCTTAAAACCATTGCTTTGCTTTTAAGGTTATCAAGCAGACGCAGATTAAAAAATGATGTATCAATATCCGGATTAATGAATATATCAGAACTTTCAAAATCCGGTACAATAGCAGCAAGAGACTTCTGATAATACACCAGAGCACTGTCATACTGTGATCTGGCGGCGAAATGATCCCCTAATTGCTTGTATGACAATGATGTAAGACTGTTTTTATGGCCATAGTTAGATATACATATTTTCAGCGCTTTCTTATGAATATCAAATGCATCGGTATACCTGTTATGGGAATCAAGAAACAGACCATAAGCAAAATAAACTTCTGCCAGCCTGAAATAATTCATGTCATAATCATTTATGAATTTCTCGATACTCAGTGCAAAATATTTTTCTGCCTGATCTGGTAAATTCTTATTAACAAATGTTTTGGCAATGTTCATATATGCAAGAGGCAGACCTGTGAAATTATATTTGTTTTTGATTTCCACACTCTTGTTCAACAAGTCCAGAGCATAGTTATAGTCTCCAAAAGTAATCAACATTCTTCCATAATTCAGATATGCTGATGCCAGACTTGAATATATATCTCTGTCAGGATTTTTAATTATCAGGCGCTGATAAAAACGGATACCTCTTTCGAAATATTCCGATGCCATGGGAAAAGATTGCTGGACGCCATAGATAATAGCTTTGTTAATATACAGATCACCCAGCAACTTAGACAGATTATCTTCATTTGATAAAAGTAATTCAGCCTTGTTATAATATTCCAGAGCTTCTTCATATTTGCCCAGAAGATTACAGGTTGCGCCCAGATTATTCAGTATCGCTATCCTGTATTCAGAAGATAATGAATTTTCAGTTTTCAGAATCGACACCAGTAATCTTTCAGCTTCAATGAGATCACCGGAATCATAAGCTTTAAGAAAACTTCGAAAATGATTGTCAGAAACCGGGCTTTGAGCTGGTACAAGAATCAAAATCAAAGGAAAATATAGTATGATAATTGATATAATTATCTTTTTCAATCTGCTATCTGTAAGAAATAAATTAAAATACTACCAGATGTGAAAATTAATTAAAATCACTACAAAAAAAAAGAAGAGGCTGTTAAAACCATCTTCTTCATTTGAGAACCTGCTTATTTTTACAATTTTTAAGGAATTATGTTTTTTATCCGACAATTGTCTTAATAATTTCAATGCAAAAAAATGTAAAAAGCATTCATTATACCCCAGGAGGAATGATAATAATAGGTTCACTTCCTCCCTCACTACCTTCTCCATCTCCTCCCCTGATTTGCATCATCTTTTTAATATCCAGAATTTCATTTTCTGATAATACAGTGAATAATTCATTTAAACTTTTTCCTGTTGATTGAATTGATTTTTTCATGATAATTTGAATTTTGGTTATATAGTTATATTTTGATCACCCATTGATTGTTACCTTAAAAAAGGATGATTTTGTAAAAATTTTCTTAAACAATTTTATATATAGCTGATTAGCTGTAGATTGGGTGATTGAAGAAAATTAATTTTCAGAGAAGGTCTTTACAAAAAGAGCTGAAAGAAAAAAAAATCTAAAAAAAAAGATGAATTACAGGGTAACAATTAACCATTAAAACATATATAACTATAGGGATATGATACTATACAGTGGAATTTTATATTTTATAATCTGATGAATTAAGGTTTTTATAATTTGAACTTATATGAAAGATTATTACATCAGTACAAATGCAAGAATGGACGGCAGTCACACTGTTCATTGCAGAAGATGTCCATTAATTAACTATGACACAAATATGATCAGTCTTGGTAAATTTGAAACTGTCGGAGAAGCTTTGGAGAAGGGAAGGGATTATTTTTTTAATGTCAGAGAGTGTCCTTTTTGTTTAGGTGTCAAAAAAAATGGAATAGAGGGATACGGTTTACCTATGGCTGGTTATTGCCCGGATAATGCTGTCCATCACATTTCAGCCGAATGCCAGGATGCATATATATGTTGTACTAACTGAGCCGGTGAAAAGTAATACTCAGTAGCTTAGTTTATGTAATTATGACTATTCCAAAAACAAAAAAAAGAATCAGCCACAGAATTATTTTGAGTGTATAATCGCTATCATTATCATTCATATCTGCCGCATCTGTTTATTTGTTCAAAAATAATAAAATTAATAAGAAGCTACATGAACATTCTTAACAGCTCTTCCCGAGGGGTCAATAAAATTGGAAAATCCGGTATCCCATGCAAGAGCTTCTGAGGTACTGCATGCTATTGAATGTGAAGAAGGAATACAGGCAGAAGCGGAATCTGAAGGAAAATGTTCCGTAAATATTGATCTGTATAGATATTCTTCTTTTGATAAAGGAGGGTTTAGTGGGAATCTGTATTTTGCATTTTTTAGTTTTTCGTCTGAGATTTCCTTATCTGCCAGTGCTCTAAGGGTATCAATCCAAAGGTATCCCACTCCGTCAGAAAACTGTTCTTTCTGTCTCCAGGCAATATTATGAGGAAGATAATCCTCAAAGGCCTTTCGCAGAACCCATTTTTCGATTTTTCCGTCAGAAGCCATTTTGTCAGCAGGGTTCAATCTCATGGCTACATCCAGGAATTCCTTGTCGAGGAAGGGTACACGTCCTTCAACACCCCAGGAAGCAAGTGATTTATTGGCACGTAGACAATCATATTTACTCAGACGACTTAATTTTCTTACAGTTTCGGTGTGAAATTCACGGGAATTTGGAGCTTTATGAAAATAAAGATATCCTCCGAAAACTTCATCTGCACCTTCACCGGAGAGTACCATTTTAATTCCCATTGATTTTATAACCCTTGCTATCAGGTACATCGGAGTCGAAGCCCTTACTGTTGTAACATCGTATGTCTCGATATGATAAATCACGTCTCTCAGGGCATCCAGACCTTCCTGGAGAGAAAAATTTACTTCATGATGAATGGTTCCTATGTGGGTAGCAACCATTTTTGCAGATATAAGATCAGGAGAGCCCTGCAGGCCAATTGCAAAAGAATGTAGCTGAGGCCACCAGGCCTCACATTTATCATTTGTCTCAATTCTTTTTGATGCATATTTTTTTGTTATTGCAGAAATAATTGACGAATCGAGTCCACCAGAAAGAAGAACTCCATAAGGTACATCCGTCATTAATTGTCTGTGTACAGCAGCTTCCAGCGCAAGTTTAAGATCCTGTATGGATGTTTTATTGTCAGCTACAGCTTCATAAGTCATCCAGTCACGTTCGTACCATTTTTTTAATACACCGTCAGGACTATACAGATAATGACCCGGAGTAAACTCCTCATACTTATTACATACACCTTCAAGAGCTTTCAGTTCAGATGCAACATGAAAATTTCCGTATATATCCCTGCCCATATATAGAGGGACTATTCCAATATGATCACGGGCTATAAGATAAATATCCTTTTGCCTGTCGTAAAGAGCAAAGGCAAATATTCCGTTCAGATCTTCCAGAAAAGCGGGTCCTTTTTCCTGATAAAGGGGAAGTATTACTTCACAATCGGATTGAGTCCTGAATTCGTACGAATCTTTGTACCGTTCCCGTATTTCCCGATGGTTATATATTTCACCGTTTACGGCAAGAACCAGATTGCCATCGCTGCTTATCAACGGTTGTCCGCCTGATACAGGATCCACTATGGAAAGCCTCTCATGAGCCAGTATAGCTTTCTCACTGCAAAAAATACCTGACCAGTCAGGCCCTCTGTGCCTTAACCTCCCTGCCATTGTCAACACAACACTACGCAATTCATTGTAATCACTTTTTATATCAAATACTCCTACTATTCCACACATGTTTCATTTATTTAATTGAACAATCCTATTCTTTTCTTCCTGCAAAACTATAACATAATTTCGAAATAAAAAATAATATATTAATTTAATAGGGCTAATAAATGTATAATATTAAGCATATATTAATGTATAGTATTATATATAAACCTATAAGCTCAATAATACGAATAATATTAATATTGTATATTTATATTCCCCCTGGGTTTGTTTCACA
>Ga0209408_1002353_pt1 | contig 10708 bp, 8 predicted proteins | sample AD_UKC107_MetaG_FD_184422 | JGI IMG/M metagenome (GOLD analysis project Ga0209408, IMG submission 184422) | Active sludge microbial communities of municipal wastewater-treating anaerobic digesters from Hong Kong - AD_UKC107_MetaG (SPAdes)... | ecosystem: Engineered > Bioreactor > Anaerobic >... | reverse complement strand
ATAAATTCCGGGAATTGTGGAGTCAGCATGAACAACAATTACAACAGCAGGTGAGTATCAATACCGATTTGTTGCGGAAGATCAATATGGATAAGGTTGAAAAAAAAATGAAGAGCCTGGTTCGTATTAAAGCTATAGCATTGAGCTTTTATATATTAATTGGATTTCTGTTGATTGGATATATTGTTGCAAAATGGCCCCAGCCTGTGTTTGTGATCTCAGGCGTTATTTTGGCTGTCCTGGCTTTTACGATAGTATATACTTCAGTAAAGGAGCTGAAGTTGATACTGACAATAGATTATTCAGCCACCATCAGTCAATTGCAGAAACAATTACTGAACATCAGAAGTGTGGTAATAAAATACCTGCGGAAACTAATATGGATATTTCCATTATATATGGCTTTTGTAGTCTTGTTTTTTGATCTTGTTTTTGGAATAAACATAATTCAGCACGGTGACAGGATATGGATCCTGATGCAAAGTGTTATCAGTGTTTTCGTTATGATACCCTTAGTTGTTTGGATGCTAAAAAAACTTGTACCTGAAAATGCAGACAAAAAGTGGATGCGTTGGATTCTAAAAGGCAATGGCACACAGATAACGGAAGCTTTGGAATTACTAAGAGAGGTAGCAATTCGCTAAAAGGGTACGTTGTACACATTGTTCGTTTAATTGATAATCAATAAGTTACGAAAAACGACCCCCGGGGGGGTAGTTTTTCGTAACTCCCTCATTCTGAGGCAAACGAACAATGTGTACAACGTACCCTTTTTTCCTATCTTTGCAACCTATGGAACAAAGGGACTATATTCTAAGGGAAATAGAGAAACTGGGCGTGATACTAAGGGCTATCATGACCAAAATTTTCGGAGGGAATGCCAATAACCCGCTTCCGCAAGAGAAGCAATTTGAAGAAGTCACTCAAGAACTGTTGGAAAATGCAAATTTTGATCTGAGAGCATTTATCCGGATGGATGATGCCCGGGCAATCAAATACCTGGAGGATAGGATGGATTTCAATATTCCGAACCTGGAAGATCTGGCCCTTATTCTTGAAAAGTTGGGAGTAGCAGAGCCTGGAGCCACAGAACCGCTGCCACCGCTTTCGTTGAATGCAGAACCGGGCATAAACGAGCCGCTGATGGCAGGGCCGTTTGAACTGCAGCTGGTCGAAATCCGCAACTTGTCATTGAAGAAGGCGCTTCTGATCCTGGAGCATTGCCGGGATAAGGACCGCACGTATTCCTTTGAGCGGGAAAGCCGCATAGGGGCATTGAAAACAGTATTGGAGGAACCGGATGTGGTTCTTAAAATCATTGTAGCGGGGGAAGCACGGAAAGAAAATCAAGAGGGTGTGAGAATTACCGAGGTGAAGTCCGCGGGGCAGATGTTCAGGGATACGATGCAGGCACCCGTTGGTGTGAGAATTGCCGAGGTGAAGTCCGCGGGTATTGTGATAGGTCAGACACAGGATGCATTGGATCTGATGGCCAACGCCGATTATCTGGGTGCCCGGAAGATCATGATCCGGGAAGAACACCTGGATCCTGCCTTCTTTGACCTGAAAACAGGGATTGCCGGGGAGATCCTTCAAAAATTCACCAATTACCGGGTACAATTGGCAATCATTGGGGATTTTTCAAAATTCCCTGGGAAAAGCATCCGGGACTTTATCTTTGAAAGCAACCGTTACGGAAGGATCAATTTTGTCAGCAGCCGGGAAGAAGCCATTGAAAGACTCACCAAATAACAGGAAGTTCGAAATGCACAAAAAAGAACAGGAGCAAGAACAGGACCAGAAGCAGAAACAAGACCAGAACCCAGATAAGGCAAAGTCACGGCCACAGGCACAGTCACAGGGCCAGGAACAGGTTTTTTTTGAAAACAGGGAAGCTTTAAGAAGCTGGCTGGAAAAGCACCATGACAGCAGTCCCGGCATCTGGATGATCTATTATAAGAAACATACGGATACACCGTGTATCGAATACCGTGAAGCCTTGGAAGAAGCTCTCTGCTTCGGGTGGATTGACAGCACACTGAAAAAAGTGGACGAGGAGCGATACCTCAGAAAATTTACGCCCCGCAGAAAAGGTTCCAAATGGTCGCAGGTCAACATCAAAATCGCACAGACACTGATCCGGGAGGGAAAAATGACGCGCGCGGGACTCGGCAAGTGGGAAAACCATAAACCGCTCAAAGAGCTGCCCGGGAAAGAGATCCCGCTGCCGGAATTCCTCCGGGAAGCCTTTGGGCAGAATGAACCGGCGTTGGAAAATTTTCAAAATCTTGCGCCGAGTTACAGGCGGCAGTACATCTTGTGGATCACCTCGGCCAAGACCCCGGAAACCGTGCAGAAAAGGATCAGCGAGTCCGTCGGCCTTTTGAAGGAAAAACGGAAATTGGGAATGCGCTAAACTTTTCCGGGCGTTAATTATTGATCATATCCTTAAAGGCAGATCCGAAGATCAGGTACGCGGTATTTCCGCCAATGGTGCCCTCGTTTTGTCCCCAGAGGAAAGGCCAGTCGTCGTAGTTCTCAAAGTGGTCGGGCTGTCTGAACAATAATCCGGGTGCTACATTGCCGGGGATAAACGAGAAGTCGGCCCTGTTGTTTCCGTAAAAGACCTCTTTGGGACGGGAGGCGCCCACGGTGGCTACCAATGAATAATTGTGGTACGGATGGCAGCCGAACAGCCAGTTGGTGACCTTGAAAGCATGGCTCTTGTCAATAATATCCGGGTAATAGCGGTTGGCAAAGCAGATGGTGGTACCAAAACTGACCACGCCTCCGCTTCCTGCCCAGTTGCCAAGGCCTATGGGAACTCCGTATGGATTATCCTTTTCCAGCCCTTCAATATATTCTTTGTACTGTAACACATACGGACGGAGCTTTTCTTTGTAAGAGGCATCCATGTGGGGTATGGCGTGAAGTGCAGTCAGGATGGTGTAGCTCACGTTCCGGTCAAGAGCCGGCCATAGTTGTTGCTCAAATTGATCCAGGTAGGATTGTTCTCCGGTGGAGATGTAAAGTTGCAGGTTGGTGGCAAAATTGCCGGAACCGAATCCCCGTCCGCGCCTTTGTTGTGGCATGGCGGCCATCAGCTCCGTGGCCTCTTTCAGCAATCGTTTTGACTGTTGCAATGCCCTTTCCGAAAGGTCGTCGTTATATCCTTTCAAAGCGCGGCTTGCCGAGGCAAACATGGTGGCGGCCGTCTGGTCCAGGAAGGGATTGCGGCTTGTAAATGCCCACATGTCGTCCTTTACTCCGCTGGACCGTCCGTCGGCCGCCACTTCATACGGGCCGAGTTCGGGGTTGTAGGGAAGGCCGTCCGTGATGGAGGCGGCATCGCCCAGGTGGTGGTAATTGTCCAGCACCGAGTTGGAAAGCGTTTGGGCCATATGGCCGATGATCTCGGCCTGAGCCACCAGTTGCATAGTCCCGTGCTCAATAAACTGCAATATGTCGGGCGTCCCGTCGGGACGATGAAGGTCCACGTAACGTTGGTCATGATCCACAAACGTCTGGTCGCGTAATGGTTTGAAGTATTCCCACGTCTGGACAAAGTTTTGTACCACGCTGATGTTCGATCCCGTCTCGATGTCAAAGTCTCCTGCATCAAAAAATCCGCCAACGTTCAGTCCCGGGATTGTTTCCAGTGCTTTGTAAGGGGTGTCGGTTGTGGGGCCCTGACCGTGAAGGTCAAAGTGATCCGTGTTTGGAGGGGCCTGCAGGTACCCTTCTTTGAAAGGTTCCCCGTGCCATACCCTGTATGCCTCGTTCACATACATGTGGTTCATGTGGATGGGGATCCAGATGTCGCTGGTGGCATCGGTAATCTTGTCGTAAACGTTGTCTTCTATGATGAAGTTGTTCGTTTTGCAATTACCGTATTGAATGTAATATATGCCGGGTTCGGTAACCGGGGAGAAATCAAATTTCACATAATGGTATTTGTAATAATCGCCCCAGGGTTCGATCTTTCCGTTGAATACTTGGGTGGCGTTGCCGTCGTTTTGGATTTTGTAAATGGATGCCGATTCCAGCGGTTTATCTTTTTTGTCCAGTTCAATAACTGCTGTTTTTTGTTGCCCGGGCAAGTACCCTACCTGGGAGAATCCGATATTCGGTTCCCGGATCCATCCTTCCACGGCATTCGGTTCCACGGTCCAGGTCAGCACTTTGCCCGTTTTTCCTGCCGGCAGCAGGCTGCGCACAACGTACCATCCGTTTTGAGCCAGCACACGGCCGTCAAAGAGCATCAACTCGGTCTCCTGCGAAGTGATTGTCACCATCCGCTCGGGCGCATCGGGTGCCAAAAGCATGGTATGCCCGGTCTCCAGCGGGAGCGGATCTATGAATCGGCCCGTGCCCCTGTCGTCCGAAGTCACGTAGCCTTTGAATTGTTTCAGTTTCTCAGTATTCGGCCGGGTAATGGTGTTCCCCACCACGTAGCGCGGAAACCGGTTGGGACGCCCGTCCATCAGGTAGGCCTTTCCCCAGTACTGCGACGGCAGGAACTCCAGGTTGAAACCCGCACTTCCTTCCAGTGCCGTTGGAAGCGGCTTGTCCAGGTAAACCGAGATTTCCACCCCTTTTCCTTTTGCCGAGACAACCACGCGTGATTCAAAATCGTAGTCTTCGTAACGCAGTATCGACTCTATGGTGTTTGTTTCACGATTAACCTTCCTGGTGGGAATTGCCGGCACCAGGTCCCATTGCTCCGGCGTGTTGGAAAGTCTCACGGCACCGCCCTGCGCCGTCCGGACGCCATGGTGAATGAGCTCTATACCGGCGGTTTTTTCATCATTAAAACCCCCGGTAAAAAGGTTACTGTATACCAGTACGTTAACGCCCTGCGTCTGGAAATATTCCAGATCGTTCAGGGTCAGGTCCTGGGCTTGAGTTTGATTGAATGTCGCAAATAATAGTACGGACAGAAATAGAAGAGTGTATCGTTTCATCAGAATCAAAAAAAAATATATTGTTTTGATTGCTTTAAATGCTGAAGGTTTAATACGTTATGCTCAAATCTATTATATTTGCGAAAGGGGGTGCAACGCACACATTGTTCGTTTCCCTCAAAATGAGGAAGTTACAAAAATCAACCCCCGGGGGGTTGATTTTCGTAACAGGCTGAAAATCAGCCAAACGAACAATGTGTGCGTTGCACCCAATTTGAAGAATTTATGGATATAATAATTGCAATCGGCAGTATCAATGCGTTCTTCTTTGCTTTCCTGGTCTTGACAAAATCCGGGAAAGAAATATCTGATAAAATACTGATAACCTGGTTGGTTTTTTTTGGAATAAACCTGTTAACAGGATTTTGTGCGGTTAAGAATGTATTTGGCAATGCGATTATTCCCGGAGTTTTGGCAGCCATCCTTTTTGTCTGTCATTTCCCTTTTCTTTTTTTGTACACAATATCATTAACCCGACAAAAATTTTCATTAAATCCAAAATTATTGATTCATCTTATACCGGTACTCTTGATGACAGGTAGCATGATCCCTTTCTTCAGATTTAATGGTCCGGAACAGAAAGACATTGCCTATGGCTACGGAGATGGTGTCTACCTGGTGGTTCTTCCCATGTTGGTGATGATTGTTTCTTCGGCCATATATCTGACAGCCACAGTAAAAACCATAAGAAAACATAAAAATGCGATAAAAGACACCTTTTCTTACACAGAAAACATCAATATGAACTGGGTCCAAAGTATTGTATACCAATTCATAGGGTTGTTTTTGCTCATTGTTATGGTTTTTGGATTGCTGAGCTTCAGACAACTTAATATTGCCATAACAGATTATATACTATACACGGGTCTTGTGCTGATCATCTTTTTTATTGGATACCATGGATACAAACAGAGAAAAGTACATTATCCTGATACCGGGACACAGGTTCCAGAACCAAAAACAGAGATAAAAAGTGATCTTGATCAGGCAGACAAGCTAATGCATTCCCTTCTTACAGTTATGGATGCACGCAAACCCTTTCTGGATCCCGGGCTTACCATTTATACCCTGGCTCAAATGATGGAAATACCTGCCCACCAATTGTCAAGATTGCTGAATATTCACATGAATCAATCCTTTTTTGAGTTTATCAACAGATACCGAGTAAATGAATTCAAGTCTATACTCAATAAAAAGGAATTCAGGCATTATTCCATATTGGCTATAGCCCTGGAAGCGGGGTTCAATTCAAAAGCATCTTTCAACCGGATTTTTAAACAAATAACCAATTCCACTCCTTCTGAATACAGGAAGAAGATGTCTCAATAAAGGAATTTGAGACGACAGATACATTACATGCTTCTATTTTTGCCGCCGATTAACATAAAAAGCAAAAATGAATACAATTGTAAGTGACATGTTGACTGGAAGTGAAATTTTCAATACAAGATTTCTTCCTTATTCCTGGATTATCCCAACAGGTCTTTTTATTACGGCTGTCTTTTTGATGGTCTATGCTTTCAGAAGGCCCGGTAAAAAAAGCAGTTCAATTTTCAAAGGATTCCTTTCTTTGGTTTATGTGTTCTCCGGATTAAGTGTATGGCTGGGGATGCATGAAGTGGATGCGATATCTGCCATTTCCGGAGCGATCCTATTATGGTTCTATGCCCTGCTTTTCTTAATGGATGCCATCTGGTGGCAAAAAATTGAATTCAGGATTCCTGAACGAACAGATCTTAAAGTGGCTATGATACTTTTGATATTATTAGGCCTTCTATATCCGGTAATTGAAATGTCTTTTGGCTATTCATGGCCAAAAATGGTGCTCTTTGGATCTGAATGTCCCACCACCACATTTGTTTTGGGACTTTTAACGGGATCCCTCCCCAAAACGAATAAATGGATTATCGGCTTTCTGGCCACTAATGCAGTCCTTGTAGGAGGGTATGTGGGATTCAACGGGTTCATCGTGGATGCGGTAACATATCTTCCGGCCGGAATTATCAGTTGGATAATGATGATACGTTATTGGAAAAAGGCACCTGTTAAAAAAATTCCGGTGATGATCGTAGCACTCGTTTTAACAGCAAGCCTGACGGGTTGTACAAAGATCAATGAAGAGCACAAAGAAGCCGCGAATCTCTATATCAGCAATATTGATTTCCAGTCCTTGAAAACGGGGACATTCCGCGGGTATTATGAAGGAGGTATGTATGGATGGCGGGAAAACGAATGCATGGTTACGGTAGATTCTACATCAACCGGATCTGTTCAGGTGGTTGCTGTTGAATTGATCAGAAGTGTGGAAGACCGCCCCCATTCTTTTTTTGCGGAACTTTATCATAGAGTTATTGACAGGCAATCTCTTCAGGTAGATGTCATTACCGGTGCCACATTAACTTCCAGAGCCCATCTGAAAGCCCTTGAAAATGCGTTAATCAAAGCAAAACAATAATTATGAAAACTGTTGTAATATCTTACTCACGTACAGGAAATAATCAAATCCTGGCAAAAGCGATTGCGGCCGGATTATCTGCAGAACACGTAACCATTACTATGCCCGGTGAAAAATCTTTTTTTTCCATCGGGATGGATATGTTGTTTAACAGGACACCAAAAGTAAACACAACACAGGAAAATCACGTGGATTTCCAGAACGTGGTCTTTGTGGGGCCTGTATGGATGGGCCAAATAGCATCTCCGCTTCGCGCACCTGTCAGGAAGCATAGGAACAGCCTGCAGCAGTATGCGTTTGTCTCCATAAGCGGAGGCGCAGATGGTCCGAATACCAAACTGACGGCAGAACTGAAGAAACGAATTGGCAAGGATCCGGTGTCTGTGGTAAATTTTTTGATTGCCGAGATGCTTCCCGCGGACCCCAAACCCACCCGCGAACAAACCGAGGCCTATCGCCTGGATGAAGCAAAAGCAGAAGAACTGGCCCGGAAAGTTATGGAAGAATTAAAAACGTTCTCATGAAGACTTTCATAAAACAACATCCTCTTTTTTCGTATTTCTTGGTCACATTTATTGTTTCCTGGGCCGGAATTTTTGTGGTTGCCATCTTTCTGGGAATGCCGGCAACAAGCGATACATTTGAAAGCATAGGGCCCATTGCCCTGATCCCCACTTTATTGGGACCTCCAATTGTGGGGGTGGTTTTTACAGGCCTTCTATATGGTCGGGAAGGACTTCGTTCTTTACTGGCAAGATTCCTAAGGTGGAAAGTGCCTGTAAAATGGTACCTTATTGCTTTGTTATTTGTCCCGGTAACCTTATGCCTGATACTTTTTATACTGTCACGATTTTCTCCTGCCTATTATCCGAAGATCCTATTACAACCGGACAAAACCAACGTTATCATTACCGGCATTTTAACCGGTTTATTCGGAGGAGGGCTTTTTGAAGAAGTGGGATGGACGGGATTTGCCACACCCGAGTTACGAAAACGTTATGGTGTAGTGAAAACCGGTTTGATCCTGGGTTTTTTCTGGGGATTATGGCACTTTCTTCCCGTATACTGGGGAAGTGGAAATGTTAACGGAGAACTGGATTGGTCGCTATTTCTTCCGGGACTGTTTTGTCATTATATCTTACTGGTACCTTACCGGGTTCTACTGGTATGGTTGCACGAAAAAACCAATAGCCTGCCTCCGGTTATATTGATGCATGCCAGCCTGACGGCATTTATCCTATTTATCCTGAATTTGAATGAAGGAGGATTGCCGTTATTTGTTTATTATTCATGCTTTTCGTTAATCCTGTGGGCCCTGGTTTGGCTATGCGCAAAAAAGGTACGTTGTACACATTGTTCTTTTCCCTCATAATGAGGGAGTTACGAAAATCGACCCCCCGGGGCTTGATTTTCGTAACAGGCTGAAAATCAGCCAAACGAACAATGTGTGCGTTGCACCCCCAAATCATTTTCTATCTTTACGAAAACTATTATCATGACTCAAATCCTATCTTCCTGCGGATTGCTGTGTAATGAATGTGAATTCTACGGCAACCAATGCACCGGTTGCTACCGGGTTAAAGGGGCGCCTTTCTGGGCGGCCGAACACACTGCAGAGGGTATTTGCCCTTTGTTCAAATGCGCTGTTGTGGATAAAAAGTACAGCAGCTGCGGGCAATGCCCCGATCTTCCCTGCGAATTGTTCATCCGTATGCAGGATCCCAATACGTCGGATGAAGAGCATCAACGCTCACTAAAGGAAAGGGTGGCACGGCTAAGAGCCGGGACAGATTTTAAGCCTGTTACAAAATGAAAAATTTTTGGTACAAGCAGGTCCCGTATCTTATCTTCTTGCTGGCTTTGTTTTCCTCCTGCACCGGCTCAGAAGAGCCTGCGCGGTATACTCCGCAGGAGGCTGGCCGGCTGGTGACGGAAGAGTTGCTCTCCCGGCCGGACTATATGATGTTATGGTACCAGGAACCCGGGATCAACGGGATTCATTATGCCGAGGCTTGCGCGGGGTTTGGGGCGGTGCGGATGGCCGGCGCGCTGAAGGACCCGGCGTTGCTCAAAAGGCTGGCCCAAAGGTACGCCATTGAGCGGACCGATACCATCCCCAACTCGGCAAATCACGTGGATGTGAATGTCTACGGCATTTTGCCGCTGGAGCTGTACATGGCGGGGATGGGGGAGGTGTTCCGGGAGCAGGGAATGCGTTATGCCGACGGGCAGTGGGAGGATCCGCTGCCGGGCGGGATGACGCGCCAGGTGCGCTTTTGGATTGATGATATTTGGATGATCGCCTCGCTGCAGATCCAGGCGTACCGGGTGACCGGGGAAGCGGAGTATTTGGAAAGGACTGCCCGGGTGGCGGCGGCTTACCTGGATAAATTGCAGCAGCCCAACGGCTTGTTTTACCATGGCACCGACGGTCCGTTCTTCTGGGGCAGGGGAAACGGCTGGGTGGCCTCGGGACTTGCCGAGTTGCTTACGGAGCTGCCCCAAAGCGATCCGCACTACGGTGCCATTCTTGACGGGTACCGCCGGATGATGAAAGCACTGCTGCGCCACCAGGGAGAAGACGGGCTTTGGGGGCAGCTCATAGATCACCCCGAGTCCTTCAGGGAAACCTCGGGCAGTGCCATGTTCGGATATGCCATGCAGGTGGGGGTGAACAGGGGATTGCTGCCGCGGCGGCTCTACTGCAGGGCGGTTGAACGGGCGTGGAAAGGCCTCGGCAAATATTTAAATGAAGACGGGACTTTGCGGGAAGTATGTGTGGGAACGGGCCAAAGCACGGATATTAATCATTACCTTACACGTCCCCGCGTGGCAGGAGATCTGCACGGGCAGGCGCCGTTGCTATGGTTTGCATATAGTTTGATAGCTAATAATGATACAAATGAAGAATTTCCTGATTAAACAAGCCATGTGCCTGCCGATCATTTATTTCGGCTTCATATTTATTGCCGGCATCCCGGCGGAGGAATATTCCCACCTGGGACAACATGCCAGTGAATTGGGTATTAACGGCAATAATGCTGCTGTTATCCTTTTCAAGACAGGTGTTTTGTTAACCAGTTTATCATTATTTCTTCTGGCTACCGGTTTGTGGGTGAGCTATAAAAAAAGATTTTTGCTCACCGGAATACTTACTTTTATCTTTGGTGTAACATTTGTTTTTGGGGCCATTTATCCCATAGGTTCACCTTGGCACGGGTTCTACGGGTTTGGATTGTTCATTATGATACTCCCGTTTGTTTTTCTATACGAATCACGTGGGTTACTG
>Ga0209408_1002347_pt1 | contig 10728 bp, 17 predicted proteins | sample AD_UKC107_MetaG_FD_184422 | JGI IMG/M metagenome (GOLD analysis project Ga0209408, IMG submission 184422) | Active sludge microbial communities of municipal wastewater-treating anaerobic digesters from Hong Kong - AD_UKC107_MetaG (SPAdes)... | ecosystem: Engineered > Bioreactor > Anaerobic >... | reverse complement strand
TTTAAAAAGATTTTACTTGGAACAATAAAGACGGAAATCGCCATGATTCCTAACGAATGTTTTACAAGAATGCCCTTTGGACGAATAGACACTCTAAAAGAATGCTCATTTTCAAGTTCAATACCTCTATTTCATGACAGCATTACCGAACTAAAGAATGAATATCACGAAGTTCTACTAATAGATATAGAGGATATTCTATGACAATAGACGAGTTGTTTAGAGAAGCAGAAAGGCTATGCAACAACGAAGATAAAATGCCCGACGATATGAAGCCTTACGCCATGATGTATGAAACGAAAAACATACAAATAAAGATAAAGAAGAAAAAGACCTCATACACAAAATTGTTAGAAGAAATAAAGACGTTAAAAAGATACAAACTGCTGCAAGAAGCTGGTGATATTAAAGGATACGGTAAGTTGTATATATATATAGACGACTGCGAAATAGACTCTATAGAATCAGCATATATAACATCTACAAGAAATCTAAAATCAGAATCAGGACAATATTTAGTGACGCTTCAATCCGGAACACAATATCCGTTTGTAAAGTTAAAACAGCTAGATATTAGCCATATTTCGCAAATTTACCCATTTATATATCCACCTCTAGAAAGCAAAAAACCCATAAATACAATAAAGCTTGTAAACGAAATATCTGATAGGGTATTTGTTAGCATAATGAAAAAATCAGACGAAGAATTGTTCGAAGAAATATGCCTGGATTTGGATAAGATATATCAAAGCGAAGACACTATGGTAGAAACATTCAAATACTTCTATCCAAAGATATTGATGCTGCCAGACAAAAGAGAGCTAAAAAATCTCCCAAGATCATTTCCGATATACGTCATAAACTGCCCATAATACAGGTTTTTGAGGTAAACATACGCATTTTAAAAATGCCGTTATTATAACCTTTGTTTTACTATAAGGCGGTCTCTCGAGATACGCATCGATTGTTCAACACATTAAAACTTGTAAGTCGCTTATAAAGCCATATAAGAAGTGTTTGAAAAGATGCGTTTACAAACAATGCACACAAATGCATAAGAAACAAAGTGTGGTATGATATGTCATACAATATAATGCAATATATGCTGCACAAAAACGAATAATTTCGCATCAAAAGGAGGTTCATATGAAGCCACTGAACTTAAAACATAATGATAGAGTTGTAGCAAGAGTATATGCGTCCCACTACGATTCAAAATCGCTTGATCAATTACGAAGTTTATCCGAGCTAGATGGTTTTAATTTCATACACGCGTTTCCCGATCTTCATGCAGGAAATGATTTCCCTGTTGGATACGTAATGAAAACAAAGAATATGTTCTACCCCAAATTAACGGGTGCGGACATAGGTTGTAATGTACATGGAGTAATGATAGCCGAACATTTAACTAACGATGATGTCTATGAATGCGCTGCATTTATCAAAGAAAAATATACGGGAACCAGAAATTTTCCGTCTCTTGGTAACGGAAACCACTTCTTCGAAATCGGAAACGACGAACAAGGACAAACCTGGATTATTGTACATACAGGATCCAGAAGTAAAGGAGGAGATGCTTATAGAGCTCTAAAACAAGAACTCGATCTTACTAAATCAGAAGGATTCAATACACAAAGCATGCTGTTTGACCGTATATACCAAATCTATGAAGATGCGGAAGAATCGGCGGTATCAAATTCAACTATGATTCTGTCTTCTGCGTTAAACACCCTTGGTATTAAGTCGGAAAGAAATGTAATAACCCTGCACAACACAATAGACATACGCAATGAGCATGTATTTCACTATAAAGGAGCATCGCTTGTAAGCAACGAAGAAGAAGCGCTTATTCCTTTATCAATGGGAGAAGGTACTATGCTAATCAAATCGATTAACACAGGAGCATTTTTCAACGGAATAAATCACGGAGCAGGAAGAAAAATGTCAAGAACAGCAGCTAAGAATACGCTCAATATGTCACACTTACAGGGAATAAACTACCTATCAGATTCTTTGCCTATTGACGAAGCGCCCGCCGCATACAAAGACATACACGAAGACATGAATTGGTTTGTTGAAAATGGATATCTGGAAATCATAACAACAATCAAACCAATGATTACAGTCAAGGAATAAAGCCATGATATTTTCCCTTTTGATAATTGCGTACGCCGCAATGGCAGAATTAACTATGCTGTTTGCTATAGTAATAGATTATTATGACTACTACATAGATGTAGACATAGAAGACTACATAATGTTAAGCATCTTGTTGTGGCCCATTTTTATCATTCCTTACACAGTTTTCGTTATACGCATAATTTCGCTTGCTATTAAAGCAAAACTACCGTTCAAACAACATTGGGCCATAGGTATCTGGTCCAAAGCATTCAAAAAAAGGAGATGATTGAAAATTTACAGTAGCCAAAAATTTGGAATACCATCGAGATCTAATTCTAATGTAATATTCTACAGAAATTTCAACACAGACTTTGAAGGGCTGTTAGCGTTTACAAGGACTATATTCAAAACAAGCACGATAAATTCTGCAATAGTGGATGTAGCAGCAGATTCAGACAATTACGTCATTTATACAAATCCGCAGATATTACCAACACAAGAAATCAATTTCGATGAAGAGGTAATGGAATCTATAAGGCTCTACATAGAGTATATAGAGGACATATTCGATGATAAAATTTTGCGCAGCGAAATTGCTGCAAACGAGCAAATAGTCCGCTGCGTTTATTTTGACGATAAAGATATGACTGTAATTGGTTTTAATTACGAAGACTCGTTCCTAAACCTGTATATAAACAACGAAATAGTCGAAAGCAGTGATTATATACAGGATATAGTCAGGCAAATAGAAAATGAAGAAGCAAAATTTTTGCAGGTAAAGATAGGCGAAGAAACAATAAAGGTAAAAAAACTATAAGCCTTTAAGGCAAAAAGGAGAGTGGTCAAATGATCAAGGTAAGTATTAGAAAGGTATTCAACACTAAGTTCAAAAACTGTAGAGCCATCGAGGTAACGGGAATAAAAGCCCTGGATAATGTTCCAAAAGAATATTTGCAAGGATATCCAAACTGTTTCAAGCACGAAGACACACTTATCATCAATGAAAGCAAAGACAAGAAAATTGTTCTTAAAACCGGAGAGATGTACGACGAAGAAGAACTTAAGAAAACCATTAAAGTAATTAACAAGTGCGGAGACAGGCTAAAGAAGATCAACAACAAGATCAGATGTTCTTTTGTCTCCAAACCAAAGGCAATAAGAATTTAGGAGGATGATAAAGTGAAGAAAATTCTGTTTGTTTTGCTATTTGCAATAATCTCGATATCGGCAATAGCAATAAACTTCACTCAAGCGCTGCACGATTCAATGATATTTTGCGGCGGTATGGATGAACTGATACACGAAGAAGAAGATATGATGCTTATGATTGTTCCTGTAGACAGACAATACATAGCATCTGGATTCGCGTTAGAAGACGCCAAAAATATTTTTCTATCATTCATAGGATCTAACTACTCAGCATTTGTCTATGTAGAAAATGCTACGGGCAGTCCGATGAGGCTACCAGCAGACTTTATAGCATTAGACGGAAACTACGGAGAAAGCTTTATTAATTCGAATATCAAAATGGCGGATTATATAGATATAGAGCCGTATTCTTCGAATTACGGATTTCTCGTAGTGGACCCATTTCTAAAATATCCAATAATAACCATAGGGCAGCGGTATTCGTGGAACTATATAACTCTAGATTCTAAAAATAGTTTCATACATAGATATATACTAACCTGTTTTGAAAATAGAGATTGAATGGGCCGCCTTCGGGCGGCTATTTCCCCAGGAGGTGAATACATGATAGAAAAGGCAAAGGAAATAATGAATATACTCGAGTCTAAAGGATACGAAGCAGTTATGGTTGGAGGATGTGTAAGAGATAAATTACTCGGTCTACAACCAAAAGATTATGATATTGCAACCAATGCAATACCATCTAAAGTAATCGAAATAATGAAGGAAAACGGAGTAAAAACAATTCCTACAGGATTGGATTTTGGCACAGTAACCGCAATGCTAGATAGCATACCGTTTGAAATTACAACATACAGAGAAGACGCAAAATACAGTGATAGACGACATCCAGATAGTGTAAGCTATGCAAATACCATAAATGAGGATCTTTCCAGACGAGATTTTACCATAAACAGCATGGCCATGACGTCAGAAGGAACAATAATAGATCCTTTCAGCGGCAGAAAAGACCTTAAAAAAGGGATAATCAGATGTGTTGGAAATCCTTCGGAAAGATTTAGAGAAGATCCTCTTCGAATTCTTAGAGGTATAAGATTTGCAGCAAAGTATGGATTTTCCATAGACTACACTACAAGAATAGCTATGGGAGATTGTTCTATGCTTATAAGCATGATATCCCAAGAGAGGATATTCAATGAGATCAAGCAGATACTAAAACACGGCAGGTCAAACCTAGCCATGTTTAGAAGATGTAATGTAATGCATATGATACTTCCAGAGTTATGCGCGATGTATGACTTCGAACAAAACAACTCAAATCACAATCTGGATTTACTAAAGCATACAGATAGAGTAATAGACGGAGTAGAAGACGTTACTTTAAAACTCGCTGCAATGTTGCATGATTCTGGTAAACCGGCATGCAAGACTTACAACAACGGCACAGAAGCTCATTACTATGGACACGAAAAAGTAAGCGCCGAAATCGCCGAAAACGTTTTATCTAGACTTAAAGCATCAAACGAAGAAATAGAACTGGTTGTATCTCTTATAAAATATCATGATGCTGAGCTTACCGATAAGACAGTAAAAAGACTCGCGGGCAAATATGGGCGTTCTTTTGTTGAAAGTCTGATCCTACTACAAAAGTCCGATAAGCTTGCACAGGTATTTAACCCCGACCGAATAAAGAAGTTAGAAGATATCAGTAAAAGGTTAGACGAAATACTTCTAGAGCCACATAACTTCAAGAGTCTTGCGGTCAACGGATATGATCTGATGCTAATGGGCATCGAAGAAGGACCACAAATAGGAGTTATATTGAATGCTCTTTTGGAGCTTGTACTAGAAGTTCCGAGCTTAAACGAGAAGGACAAGCTAATAAACATAATCAAAATTTTTGAAGGTGACGAGAAATTTGTCGGAGCCGTGGATGTCTAAACCGTATAAGTTAAAAGCAAACCCAAAATACGTTTCAACATACGGGCAAACAAATTCGACATATATTAGGAGGCATGATGAAACTAGCTTCAAAGCCATCGTATAAAACGCGTCTTTTTGAAAATTACAGGTATATATCTCTCTTCGAGTTTTACGACGATCCGTATAGCATAGGCCTTTGGAATAGAATGAGAACAATGTTTGCTTCGCATTATATGTTTTTCAATAAAGAAGCTCTGAAAAGAAGTGCTTATTTCTTCATAGATACTATAAATAAACGCCTATACGTGATCAGATATATAAATACAGATTTTGGCAGATTCTTCATAACATACGGCGTAGATGAACAAATAAGTATATACCTAGACTCAGATAACAAAATTGAAGGCGATGAAATACCGACTCTGATATTGGGTAATCAGAACTATACATTCGATGCTTATATGCAAACTACAAACATGGGCATATACAGTTGGCAAATACACAAGTTGATTAGAAAATATCTTTTAACAAAAAGGATGGAAGACTTTGTAGAAGTTGCCGCAATAGACTATAACGACTTCTTGAATATGTTTTGCTTTTCATCTGGATATATAAATCACCTTTCGATTCGCCAAGAATTTTATCCTTGTATAGCAGCACATCCACAAGAAATCAAAGAACGTCGGATGCAGGCAATACTGAAAATAAACGTTGGTATACGTTCTCCAAAGGCAAGCGTCAAAAGCATCAATTACAAAAAAACATAAAGAGTGGTGATAAATGTGGAAACAAACAACAAGTACTACGAAAACATGGGAGCAGTCGACCTTCCAGACAAAGTAATAGAAATACACCATTCTGGACATGTATATTATGAATCCGAAGAAAACGGAATCAATATAAAGGAAATAAGTAGAGAAGAGGTTTTAGATCACATCAAAGCCTTGATCAAAACCGTACTACCAAAAGACACAAGCAAGCACTATATGTTCTTGAGGAATACAATATACAGCTTTATAGAGTCTACCGTAGAAACTAAATATTTCAAGCACTATAACCCAAAAGTAGTCTGGTACAAGATCGTTCGGCAGTCTGATGCCAATCAAGACGAATTTGTAAGACTCGGGTATTTAACGCACACAAAAGAAACAGCCGAGCTTTTAACAGATGCATGCGTTGAAATAATAATGAAGTTATAAGGAGGAAATATGGGACGAGAAAACATTGTATCTAAATGTCTCAACAACCCAACAATAGTTGGAATATACAACAAAGAACTAATCGAAAACGGATACTATGTAAATATAGGAAACATGACAAATTATGAAAAACTGATGGACAGAGTTGCATCTTGCCCTTACTTCAATATGATCAAACACATGCCACAAATTCACGAAAATGCTTTTCTTGAGTTCAATCCAGAAAGCAACAGATATATTATACTTACATCTCTTTTAGAACTCTTTCAAAACAATTCTGGAGCTTCATCTAGATTGGAAATGTATATAGAAAAGCGCAATACGGATATAATCTTGTTCCTAAGAGGAGATACAAATTCATTAAAAGCTCTTTTTCCAGACTACAGCTATAGCCGTTATAAGTCAAATAAGCGTGATTACCATTCTGTGCACTTCGTCAAATTATTTGCCTATCTGTTGAAGAATGACTTAAGAAGCATACTGCAGGAAGCGGTTTTACCAAGAGAGGCATTTAAGGAAGAAACGCTGTCAAAAACTTTGATTTATCCACCAGAACACAACTGTATTTATTTCTACGATAACCGCGCTAAAAAAGAAATATCAGAAGTCTTCTTTATAAGGGACGAAGACATAAATAATATGCGCATGGTCGTATAAGGAGGGATAACATGATAACAATAATAACGGCATTAGCGCCGGCATTTGCAATAATGTTTATCTTTACCAAAGAGCTTCCACTTATGTTCAAACATTTATGTTATAAGCTGCCAAATTGGCTTTTGTCTGTTGTTATAAGCATTTCCATAATAGGGCCTTTAGCAGGTTGGATGATAGGGCCTTTAGCATTATTTCTAGGAGAATTTATTGTCTATCCCTGGCTTGTTATAGACAAGAAGATAACCAGCGGGCAGGTAGCAATGCTAAAAGATGCAGATATGTGGCCTCTAAAGATAAACGATAACCACAAAACAAAGATAAAGCAAGCATACAACATAGTAACAGGAATAAAGGAGAGATAAATGAGACAGTACGAAAAGCTAGACGAAGATACCTTTAGAAAGATACTAACTGAAAAGGTTTTTAAAGACAGAAAAAAGAGTGTAGCAGACGTTATCAACAGCCGCAAACCGGTTGTTAAAGACATCAAAAAGATATTCGGAGAAGAACCTATCGTAAACGCAGATTACGATAATGGTTTAGGAATAAATGGAATTACCGGCATGGTAAAACTTCATAACTTTATATTTCTGGGGATAGAGGCACAAACTAAATTATCATATCCTGTATACATGATCCTTTATGTTGCTAGATACGATACAGATTGGGACGATGACAACATTATTCGTACCGCAAATATAAGGGCTTATGTTCCAGAAAACGGCAACACATTTAATCCGGAAACAAGGAGGCCTTACAGTCTAAGTAAGACGCCAAAAGGACTTCAGTGCAACCACGATATGCTTATAACCGATATAGCAAAACATTTCTATGAATGGTGGCAGAACTATACGCCGATTTTTGAGAGAATCGAGTGATGCAAATTGAAACCACCATTTATCAAATATCTAGAACAACGATTCGATGCAAGAATAGATCCAGATGTAAGGCACATGATGAAAAGCAATTTTGTTAGGAGCGAAATCGGATATTCTGCACAAATCAAAGCAAATTGCTTTAATGAGATGAAGCACAACTTCCAAGACTATTTCGTAAAACATTACGTTGGTTATAACAAAGATAAAGTCTACCACATCATCATGCAAGAGGAAAATCCGTCAAACAGCGGAATAACAATCTACGAATTTGTGAGAGACGATCCTCTTTTCTTTATCTATTACACATTCGATTTTGATATTTATAGTCTCTTCTTTCCTAATGAAGAAAGAACTATCAAAGACATACGTCTAAATAGTAGTGGCATTAGTTTTCTATATAAGGTCCCAGAATATGAAGACTATTTCGAAGCCACAATAAAAACTCAAGACGAAGTTATATTGGGGCTGTTCAGCATAATAAAAGCAATGCCTGTGGGTACAGAAATAGCGTTTGAAAGAAAACATTTCCTTAAAGAAAGCGAAGATGCCATAAATTCATGGAATATGCGGTTCGAAGAATATGGAGAGTGAAATGAAAACTGAATTTATCAAAAACATCGAAAATAAATTTGGCATAGAAATAAGACCAAAATACAAAGATGCATTTACAAATAATTTTGCAAAAGCCAAGGAAGTAATGGCAACAGCAATAAATAAAGAATGCTTTGAATATACGATGTCGAGCTTTAGAAGCTACTACCTGAAACAGTATTGTACAGACTCAAAAGACATGGTTTATAACATAGTTGTTGAAGAAGAAAATCCCGCTAACAGCGGCTTTAGCCTATATGAATTTGCACACCAGTGGGGAGTTTATTCGATGTATTTTACCTTTGAGTTTGATGTTTATGGTCTTTTGTTTTCAAATGAAAGCCGGCTTATAAAAAACATATCGATAGAAAAAAACACGATTAAGTTTAAATATCGAAGAATACAAAGTTCTTACTATCGCACTCTGTGTATAGTAACAAGAGACAACAGCATAAAAGAGCTCTTGAGTATAATCAACGCCATGCAGACAGGCAGTCAAATGGCATTTGAAAATCGAGAGTTCTACAAAAAGAAAGACGGTGTTGTCAAGACTTGTGAAATCTTTCCAAAATCGGAGGCACAATAGATTGAAAACCGAATTCATAGAATACCTAGAATCTATGCACAGTAAGCCGTTTACTATCTTATCAAAAAAAGCAGATGCAAATAATTTTGCGAAAGTTCACAGCTATTATTCAGTTATCATAAGCAAAGAAGTCTTCAAAAATATCAACAGGTATTTCAGGTCATACAAGTTAAAAGCCTATATTAAATCAGAAATTGACTATGTGTTCGATTTTGTAATTCCAGATAATGGAAAAGACGTTCTTTACCAGTTTAGCTATGATATAAACAAGCCTTTTTATAATATTTGTTATACAGATAAATTCTATGAGCCCGCGCTTCTTTTTGCGGTAGGAAAGGAAAAAGGCATAAGCAAAATCAAAATAAACAAAAACACGATTACATACTATTACTATGTACAGATGTTTACGCAAAGACACAGTTGTCCTGGATTAACCATAGTGACTAAAGAACAATATATCAAAGACCTTTTCTCTAAGCTTATCGACATGAAATCAGGAGAAAAGATAGCTTATGAAAAAATGCTGTTTAGCAAAAACAACATAGGTGATATCACGTGGGAAACCATATAAAGGAGAGTGATGAAAATGGGCATGAGAGAAATGCTTCAAGACGGAATCTGCGAACACTATGATAACTTAAAGAAATCAGACTGGGATGTAATGTATCAGATTTTCGTTAAGGACGAGAGGCTTGTTATTCTGCCTCTGAACATTGTACACGACATAATAATAAGGGCAAATTTCTATGCAGACATAGAACTCGTAGAAAGAACAAAGCTTTCTTTTGAACTTACTCATGACGAGCTTTTAGAGAAGATCGATTTACCAAAGAAGAACATACAAGACTACTGCATAGTGATGTATGTAACCCCATTCGAATCCAATGATGTTTTCTATATGCTTTACAAAAGGGTGATGATAGATGAGACCTAAAGATGTAGCCAGAGCTATATATCACACATTGAAGAGTGAAGGCGCAGGCAAAACGGTATTTGTTAAGTTAAACGACGACGACGAAGGTGCGGCAATCATGGCCGTTAAGTTAAGCCTGCCCAAAAACACAGACAAATTGAGAGAATATCTGTACGGAAACGACGCTAAGGCTATCGGCGTTCTAGACATATTTACTTCTAGCAACAAAATCGTTAGATTGTCAGAACCAGAAATATTTGTCGCAGATAGGTTCTCTATAGAATCTATACAGTCGTTTATAAGTACAACAATGGAAGAGTCTCTTTACTGGAAACAGAAAAACGGAGAATTCTGCTCAATGTTTGAATACAAAGACAAAACACTTTACTGCATTAGAACGTGTGTATATGTTGGAGAAGAATACTGATTTTTAAGTGGTAACCGTCACGTGCTTCAGCGCAACGCTAGGGGAATTTAAAAATCGAAGGGAGAAATGACGTGCATAGAAGTAAAAACAAGTTTAAAGGAAATAATCTCGAGTGGTATTACACAACAAGAAGAGCCAGTAAAAGAAAGAAAGTAAAAAGATTGCGCAATAAAGAAGTAAGAAGAGAACTGAAAGAAGAAATCGAAAAAGAGGTGATAGAAAATGGTATTTAGGATCTACCTGATCATAACAATATTACATGCTGCTGCAATGTTCAAGACATC
>Ga0209408_1002345_pt1 | contig 10729 bp, 13 predicted proteins | sample AD_UKC107_MetaG_FD_184422 | JGI IMG/M metagenome (GOLD analysis project Ga0209408, IMG submission 184422) | Active sludge microbial communities of municipal wastewater-treating anaerobic digesters from Hong Kong - AD_UKC107_MetaG (SPAdes)... | ecosystem: Engineered > Bioreactor > Anaerobic >... | reverse complement strand
TATTCTCAGAAGGGTGGTTTTTCCCGCTCCGTTGGGGCCGAGTAACCCGAATATCTTTCCTTCGGGAACATCTATACTGACATCATCCAATGCCAGGTGACCGTCAAAGCGTTTAACCACGTTGTTTGTAACCAGTATACTCATAGACTTACAATAGGGGTTAGAAATAAACTATCTGACAAATATAACAAAAAACAAGGCTCAATAAAGGTACCAGTCAATTTTACCGGCCTGTTCGGGGGTCAATATTTTATCCCGGACAAGGTTGGCCACATTACAGGAATCAGGACCTTCCGTTTCCCGGTATCTGATTATACACCGGGCCAGATACCTTCCAATATAAACGTGAGCGGCCAGTTGATCTTCGGTGGCTGTTTTAATATTAATTTTTCTGATAAACGAAGTGTCCGCAAAAACATCTGCATAAAAACCTTTTAGCCGTTCCATATCCATCCCGTATACTTCAAGGAGTTGTTCAGGAACGGCAAATCCGCCCAGTTTTTCACGGTATTCCAGTATCCTGGCTGCATAATAGGGACCGATGCCGTATAATTTGACCAATTCTGCACTGTCGGCCGTATTGAGTTCTATTTTCATGGGAACAAAAGGACGGTAGACGTCGGGCTTTGAATGGTTGTCTTTTTTTATGGTGTCTTCATGTACCGGAGTTCGGCTGAAAGTTTCACAATATTCCCGGAACCGGTAAGATGATTGGTATATGTCCGGGCTTCTGAAGGGAGATTGTCTTCCGGAAATTATCCTGATTGAAAACAAAACCAAAACGCCGGCTATAGCAGAAGCATGAATGATATAGTGATGCCTGTTACCCCATTTCATTTTCTTTCCCTTTTCCTTTCAGCACGATTACGATCTCTCCTCTGGGAGTATTGTTTTTGAACCAGTCAACAACAGAAGCCAGTGTTCCGCGAACTGTCTCTTCATGAATTTTGCTGATCTCCCGGCTCACTGAAACTTCTCTGTCAGGACCGAGCACAGTCGCAAGTTCTTCCAGTGTTTTGAGCAGCCGGAAGGGGGATTCATAAAAGATCACCGTGCGGGTTTCCGATCTGTAGGACTCCAAACGGGTGCGTCGCCCTTTCTTGACCGGTAAAAATCCTTCAAAGCAAAAACGGTCAGAAGGGAATCCGCTGTTTACCAAAGCCGGGATCAGCGCCGTTGCACCGGGCAGGCATTCGATCTCAATGCCGGCAGCCAGACATTCCCTTATCAGCAGATAGCCCGGATCGGATATGCCGGGAGTACCGGCGTCACTTATTAAAGCCACTTGGACTCCTTCACCAATTTTCCGTACTACCGAACCAACCTGTTTGTGTTCATTAAATTTATGAAACGATTCCATGTGTGTACCGATCCCGTATTTCTTAAGAAGAATACTGCTTGTACGCGTATCTTCTGCCAAAATCAGATCGACTTCTTTCAGCACGTTCAGGGCTCGTGCGGTAATATCTTCCAGATTCCCTATGGGTGTGGGAACGATGATGATTTTAGAACACATCTTCCAACTGTGTAAGAAATTTTTGTACGGCGGGAGAAGATAATTCCCAATGAGGGAAATGTTTTGCCAGATAGGCTTCTGCCTCTTGCATGGTTTTTATATCCTGAAGGTCGGTGAGTGTTTTGTTATAAAGATCCCGGTCCTGTGAAAACAGCACTTTTTCGTAAAGGAACCTGTCGTTCAGGGGAATGACTTCTTTTAAAGGCCTGGCATTTCTTGTTTTTGCCAGCGAATCGGCAAGGGTTGGGCGTTGAGCAAATCCTGAAAACAAATCACCGACCGTTTCGGGAGCAGGCGGTGTTTCTTCTGCGATTTCAGAAGCCGGTTCAGTCCCGGGGTCCGCTTCCGGCTCAGTTTCCGGCTCAGGTTCAGGTTCAGGTTCCGGCTCTGGCCTCGGCTCAGGTTCCGGTTCCGGTTGCGAATCAAGTTCAAATACCTGTTCATCCTGTCTGGCAACAACGGGTTTGTATAACGCTTCTATCTTTTCCTCAAGCTGGACCAACAGGTCTTTTATTTCCTTATATTCTTTTGAATCCACTTTCCAAAGTTAGGTATTTAATGGTTATTGCGGAATAAAACGGTAGACAATTTCTCCGGTTTGAACAGGCGGCGCCTCAGTAGAAGCCGTAAAGCGGCTCTGGTTGGCAGCACGCAGGGCAAATTCCTGCAAACACCTGTCCCGTGAAGAAAATTCATCCACAATCCGGGCTTTTTGTACGTATCCTTTCCTGTCTACAAAGATGACCACGGTTACGTCACCGCCTCCAATGCATTTGTACACAGGAATGGGCAAACTCATGGCTTTTCTTCCATCCAATGTATACTCCAGAACGGCCGGACCCGTGTAAGGTTTCGCCTTTTGATCATCCTCTTTTTCTTGTTGTGCAGCAGCAATGTCTTCCTGGCCTCCGGCTTCTTCCAGGGCTTCACGGGCAGCATCCAGACGCTTTTGCAATTCCTCGGCTTCTTCGTATACTTTCGAAGGATCCTCATGCCGGTCGTCTTTGAGGTTGTGATTTCGCTGCGTTGCATCCACGGCAACATTCCTGGATTGTTGTTCTACGCCGGAGATCAGGTCCTCCAGCTGGGCACTCAGCTGGGCACGCATCTGTTCCTTTTGGAGTTGTGCTTCCAGTTCTTCCTGCTGGGAGAAATCCAGCACGAAAGAGGATTCTTTTTGCAAAAGCGAATTGATTTGAAACAACAAAAAGATGATCAGGGCAACCAGATGTACGATCACCGTCAGATAGAGTCCTGTTTTTGTTTCTTTTTTCATTATGAACAACCCTTACCTGGTTAACAGGGCTTGTTCGATGGTAGAGATCAATACATTAATAGCTACCGTATTGTGTCCGCCCTGGGGTACTATGATATCGGCATAACGTTTTGTAGGTTCAATAAACTGAAGGTGCATGGGCTTAACGGTCTTTTCGTAACGTTCCAGTACTTTGTTCACAGACCTTCCCCTTTCCACAATGTCTCTTGAAATAACCCTGGATAAACGGTCGTCGGGATCTGCATCTACGTAAATCTTCATATCCAGACAGTCTCTTAAGGGGGGGTCCGTAAAGATCAGAATCCCTTCTACTATGATGATCTGTGTAGGTTCAATGTGGATCGTTTCTTTTGAACGGGTACAAGTGATGTAAGAATACATGGGCTGTTCAATCGGGTTTCCTGCTCTCAGCTGCAACAAATGTTTTACCATCAGTCCCCAATCAATGGATTCCGGGTGATCGAAGTTCAGTTCCTGCCGCTGTTCCAGTGGCAGGTGTGAATTGTCTTTGTAATAGGAATCCTGGGGAATCACAGTTATTTTCTTTTGATCCAGGCTTTCCAGAATCTTGTTTACTACGGTTGTTTTTCCGGAACCGGTACCACCAGCAATACCAATTATCAACATATTAAAATTCAGCAGATTTCGGAGTTCGGGGAAAAGGAATTACATCACGGATATTTGCCATTCCGGTAATAAACAGGAGCAAACGTTCAAATCCCAGGCCAAAACCGGAATGCGGGGCGGTTCCAAAGCGTCTTGTGTCCAGGTACCAGTCCAGACTTTCTTCAGACATATTCATTTCCACGATTCTTCGACGTAGCGTTTCCAGATTTTCTTCACGTTGGGATCCGCCTATGATCTCTCCGATTTTAGGGAAAAGAATATCCATGGCACGTACGGTTTTCCCGTCAGGGTTCTCTTTCATATAGAAAGCCTTGATTTCTTTGGGATAGTCCGTTAATATAACGGGACGTTTGAAATGTTTTTCAACCAGGAACCTCTCATGTTCACTTTGCAGATCAATGCCCCAGGATACGGGATATTCAAAATCCTGTCCGCTGGCAGTCAGAATCTCAATGCCTTCCGTGTAGGTAAGGCGGACGAATTCTGTATCGCAAACACCTTCAAGTCTTTTTATCAGGTCCTTGTCTATCATGTTGTTCAGGAAACCAATGTCAGCCGCACAATTTTCAAGGGCATACTTAACCAGATATTTGATGAAATCTTCCGCCAGGTCCATATTGTCAACAATATCGTAAAAGGCCATTTCAGGTTCTATCATCCAAAACTCGGCAAGGTGCCTGGGTGTATTGCTGTTTTCTGCCCTGAAAGTAGGGCCGAAAGTATAAATTTCGCCCAGGGCCAGGGCTCCCAGTTCTCCTTCCAGCTGCCCGCTTACTGTAAGACTTGTCTGACGTCCGAAGAAATCTTTGGAATAATCTATGGAATTGTCTTTTTCTTTGGGAGGGTTTTTCAGGTCCAGGGTAGTTACCTGGAACATGGCTCCGGCACCTTCGCAATCAGATGCGGTTATGATGGGAGTATGCAAATATACAAACCCGTTGTCGTTGAAATATTTATGAATGGCATAAGCCATGGCGTGACGGATCCTGAATATACAACCGAATGTGTTGGTCCGGGGTCTGAGATGTGCGATCTCCCGGAGAAATTCCATACTATGGCCTTTCTTTTGTAAAGGATATACGGCAGGGTCAGCCGTCCCGTACACTTCAATTTCAGCAGCTCTGATCTCCACCGATTGCTGTGTCCCGACCGATGGGACCAGTTCTCCTTTTACCCGGATGCAAGCTCCGGTCGTAACCGGTCTAAGCTGTTCTTCCGTGAAGATACTCATGTCACATACAATCTGTACGTTGTGGATAGTGGAGCCGTCGTTCAAGGCAATAAAAGCAATATTCTTGTTCCCCCGTTTGGTTCGTACCCAGCCTTTTGCCTGCACGGTAGCTCCGGCCTGCATTTTAAGAAGGTCAATAATTCTGGTGCGTGATTTTGTCATAATGGTTAATATCTGTAATAATCCGGTTTGTAAGGTCCGTCAATGGAAAACCCTATGTAGTCAGCTTGTTTTTGTGTCATGCGGGTCAGTTTGACTCCCAGGTATTCCAGGTGCAAACGCGCTACTTCTTCATCCAAATGTTTTGGAAGTTGATAAACACCCAATTTATACGGTGTATTCCAGAGACTGATCTGAGCCAGAACCTGGTTGGAGAAAGAATTGCTCATTACAAACGATGAATGGCCCGTGGCACATCCCAGATTTACCAGGCGTCCTTCGGCCAGCAGAATGATGGCATGTCCGTCGGGGAAAGTGAATTTGTCTACCTGGGGTTTGATGTTGTCTTTTTTGATACCCGGATAATTGATAAGGTCATCAACCTGTATCTCGTTGTCAAAATGACCAATGTTGCAGACAATGGCATGATCCCTCATTTTTTCCATATGTTCCAGCCGTATTACATCACAGTTCCCGGTTGCAGTAACAAAGATCCGAGCTTCTTCAAGGCAGTCTTCCAGGGTCCGGACCTCAAATCCTTCCACAGATGCCTGAAGGGCACAGATAGGATCGACCTCGGTAACCAGAACGCGTGCTCCGAATGAACGCATGCTCCTGGCACATCCTTTGCCCACGTCCCCGTATCCGCAGACGACAACAACTTTTCCGGCGATCATGACATCGGTTGCCCGTTTAATTCCGTCTGCAAGAGATTCATGACATCCGTACAGGTTGTCGAATTTTGATTTGGTAACTGAATCGTTTACGTTAATGGCAGGAAAAAGAAGCTCTCCTCTGTCAAACATCTGGTAGAGACGGTGAACTCCCGTAGTCGTTTCTTCACTGACACCTTTCATGCCCCGGGCCATCCGGGCCCACATGCCGGGCTTTTCTTTGAGTGTTTTTTGCAGAAGAGCTGCGATTACTTTTTCTTCCGTGCTGCCGGTCATGGCGTCAAGGATGGAACTGTCTTTTTCTGCCTGCACCCCTTTATGTATCAGCAGTGTGGCATCCCCGCCATCGTCTACTATCATGTGAGGACCGGATTCGTTGGGAAACGACAAAGCCTGCAGGGTGCTCCACCAGTATTCTTCCAGCGTTTCCCCTTTCCATGCAAAAACCGGGGTTCCGGCTTCTGCCATGGCTGCCGCCGCATGATCCTGTGTTGAAAAAATATTACAGGAGGCCCACCGTACGTCCGCTCCGAGTTCTTTGAGCGTTTCAATGAGTACCGCGGTTTGTACGGTCATATGAAGACTTCCGGTTATGCGGGCACCTTTCAGTGGCTTTTCATCCCCGTAACGCTTGCGCAAAGCCATAAGTCCGGGCATTTCCCTTTCGGCCAGCTCTATTTCCTTCCTTCCGAATGCAGCAAGTCCGGGATCTTTTATTTTGTAGTCCATTTCTTTTTTTTGCAAAGGTAAGCAAAAAACAAAATCAGGTCTCAAAACTGCAAGGTTTCCTTCAGGGTTCTATATCCGGAAGCGCTTATACGAATGGATTTGCCGTTATTCAGAATAATCAGCTGTTGTTGTCCGTACCGTTCTATTCGGTTTATTTTTGCAACATTGACTATAAATGAACGATGGATCCTCACAAACCGGGAAGGAGACAAGATCTCCTGGACATGTTTCATGGTTTCTTCTTTTAACCAGGCTCCTTTATCTGTCACAAATGAAACGTAGTCTCCTTCAGCTTGTATATACAAGAGATCGTCCACGGGGATCACCTTGATTCCGTTACCGGCTCTGACCGTAATTTTATCTGCATAATCTCCTGAAAATGCGATGCTGTTTTTATTGTCGGAAACCGTTTCTTCCTGTAGTTCTTGTGCGATGTGCGTTTTTCTCCAGAAGACGAAAATAACGGTAAGAAGCAAGCCGACAAATATTCGTAACGGAACGGAATCGGAAAAAAGAAGAAAACGTTCATCGGGTAAATACAGATACATAAACAGTATCGGAAGACCGCATATAGCTATGAAAAATATCATGATCTGCACATATAAGGGCATACCGTATGTGTGCATTTTTTGCAGAAAAAGAACGAAAAACAATACACAACCTGTGATAACCAGGCTATCAGCCAGGTATTCTTTCCATCCCAAAGACACTAAAGATCCTGTCAGAAAGGCATAAAGGAACGAAGTGGCCAGGATAAACCCTATACAGGCTGTCCATTGATATTTATTTAATTTCTCCACCTCCGAAGACACATTCAGCTTCAATGATTAAACGGGCGCTGTTTTCTGAGTAATTGATCACGGGCCGGTTGTCCTTAAAAGCTCCGAATACTGCATCGGTACGTATTTCAACATTCCAGTCGGCGGGAACAAGTAATGTCGTACCTCCGAATACAGAAGAAATCTTCAAGTAGGAAACACCTTCCTGCAAATGGGTTCTTCTAAGATCCAAGGTCATTCCTCCGAAGACACTTTCAATGGCCCCTCCTCGGAAAACAGGTTCCATGAATACATGTTCAGAACCACTGAAAACCATGGAATAGTTTACGTATCCGCTTTCGTTCGGGGTGTTTTTTCCGGAAAAATGATGCCTGGGATAATGCCTGTGGTGTATTGGAGGAAACTCACGTTGCCTGGATTTGGAAAAAATCAGAATCCCGATTCCCACCAAAAATAACGGCCATAAATTGCCCCAGTTTAAATGAGTAAACCATTCAAATCCGGGCAGGATATTCAGAGCTCCTATCCGGGGCAGCATAAATACAACGCCAATAAACAATAAGATTACTCCCTGTAAGGTCTGCTTTCTTGCAAAGGAAACAACCCCCAAAACAATAAGAAGCATTTGCCATGACAGCAATATTCTTCTGACGGCATAAGGGATCCATCCCGCATTGGAAAAAATGAGAATAATGCCTGCAAGTATCAATGCAAGGCCAATGATTATCCCTCCGGTCGCATGATTGCGGCGTTCCGGCTTTCTTTGAACTTCCTGTTCCTGTTTGTCTAAGATTTCCATTGTGTTAAAAATTTCAATATGTTGCCGCAAAAATAAAGCAGCCTTATCTTATGACAACAGGAAATCGGTCAAAACGGGTATTTAACCCGATGAATGCATGGATTAGGGGGTTAAAAATCCACTCCCATTGCTTCACAGATCTTTTTGGGAATGTCTGTGTTATCCATTCTTCCCATAAAAAGTTCACTGTTCGTTCCCATGGCATAGACGGGAACGGGAATTCCGGTATGGGATGAAGTTGTCCAGCCTATCCGGGCTCTGCGGTTAATCTCTGCCACCATCTCTCCTGCCTTGTCGTCTCCGGATTGTAGCAGGATATCCTTGGAGGCTTTTTGTTCCTCAAGCTGGTCAAAATACATATTGTACTGACTTTCCCAGCCTAGGGCCATACCCCCGGTTTCGTGGTCTGCAGTTACAAGGATCAATGTTTCTTCCGGATGTTTTTGGGCAAATTCCATGGCCACCTGAACGGCCTGATGCAAATCCAGGGTTTCCAGGATTGAGGTTTTTCCGTCATTGGAATGACAGGCCCAATCGATTCTTCCGCTTTCACTCATAAGGAAGAATCCTTTTTCGTTTTCCAGAAATTCTATAGCCGCACTCACGATATCAGCATGAGTCATATCTCCTTCCCTGCGGTCTATGGCATAGGGTAAAGCTCCCATAAAATCTCTGGTTTCATCCTGGAGCAGAACCAATTTGCCGGTAGACGATAATTGCCTGAAATCGTCCATGCCATAAGCGATTTTATAACCGGCCTGTTCAATCAGATCCGTGACACGTACCTGATCTTTTCTCCGGCCTTCAGGCAGAATAAAACCTCCGCCGCCGAAAAAGTCAAATCCGGTTTCAGGTAATTGGGTGGCTATGGTATAATAATCGTTTCTTGAGGCCGCATTGGCATAAAAGGCACCCGGAGTAGCATGGTCCAGTGTTACGGTTGATGATACCCCGACCTTGTAGCCGGCTTCTTTAATTTTGTAAGTAATGGCTTTGAGTGCAACTGTATCCGGGGTAACGCCCAACATGCCGTTTGTGGTTTTTGTTCCGGTAGCCAGTGCGGTTCCTGCTGCCGAAGAACAGGTTATCCAATTGCTTGCACTGTATGTGGTTATAGTGCCAAGTACAGGAAACCGGGAAAAATTCAAAGCATCCAAACCCAATTCCCCGTTGCTGTTAGACAGGTAGGCTTCGGCCGCTGCAACCTGGGCCAGGCCCATGCCGTCTCCAATAAAGAAAAAAACATACTTAGCCTGACGTGGAGCTTCCTGACATCCGACCAGCGCAACAATAGCCAATAAACTTAAGAAACGTTTCATGTATAGTAAAGATTAGTTATCTGCAAAGTTAAAAAAAAAGCCGCAGTATGAACCGCGGCTTTTCAATTCATAATATCATTGTCAAAAGCTGTTGGTCTCAGCTTTCCGACGGGTAGAATACATAATTTTCAATGCAGAACAACGGCGGAGTTCCTGTTTCACATCTGTTACAATACCCATCCGAACGTTTTCGTCCACTTTCAGAGCCACTGTCATTAAAGGACGGTCTGCTTCCGACATGGATTCACGTGAAGCTGCAATGAAGTCACGTATATCATCGATAGTACTGAAAGAATCATTCAACTGTATACGTGCATCGGTTCCAAATTGACCCTGGTAAGCAGGGATAGGGGTCCCGATGTTGATGTAACTTGCCAGGTCTTTTCTATCCAGTTTGGCAATCTCGGTTGCTTCCGGTAGTTTAACACTGACAACACGTTCAGTTTGTCTGAAGCTTGTGGATATCATAAAGAAGAACAATAACATGAAAACGATGTCTGGAAGCGAAGCCGTGTTCAGGGGTTTTAGTCCTTTATCGGTTTTTGTTTTGAATGTTGCCATAATAATGTTCTCCTATCTTCTCCTTGTTGTTACTTCTCTGGGTTCCCGTTCCGAAAGATTCAGCGGAATAGCTTCCCTTACAATCCGTTGCTGATCTTCATCCACGGAATCGTATTTCTTTCCAAAATGCTGCATAGCAAATTCGTCACGGAGTTCGTTGAAAGCCTTAACCAGTTCATTTTGTACCTGGATATAGGCATCATACGAAGTACCGCGGTCATTTTGCAAGGAAACGACGGCACGGGATACCATGATCGGACCAAAGCCTTCAATGTCATTCTCACGTTTTTCAGGCAGATCGGGAAGATTGGCCGGATTCGTGATAAATTCCTTGACTTTGTCTTTAAGCATGGTAATGTGCATTTCCTGTCCTCCCGCAAACAGACGGTCATTTTTGTTGATCAGCACCACCATTATATTCCTCTTGTTGATCTGTTCAACTTCTGCCTGCTGATTTTCATCAGGCATAGGCGGAAGCCGGCGTTGAATACCGGTCTCAACATCCATAGTGGTTGTTACCAGGAAGAATATAAGCAGCAGGAAAGCGATGTCTGCCATTGAGCCTGCATTAATGTCACCTGCTGGTTTTGCCATAATAATTAAAGTTTACTAGATTAGTTTTTCTTCAAGGCATTATAGACAGAACCACCAATAATGGAAATTGCTGCTATAGCTAACAGGAAGTATGTAAGGTACAAGGCCGTATCAGTTAATTTGACGGAAGATCCTTCTTTTACGACTCCGGTTGCCAGGGTAATCGGGGTACCGGGTGCAATAAGATACGCCCCTCCTATAAGTACGATGGCAATAACCAACAGGATCAGCAGCGATTTCACTTTGACGGTACGTTGCCTGAAAGTAAGTATTGGCAACAGTATTATCAAAAGAATAGCCAGGCCGACCATGATGTATGCCCAATTCAGATAGGTGTACGTCCATGCATCCAGGTTTGGTCCTTTCGTATTCATAAAATACAGAACGGTAAGAACAATACTGATTGCAAAGAGCACCCACAAAGTTATTTTTGAAACTTTCTTCATTGCAAAGTTTTATTTTTCG
>Ga0209408_1002342_pt1 | contig 10742 bp, 10 predicted proteins | sample AD_UKC107_MetaG_FD_184422 | JGI IMG/M metagenome (GOLD analysis project Ga0209408, IMG submission 184422) | Active sludge microbial communities of municipal wastewater-treating anaerobic digesters from Hong Kong - AD_UKC107_MetaG (SPAdes)... | ecosystem: Engineered > Bioreactor > Anaerobic >... | reverse complement strand
CCGCGATGACGACCCGGGGCAGCCGGGTCGGTCTCACCACTCGATGCCCTTCTGGCCCTTCTGGCCCTTGTCGAAGGGGTGCGCGATCTTGGTCATCTCGGTGGCGACGTCGGCGATCTCGAGGAGGCGAGGATGCGGGTCGCGGCCGGTGATGACGACGTGTTGGTAGCCGGGGCGGTTGGTCAGGGTGTCGACGACGTCGTCGATGTCGAGCCACCCCCACTTGAGGAGATAGGTGAACTCGTCGAGGACATAGAGCGTGTGCGTCTCGTCGGCGAGGCGGCGCTTGATCTCCGCCCAGCCCTCCCGGGCGGCCTCGGCGTGGTCCTCCTCGGTGCCGGCCTTGCGCGACCACGACCAGCCCGAGCCCATCTTGTGCCACTCGATGGGGCCGCCTTGGCCGGTCGTGCGGTGCACGTCGTCCAACGCGGCCAGGGCCGCCTGCTCACCGATCCGCCACTTGGCGGACTTGACGAACTGGAAGACCCCGATCGACCAGCCCTGGTTCCAGCCGCGCAGGGCCAGTCCGAAGGCCGCCGTCGACTTCCCCTTGCCGGCACCGCCGTGGACGATGACGAGCGGGCTGTTGCGGCGTTGGCGCGTGGTGAGGCCGTCCGCGGCCTGCACGGGGGTCACTCCCTTGGCCATCAGGCGGCCCTCCTGTCGTTGATGAGTGCCACGAGATGGTCCGCGGCGATGTCCTCGAGGGGCAGGTGCTCGGCCCCCATGCGCCCGGCGAGGTCCTTGGCCAGCCCCATCCGGAAGCGGCCCGACTCGCAGTCGATGACGACGGTGTCGACCGCCAGGTGGGCCCACTGGTCGGCAATCCGCTGCGCGCGCGCCAGGGCATCGGCGCCCGCCGTGGCCCGGCCGTCGGTGACGAGCACGAGCAGCGCCCGGCGTCGGGGGTCGCGGATGCGCTCCAGGCCGAGGGTCTTCGCGGCGGTGGTCAGGCCCTCGGCCAGCGGGGTGCGGCCACCGTGGGGCAGCTCGGCAAGGCAGGCGGCGGCGGCCTCGACCGACGAGGTCGGCGGCAGCGCAAGCTGGGCACCGGCTCCGCGGAAGGTCACCAGGCCGACCCGATCGCGCCGTTGGTAGGCATCCATGAGCAGCGAGAGCGCGGCCGTCTTGACCTCGGCCATCCGCGAGCGCGCGGCCATGGAGCCGGAGGCGTCGACGACGAGGAGGACGAGATTGGACTCCTTGCCCTGGGTGATCGCCGAGCGCAGATCGCTCCCGCGGATCTCGAGCCGGCCCGGCCCGGTCGATCCGGTGGCGCGCGCGCCACGCTCGCGGGCGGCGGTCGTGATGGTGGCGGTCAGGTGGACGCGCCCCGTGCGCTCCCGGCTGGCGCCGACGGTGCGACCCCAGCTCGTGATCGCCCGACTGCGCTTGCCCGCCGCCCCGGAGCCCGTGCCCCGCACGCTCAGCCGACGGATCCGGTAGGGGTCGTGGGCCTTGGCCACGCCCTGCACGGGTGCCGGCACGTCGGTCTCCGGTGCGTCCTTGCCCGACTCGGTGTCCGAGGGATCCGGTGCCGGGGGGTCGGGCCGCGGATCGCGCGCGTCGTGCTTGCCCTCCGCGGAGTCCTGCGGCCCAGACGGCGGGGGATCGGTCGCGTCGGCCTCTTCGTCAGCGCCCTCCTGACTCTCCGGGTCCTCCGACCCCTGTGGGTCCTGGGGGTCTTGTGGGCCTTGGGGGTTCTCGGGCGGCGGCTCGTCGTCGCCGAGCAGGCGGTCGAGGAGGTCCTCGTCCAGCCCGGGTGCATCGAAGGGCGCGCGCCGGCGGCGGTGGGGGAGAGCGAGTTTGGCGGCCGTGCGGATGTCCTCACGAGTGACCTCGGCGCGGCCCTCCCACGCCGCGTGGGCCACGGCGGCGCGCGCGGTGACGATGTCGGCGCGCATCCCGTCGACCTCGAAGCCCGCACACACGGTCGCGATCTTGTCGAGCGCCCAGTCGCTGAGGCGAACCCGTCCCAAGCCCTCCTGCGCCACCGCGATCCGGGCGGCCAAGTCGACCTGCGCCGCGGCATACGACGCCTGGAAACCGGCGGGGTCGGCGTCGAAGGCCAACCGACGGCGGACGACGTCCGCGCGCTGCGCGGGATCGCGACTGGCCCGGACCTCGACGGTCAGGCCGAAGCGGTCGAGCAACTGGGGACGCAGCTCGCCCTCCTCGGGGTTCATGGTGCCGATCAGGACGATGCGCGCCGGGTGCGAGACCGAGACGCCGTCCCGCTCGACCGTGTTGCGGCCCATGGCGGCGGCATCGAGGAGCAGGTCGACGAGGTGGTCGTGGAGGAGGTTGACCTCGTCGACATAGAGCAGTCCGCGGTGGGCCTGGGCCAGCAGGCCCGGCTCGAAGGCCGTCTCACCGCGACCCAGGGCCTTGCTGAGGTCGAGGGAGCCGATGACGCGATCCTCGGTGGCCCCGACGGGCAGCTCGACGAGGCGGGCCGGTCGGCTGGTCGAGGCGGGGTCGAGGTGCGGGCCGTCCGGGCAGTCCGGGTCGGGGGAGCGGGGGTCGCAGGCGAACCGGCAGTCGGGCACGACCGCCTGGCGCGGCAGGATCTCGGCGAGGGCGCGCACCATCGTCGACTTGGCGGTGCCCTTCTCGCCGCGCACGAGCACCCCACCGACCTCCGGCGAGACCGTCGTGAGGACGAGCGCGAGGGCCATCTCGTCGGCGCCCACGATGGCGGCGAACGGGTAGCTGGACACGACGCTCCTCCTGGTGAGTGACCACGCTCACCGGCCGATTCGGCCGCCGCGGGGCCCCGGGGCGGCGTGACGCAGGAGGACGTCCTGGCTTCCGGGCCCCTCGTCGGGAGACCGGTCACAGTGGCGGGACCGCTCCGGATTCGCACCGGTATTCCTCGCCCTGCGTCGCCCGCATCCTCCCACACCGGCGCGCCCCGGGCCGGTGAGCCCGGTGCCTCGACGGACGTAGGCTGTCGCGCGTGATCGAGGTCGTGGGCATCGGGGACGACGGTTGGGCCGCCCTGCCGCGGCACCACCAAGAACTCGTGCTCCGTGCCCCGGTCGTCCTCGGCGGGGTCCGCCACTTGGCGCAACTGCCACCCATCGAGGGTCAGCGGCGCGAATCGTGGCCCACGCCGCTTCGGACCCAGTTGCCCGCGCTGCTCGCCGACGTCGGCTCCGAGGGCGTGGTCGTGCTGGCCAGTGGTGATCCGCTGACGTCAGGGGTCGGCACGACCCTGATCGAGTTGCTCGGTCGTGACCGGGTGCGGATCCACCCGAGCATGTCCTCCGAGACGCTGGCCCGCGCCCGGATGGGTTGGCCGGCCGAGGAGACCACGGTCGTGAGTGTCGTCGGCCGTTCCCCGGAGCGGCTCCGCCGCCACCTGGATCCGGGGGCTTGCCTGGTCGTGCTCTGTGCCGACGGCTCGACGCCGGCCGCCGTCGCGGAACTCCTCACCGGTGAGGGATGTGGCAGGTCGACGATGACCGCGTGGTGGCATCTTGGGGGACCGAGCGAGGGCAGCCGATCGGGCACCGCTCGCGACTGGGACTCCACACCAACCCCCGACCTGGTCATCCTCGCGCTCAAGGTCGACGTCCTCGCCACGATGCGCCCAGCCGTGGGCCCCGCGCCCGGCCGCCCCGAGGACGCCTTCGACCACGACGGCCAGATCACCAAGCGTGACGTGCGCGCGAGCGCCCTGGCCCACCTCCGGCCGACGCCGGGCGCGCTGCTCTGGGACCTCGGGGCCGGGTCGGGGGCCGTCTCGATCGAGTGGGCACTCGCGGCGCCGCGCGCACGCGCCATCGCCGTCGAACGCGACCCGGCCAGGGCCGAACGCATCCGCGCGAACGCCGCTCGGTTGGGGGTGCCCCGCGAGGTGGAGGTCGTCGAGGCCGACCACGGCGACCGGGCGGAGTCGGTGCTCGACGCCCTGCCCGACCCCGACGCCGTCTTCGTCGGCGGCGGCCTGACAAGCGACCTCGCCGACCTGGCCTGGGCCCGGCTGCGCCCCGGAGGACGCCTCGTCGCCCACGCCGTCACGCTCTCGGCCGAGGCCGTCCTCGTCGCGGCCCACCAGCGCCACGGTGGGCACCTGACACGGATGACCGTCGAGCATGCAGCGCCCCTTGGGCCCCACCTGTCCTGGACACCGGCCCGCGCGATCGTCCAATGGAGCGCTCAGAAGCCCCCCGAGCAAGGATCCCCATGACCGTCCACTTCATCGGCGCCGGCCCCGGCGCCGCAGACCTGCTCACCCTGAGGGCCGTCCGCCTGCTGCAGGAGAGCCCGGTGTGCCTCTACGCCGGCACCTATGTCGACGACGAGGTCCTCGCCCACTGCCAGCCGGGCACCCAACTCGTCGACACGGCATACCTCAATCTCGACGCGATCACGAAGACCCTCGTCGCGGCCCACGAAGCCGGCCACGACGTCGCCCGGCTCTGCTCGGGGGACCCCTCGATCTATTCGGCGATCGCCGAGCAGACGCGGCGTCTCGACGCCGCCGGCGTGCCCTGGGACCTCACCCCGGGGGTGCCCGCGTATGCCGCGACCGCGGCCCTCATCGGTCGCGAGCTGACCGTGCCCGAGGTCGCCCAGTCCGTCGTGCTCACCCGCGCGCAGAAGGACTCGACGAAGATGCCCCCGGGGGAGACGCTCGCGGCCTTCGCCGCGACCAATGCGACCCTCGTCCTCCACCTGGCCATCCGCCACACCCGACGACTGGCCGACGAGCTGAGCGCGCACTACGGGCCCAACTGCCCGGTCGTCGTCGGCTCCCAGGTGACCCAGCCCGGCGAGCTCGTCCTGCGGGGCACCCCTGGCCGACATCGCCGACCAGGTCGAGGCCGCGGGCCTGACCCAGGCCGCGGTCATCATCGTCGGGTGGGCGCTGTCGGCCGAGGACTTCGTGGAGTCGCACCTCTACTCGAGCAGGCCCGCGCTGCCTGCGGCGTCAGAGGGCCGGGCCGTCCCGCTGGTGTAGCCTGCCGAGCACCATCTGCGTGAGGAACCCGGTGAGATTCCGGGACGGTCGCGCCACTGTGAGCCGGGCCCCGGCGAGTCAGGAACTCCCGTGGATGTCGGCTGGCCCCGGTCGGGGTCACGCTCCGCTTCCTGTCGGGCGCGTCATCCCGAGAAAGGTGCAGCAATGCACATTGCCGAGGGCTTCCTGCCTCCCCTCCACGCCGCGGCGTGGACAGCCGTCGCGACACCCTTCGTCATCCACGGAACCCGCGAGATCGGTCGCACGATCAAGGCCCACCCCGAGGCGAAACTGCTCCTGGGGGCGGCGGGCGCCTTCACCTTCGTGCTCTCGGCGATCAAGCTCCCGTCGGTCACGGGCTCCTCGTCGCACCCGACGGGCACCGGTCTGGGCGCAGTGATCTTCCGACCACCGGTCATGGCGGCGCTCGGCACCATCGTCCTGCTCTTCCAAGCACTGCTGCTCGCCCACGGAGGTCTGACCACGCTGGGTGCCAACGTCTTCTCGATGGCCGTCGTGGGGCCGTGGGCCGGGTATGCCGCGTTCCGGCTGCTCGCCAAGGCCCCCTTCTCCGTGCGCATCTTCACGGCGATGGCACTCGCCGACCTCGCGACCTACGTCACGACGGCCACCCAGCTCGCCCTGGCCTTCCCCGGGCAGACGGGCTTCGTCGGCGCATGGTCGGCGTTCCTGGGGATCTTCGCGATCACCCAGATCCCGTTGGCCATCATCGAAGGACTCGTCGGCGTCCTCATCGTCAAGGCCCTGCGGACGTGGGCGGCACCGGAGCTCGAGGCACTCGGCGTCCTCGGCCGCAGTCAAACCCGCGGTGAGGCCCCGACCGAGAAGGTCAGCCATGCGTAAGCACCTGGGCACCTTGGGTGTCGTCGCCGCCATCATCGCCCTCTTCGCGCTCGCCATGATCCTCGGCACGCGACACGCGCCCGGCGAGGGCGAGGCCTTCGTCGGCACCGATTCGGCGGCCACGACGCACATCGAGGCGAGCCAGCCGGGCTACTCCCCATGGTTCAAGCCTCTGTTCGCGCCCTCGAGCGGCGAGGTCGAGTCGGGCCTCTTCGCCCTGCAGGCGGCCCTCGGTGGCGGCCTGCTCGGCTTCGTCCTCGGCACTCTGCGTGAGCGGCGTCGCCACCGCGCCGCCGCCGACGCGGCCGCCGCCAGCGACGCCGCGGCTGCCCCTCCGGAGCCGAGGAGCTGACGGTGGCCCGATTCGCTCTGGACGAGGCCGCCTGGTCAGGGCCGTGGCGGCAGCGGTCGACCGCCGAGAAGGCGGTCCTGTCGATGGGTCTGCTCGGTGTCGCAGCCACCTCGCGCTCGATGTGGGCCTCCCTCCTCGTCCTTGGTGCGGCGGTCGGTTGCGCCCTCCGTGCCGCGCGCGTTCCCCTGCGGACCTATGCCGTGGCCGTCCTCGCGCCGGCGAGTTTCGTCGTGCTGGGTGCCATCCCGATCGCGCTGACCTTCGGTGGATCCCCGACCGGAGTGTTGGCACAGCTGGGGCCGGTGGCAGTCACCGCGGACGGCCTGATGAGCGCCGGGCAGGTCGCCCTGCGGTCGACCGCGGCGATGGCCGCGATGACCCTGCTCGCGGCGACCACTCCGATGGTCGACCTGCTCGGCGGTTTGCGGCGCCTGCGGGTGCCGGAGGCGCTCGTCGACATCGCGGGCTTGGTCTATCGGATGCTCTTCACCCTCATGGACTCCGTGCTCGCCGTCCGTGAGGCCCAGGCCGCGCGGCTCGGCTTCGTCGACGGGCGCACGGCTCGACGCTCGATGGGGTTGATGGGCGGCTCGATCCTCGGCCGGGCCTGGCAGCGATCCCGCCGCCTCGAGGAGGGCCTGCGCGGGCGAGGGTATGCCGGGTCGTTGCGGACGCTGCCCAGGGAGACGACGGTGTCCATCCCCTTCGTCACGGCCAGCGGGGTGCTCGTCGTCACTCTTGCCGCGACGTCCTTCCTCTTCACGCTCAGGGGTGTGGCATGACGCATCGGACCGGGACCTGGGAGCCGACCGAGGGCGCCGTCCTCGTTGGCGAGGGCCTCCACGCCGGCTATCCGGGTCGTGCGGACGTCCTCGACTGCGCCCACATCGCCGTCAGCAGTGGGAGCCGTCTGGCCCTGCTCGGTGAGAACGGATCCGGCAAGACCACCCTGCTGCGCTGCCTGTCCGGCGCGCATGAACCCACGGCCGGTCGAGTGGTCGTCGACGGAATTGCGTTGAGCCACAGTGCTTCCGGCCTGCGGGAGCATCGTCAGCGGGTCCAGCTGGTGCTTCAGGACCCGGACGACCAGCTCTTCTCCGCCGACGTGCGTGCTGACGTCTCCTTCGGCCCGATCAACCTGGGGCTCGACGACGCCGAGGTCCGCGTGCGTGTGGCGGAGGCGCTCGAGTTGCTCGATGTCACCGAGCTCGCCGACCGTCCGGTCCACCAGCTCTCCTACGGGCAGCGCAAGCGTGTGGCCATTGCCGGCGCGGTGGCGATGCGGCCGCAGGTCCTCCTGCTCGACGAGCCCACGGCCGGGCTGGATCCTCGGGCGGTCACGACCCTGCGCGCGGCGCTGTCGAATCTCGAGGCCCGGGGCACGACCGTCGTCGTGTCCACGCACGACATCGACTTCGCGTGGGAGTGGGCCGACGAGGTGGGCGTGGTCGTGGACGGCATCGTCCACCAGGGCAGCACCGTCAAGATCATGACTGACGAGGCGCTGCTCGGTCGGGCCCATCTCGGCGTCCCCTGGCCCGTGCGGCTGCTGCGTTCGCTCGGCCACGAGATCGACGTCGTCGCCCCGCCTCGGACGGTCAGCGACGTGGCGCGCCTCCTGGGCTGAGGCCGTGCTCCGGCCGGCTCAGTCGACGTAGCGCGGCGTCCAGACCCGGCCGGTGCTCGTGACGCGGGTGCTCGCCGCGCCGACCATGACCAAGCAGCCCATGTCGACCGTCTCGGGGTCGAACTCCCCGAGGGTCGTCACGGAGAGGGACTCCTGCTCCCGCCCGACGTGCCGGGCCACGACGACGACCCGGTCCGTGGGCAGGACCTCGAGCAGGACATTCTTGGCCAGACCGAGGTGGTCGGGTCGTGAGGCGGATCGCGGGTTGTAGAACGCCAGCGCGAGATCCGCCTGAGCACAGGCCCGGAGGCGGTCGACGACCACGTCCCACGGCTTGAGCCGGTCGGAGAGCGAGATGAGGGCGTGGTCGGCACCGAGCACGGCCCCGGCGAGCGCCGAGGCGGCGTGGGCGGCGGTGACGCCGGGCACGACGTGGATCGGCACCGCGGCATACGCGGGGTCGGACTCGGCGGCCTCGAAGACGGCAGCGGCCATCCCGAAGACGCCGGCGTCACCACCGGAGACGACGGCGACCTCGTGACCGGCCCGCGCGAGGTCGAGCGCCTGACGGCCGCGATCGACCTCGACGGTGTTGCCGGACGGCAGCCGGGTCAGGCCTTCGCGCTGGGGGACTCGCGCGACATAGGGGGCATAGCCGATGACGTGGTCCACGTGACCCAGGACGTCGCTCGCCTCCGGCGTCACCCAGGCGTCCGGTCCGGGTCCCAGCCCGACGACATGGACGGTCCCGTATGCCGTGGAGCCGGCATCGTTGCTGGCCTCCGCACCGAGCGTGGCTGCGGGAGAATCTGATGCGTCCTGTGACTCACGCTGCCCCACGTGCTGGGTCGTATCCACTGCCCCGGTCGCGCGACCGGCGGCATCGGCGCGCAATCCCTCGCCCGGGACGACGACGAGCGACATGTAGGGCACGGTGTCGGCGTCGACGTCGGCGAGGGGGAGGACGCGTTGCCGCTTGCCGGAGGCACGCTCGACATAGATGGCGCGATCGAGCAGACCAGCCTGGCGGACGGCTTCGACGACGCCCGGGAAGGTCTGGCCGAGCTTCATGACGATGGCGGCATCGGTGTCGGCCAGCCGTCGTGCGAGTTCGGGCACCGGCAGGGTCCCGGGCAGGATCGTCAGGGTGTCCTCGTGACGACACAGGCCGGTCGCGACGGCCGCCGTGGCAGCGCTCACCGAGGTCACGCCTGGCACGACCGCGGTGGGATAGAGGGGGGAGAGCCGGTCATGGACATACATGAAGGAGCCGAAGAAGAGCGGGTCACCCACGGCGAGGACGACGACGGTGCACCCTTGCCTCAAGTGGGTCTCGAGCCGGTCGGCGCAGTCGTCGTAGAACGCCCCGAGCGCGGCGTAGTAGCCGCCCGGGTCGTCGGCGAAGCCGGTCGTCACCGGGTAGCGCAGCTCCTCCTCGATCACCCCGGGAGGGAGCAGGTCGGCCACGATCGAGCGGGCCATGGACTGCTTGCCGGTGCCGGCGTGGAAGGCGATGACGTCGGCCCCGCGGATGAGTTCCGCGGCCCGAAGGGTCACCAGTCCGGGGTCGCCCGGGCCCACGCCCACGCCGAAGAGTCGGCCGGTGTGAGAGGGGCGAATGTCGTTGTTGCTCATGCCAGTTCCGATGCATTCGCCAAGGCGTTCAGGGCTGAGGCAGCCATGGCGGAGCCGCCGCGACGACCGTGGACGACCAGCCAGGGGATCTGTCCGCCCTCGGGCAAGCGGTGCTCGGCCAGGGCGAGCTTGGACTCGGCGGAGCCGATGAATCCGACGGGCATCCCGACGATGGCTGCAGGTCGCGGGCCACCGTCCAGGATGATCTCGAGCAGGTGGAAGAGCGCGGTGGGGGCATTGCCGATGGCGACGACAGCACCCTCGAGGCGAGGGCCCCACAGCGAGACCGCTGCCGCGGCTCGGGTCGTGCCCCATTGCGTGGCGAGGTCGGGCACCGCCGGATCGCGCAGGGTGCAGATCACCTCGTTGTCGGCGGGCAGGCGCCGGCGCGTCACGCCCGAGGCGAGCATGTGGGAGTCGGTGAAGATCGGGGCTCCGGCCTCGAGAGCAGCGCGAGCGCGGCTGACCAGGTCGTCGGTGGCCGCGAGGGCCGAGACGATGTCGACATCGCCCGCGCCGTGGATGATCCGCGTCGCAACCGTCACCAGGTCGGGGGCGAAGTCACGGAAGTCTGCTTCGCCGCGGATCATCCCGAACGACCGGCGATAGATCTCCAGCCCATCGGTGACGTAGTCGTAGCGGCGGGTGGGGGGCACCAGCGTCATCGGTCGGAGACTCCATCGGCAGTGACGACGTCGTCGACCGAGCGCGGGTCGACGACGAGGACGTGGTCGAGGGTGGGTGCGCCACAGGCGCGTTCGCATCCGACGAGGTGGATGCGGGGTCCGCTCGGGCTCAGCGAAGGGGCAGCCGCCAAGGCGAGCTCCATGGTCGGGGACGACGTGCGCGCGCACCAGGGCGCGCCCGAGCACGCAGAGAGTCGGGCCCACGGGTCGGTGGCCGTGACGCTGAAGCCCGCGTCACCGAGCTCCTGCGCGAAGCGCGCACCGCCAGGGATGACGACCGACCGCCACGGCGTGATGACCACCTCCTCCGTCACCCGGGCGAGCGCGGTCAGGTGGTCGGCCCGCAGCATCGCGAGCGGGATGCCCGCGACCAGGTCGTCGCCGATCGGCCCCGGCACGAGGGGCGCCGCCGCGTCGACCGGCATCGGCTCCAGTCCGCGCAGGACGGGGGAGTCGGCCGGCAGGTCGCGGATGTTCCAGACGCGTGGCCCGGCCCGATGTTGCAGGAAGAGTCGGGCACGCTCCAGCAGGTGGGCGACGGCATCGTCGCGGGCACACGGCATACCCAGTCCGCCCACTCGGAGCACCCCGGTGGTGGGAGTCAATGCC
>Ga0209408_1002340_pt1 | contig 10750 bp, 11 predicted proteins | sample AD_UKC107_MetaG_FD_184422 | JGI IMG/M metagenome (GOLD analysis project Ga0209408, IMG submission 184422) | Active sludge microbial communities of municipal wastewater-treating anaerobic digesters from Hong Kong - AD_UKC107_MetaG (SPAdes)... | ecosystem: Engineered > Bioreactor > Anaerobic >... | reverse complement strand
TTGTTGAAGATGCACAAATCATGTTCCGGTTAGGTTATGATTTAGCAAACAGCGATTATTTCCCAAAATGGAAAGAAGGATCTGAGTTTAAGGAAATAAGGGAAGGCTATATGAAAGAGTAAAATTTTAATTGATTAGCCAAATATTACCTAAAAACAAAAATGAACGGCTTAAAACCGTTCATTTTCAATTTATTCGAAGCAAATTTGTGGAGCATACCGGAGTCGAACCGGTGACCTCTTGACTGCCAGTCATAATATTTACTATTTTTTATTATTCCTTTTATATCTGAATACCCTGTAAATATAATACTTTTATGTTAATATTTAATAGATGTTATATTTTTATTATTTGATTAATTTGCATAATTTTATGCAAATTTTATGCGCATGAAAAAGCAATATCAAATTTCATTCTTTTTGGATACTCGAAGGAAAAAAAGAAATAATTTATATCCGGTTAAACTTAGGGTTTATGATACCCAACTTAGAAAACAAAAATTATATCCTACTATATTCGAATTTAGCGAAAAAGAATTTAAAGAAACTTGGTTATCTGAAAAACCCCGCGAACACGTAAAAGATAACAGGCTAAAGCTTTCCAATTATGAAATAAAAGCAAATAAAATTGCCGAAAAAATAAATCCTTTTTCATTCGATAAATTTGAAAAGAAACTTGGATTAAGTAAAGGTGAGGCGCAAAACTTAATATATCACTATAACGAATTAAAAAAATATTATACCAAATTAAACCGGATAGGAACTAAAGACAATTACACGTATAGTTTAAAATCTATAATTGAATTTTATAACCACCTAAACAACTTAGATAAGGATAACGAACCCGAAAAAATATTATTTAGTGAAATAACTAAGGACTGGTTAGAACAATATGAGCAATATATTATTAAGGTTAAAGAACAAAGTAAAACCACAATCGGATTTTATCTAAGACCATTAAGGGCGGTTTTTAACAGGGCAATAAAGGAGACCGACATACCTAAAGAAATTTATCCGTTTACAAAAGATAAATATGTAATACCTAAGCCAAAAAAGGTTAAAAAGGCTTTGAATAGTGAACAATTAAAAGCTTTGTACATAGCAGAGCCCAAAACCCCGGAGCAGGAAAAAGCAAAAGATTTTTGGTTTTTTTCTTATGCCTGCAATGGAATGAATATTAAAGATATTGCACTATTAAAAAAAGAAAACTTTAAAAATGATTCTTTTGAATATTACAGGGCTAAAACTATAAACACATCAAAAGACGACTTAACACCGATTGTAATTTATCTTAATGACTATTCAAAAAAAATAATTGATAAATACAGCAAAAAGGATATTTCAAACAAAGATTTTATATTTGATATTGTAAGCGAAAAAGACAATGAAACTGAAAAGCAAAGGAAAATTAAAAACTTTGTTCGCTTCATTAATCAAAACTTAAAAACGTTAGCCAAAGCAAACAATTTGCCAAATGATATTTCGACTTACTGGGCGAGGCATTCATTTACAACTATTGCCGTGCGAAACGGTGCAAGTTTAGAGTTTATAAGTGAAGCCCTCAACCATAGCGACCTAAAAACAACAAAAAACTACATGGCAGGGTTTGAAGATAACGTGAAAAAAGAATTTTCTAATAATCTAATGAACTTTTAAATTATGAATAAAGACCAGATTTGTGAAAAAATATTTTTAGAATTATACAATTCTATTATACAAAATAACATTGAACAAATAAAACAATCTTTAAAGGGACTGATTAGCTTGTTAATTCATTTAGAAGATAAACTTTCATTAGAAAACCGGGCAATTATTTTTGATTTATTTGAGCGTAGCCCCCAAAATTATAAGATTGACAATAAATTCATAACTAAATATGAGCGCGAATCGGCTTTTTATAAGTTAATAAAAGAAAATGATATTTCTATTTCCGATGAAATAATGAACTATCTAACCGAAATTGAAAATATGCTCAATAAAGAATATATTTCATTTATTGAAAATGACTTGAATAAAGTATCTATTTCTTTAAATGTTAATTCTTTTGATTCATTTTTAAGACAAAACTATCCTTACTATCAAATTGAAAAAGATTATCAACACTATAAAGAAACAAATAGAACCCCTTTTTCATTGCCCTTTATTAATGGATATTTTCAAAAGACCGAACCGGAATTAAAAATATTATATTACAGATTAACCGAATTATTAAATAAAACCTTTGATGCTATTGAATTTAATAAAATTAAGTTCGGAACGATTGAGCAATTTAATAGAATTATCAAAATTGCTAATGAAACAAATAAGCCTCAACATGAAGCCATATTTAAAGATTATGTAAACGAATTAAATAAGTTTGAATATACAAAACCCTTTAAACTTACCGACAGCGAAATAAAAGAAATTAGAAAAAAAACTCAAAGATTAGATGACTTTCAAATATTTAATTTAATACTCAAATTTGTCGAAAAAACCGCATTTAATGAGTTTAACCAAATGCAAATTGAAGAACTTAACAACTTAAAAGAGCCAAATCAAAAAATTATCTTTAACGAAATGGCAAAGAAACAGATTGTTAATGATTTTAAAAACGACATAGGAATTCAAAATACTGTATTAAATGTTAACCCGAGTACAGCCCAACTTTCAAAACGGATTGCTTTAATGATTGACTTGAAAATTTGGGATATTTATAAAAACAGCCTGTCAGAAAAAGACCTCAACATAAATCAGCAGCAAGGAAATAGTAAAAGTTTTATGGAAGTATTTCCTTTTTATAAAACATTTTTAAACGTCCCAATGAATCATAAAAACTTATATCTGATAATTGATAATGTTGAACAGGTATTCAAATATCTTGAAATAGAGAAAAATAGCAATTTTATTAAAGGATTTGACAGACCCCATATTAGTTATAAAACTGAAAGAAACTTTTTTAAACTTATTAAATCTTTTTCGGATGAGGTTGCAAATAATATTGAGGAAAAGAAATTATCTTTTATAAACCTACCTATAAGAGTTAAGGAACTGAATAACCTATTAAATAAATGTATTGAATTAATAGAAAAATATAAAGATGACTTTTTTAAAGTTGAAATGCACGACCCTTATTTTGATAAGGATTGCAACTGGTATAAACTTATCTATAAAGATTTACAAATAATTAAAGGTATTTTGGAAGGGTATTTAAGAGAATTAAAAATACAAAATAGTATAGAAGTAAATTCAACTGTTAATATTGAATCAAATTTTGAAAACAAAGATGATAACAACCATATTGAAAAATTCATTTTAGAGGAATTTAATAACATGCATAAAGACAACTGGAAATATGCATTTATTAATGAATCAGACTTTTTGAAATTCGTAAAAATATTAACGTGCTATTTTCAAAATATACAATATGAATTGCCAAATGAACCTATTAAACTAAAACGCGGCTGTAAAACCGTTCTTTCTCGAGTATTTAATCCTATCCATAAAGAGTTTAAAACAATAAAACTAAAACATGATAACGAATATCTTAACATAATTAGAGTTTTAGAACATTTTAACAAACTTTCAGATGCCAGTATTTATAAAGATATAACGAGATAAAATAACAAACTATTAAAAAAAATATAAACCCCACAAATCCCACCTTTTAAGCCGCAAAACCCATATTCATTATTGCAATATTATTAATTAAATAGTATTTGCAATGACAGAAATTAACTTTAACAATTTACCGGAATCGGTTAGCCAGTTACACTCAAAACTGGATAAAATCGAAAAGCTATTATTAAACAATAGCAGCCAACCCGAAACAGAGAATCTTTTAACCGTATCCCAGGCAGCCGAATTTTTAAATTTAAGCGTGCCTACTGTTTACGGATATGTGCAACGTAAAGAAATACCTGTTTGCAAAAGAAAGGGCACAAAACGCCTTTATTTTAGCAAAAAACAATTAACTGAATGGATACTTGAAGGTAAAAAACAAACTATTTCAGAAATTGAAAACGAAACACATACTTACTTAAAAAAGAAAGGGGGAAATCATGCAAAATAGCAATCAAACCCCTTTGAATAGCAATAGCAAATATAATCATTTTATTAATCAACTTAAAGTATTAGAATTATATCTAAAGGAAAATATTGCAACACGTTACATGGCTGCAATAGAAACCGGAATACCTATTCAGAATATTTGCAGGTATGTTGATATGCTTAGAGATGAAAATTTAATCGCAGTTGTAAAAAAAGACTTTTGCAAAATTTCAGGATTTACAGCCGAATATCTTACAACTAACCCCGAATTGTTTCCAAAAGATAACCAGTTAAAAATTTGGGGTTAAATGAAAAAACATAAACCTATTATATTATTTTGCCCGGCTTCGGTTTTAGATGTAATAAATCAAAATGTTAATAAAAATATAGAATTCTATGTTTACATTATTCATTATATCCTAAAGAAGCCGGCAAATGATAAAAGATATAAAGATTTTATACCCATAGACAAAGAAAAAATAAATTCTTTATTTAACTGTTTGTCAGATAGATATGTTAAATTCTTAGAAAAATACGAATTAATAGAAAGCGATAAAAAGTATATTCCTAAGAAAAAGGCTTTATATTATCGGATTAATCCAAAACATAAATCCAATTTAGTTTTATTCGAATTACAACCGGATAAAATTCTATTCAAAGGCATTATTAATTCAATCAAAAATCAAAAATCCAATTTCAGCAAATTAGAACCCCATTTATACAAAATGGCTAAAGAATTTATGAAAATTGATTATGACCTTAAAAACGCCTTAAATTGGTTAAATACAATACCGGATGAAGATAAAAAACCCTATTATTCAATTTCTATTAATTTGTTTTATGATAAAAGATTCAGGTATTTTAAACGAAATCCTACAAATAATAGATTAGATAGTAATTTAACCAACCTAAAAAAGGAATTTCGGCAATTTATAAAAGGCAATTATGTGAGTATTGATTTAAAAAACTCACAGCCTTTTTTATTAAGTATTCTTATTCAGAAAATAACTGACATTTTACAATATTTTTATTTAAAGAATATAGAAATAAATAATAAAACAATAGATGAAATATTAAACAATAAGCACCTACCCTTATGTTTAAAATTAGACCTTCAAACTTTAATTAAACATTTTGATTTAAAGGCTCTTAAACTACTTTTATTAATTCGTAAAAAGTATAATTTGTTTTATTTTACGAATTTATCTTTGTTTAAAAATTGGGTTGTTAGTGGTACTTTCTATGATAAATTTATTCAAAAGTTTGATGGTAATTTATCCCGGGATGAGGCTAAACAAATCATGTTTGAAGTTTTATTTTCTCAAAACAAAACTTATAAAAATCATAAATTAATTATACCATACAAAAGTGAGAAAAAGATTTTTGCCGATGTGTTTCCGGTTATTTTTGAAATAGTTGAAGCATTAAAAGAAAAACAACATAATAAATTAGCAATCTATTTGCAAAAATTAGAAAGCAATCTATTTATTGATAAAATAGCCAAAGAACTTGTCGAAAAAGAAATAATACCTTTTACCGTTCATGATTCAATTATTATACCGGTTGAATTAAGAAACAAGGCTTTAAACATTATTAAAACATCATTTAAAAAAGAATTGGGTATAATACCTTCTTTTCACATCGAAAATTTAAAAAAATAGAATAATGAGCACAATAAAAATAAAAGTCATTACAGGAAACAAGGAATTAAAGGGCAAAATATTAAACCTTGTTGAGGAAACCGAGAACGTTTTCAGATGTATTGATAATGATATTCAAATTATAGATACATGGAACGAATTAACCTTGTTAAATGAATACTATAAAAAAACCGGATGCAAATTATTTTATGATATGCACCTGTTTAGTACATCATTTGGAAAAGAATTAAAATTTATTGATGAGGTTGAATTTATAAACATAGTTTGAGTTTATAAACATTAAAAAAAATTGTTTTTCGCACATAAAAAAAGAATTGTTTTATAAACACATAAAAAAGGAATGGCAGCAAAAAAGAATAATAAATATAACGAAAAATACACAATGCAATATTTTAAAAAGGCATTGGAGAAAGGAATACACCGGGCGCAAAAAGATGAAAAGTTTTGTTTCATCAAACATTTTCACAAATTATTGAAAAAACCTAACAATTGGTATTGGTTACAACTTAGCAGGCACGGCAATAATTCAGAAATAAAAGAATTATCGGAACGGATGAGGGATTTATTAGACAATAACTGGAATAATTACATCGAAAAATATTTAAGACCTTAATACAAATTTTGAGGTTTCTTATGCGCGTATAAAGTACTTAGTTTGATTTTCTTAAGGTCTCTACGCGCGCGCGTATTTGTTCGATAACTCTAAGTAAGTATTTAGTAAATGTATTTTTACACTATACGCGCGTAGTTATAAAACTCATAATTTTTTTAGAGTTACGAAAACAAAAGGTACTTACTTAACATAATTATTTAAACTGCAAATTGTCGCCACCCCGGCAAATAAAATCAATACACAAATTAAAATCTGATTAACTTTTTAGTTAACGAAGTATTGCAATATAAAAAAGAAGATTTTCGCAGGTTAACAAAAGTGGATTTAATTCTTTTTTATTTAAAAGACATATCGAAAAATGCAAATATTATGCAAATAAAAAAGCGACATAAAACCCAATGTTCTAAACCGCTTGTTATTTCTGTGGAGCATACCGGAGTCGAACCGGTGACCTCTTGACTGCCAGTCAAGCACTCTAGCCAACTGAGCTAATGCCCCATTTCAGAACTATGCGAAAATACATTTTTTTATTTAAAATAGAAAGTTATTTTCGCATTGTAAAATTTTTTACCCATTTTATCGTTATATGTTTTAGAAAAGATTTACAATTAAATGTTGATTATTAGAAACTTAATTCATAAAAATACGTATAAATCTTACTGCATTTATTATACAAGTTGATTTTTTATAAAGAAAGTTTTGAAAAACTTGAATATATATTTATTTTTAGGCATTCAAAAAAACAAACCAACATGGAAGTTAAAAAAACAGATAAGGCTAATTTAGAGAAGAGTAGAGGAATCTTTCTTCAAATTGGTTACGTTGTCGTTCTGGGCCTTGTATTATTGGCTTTTGAATGGGGAACAAGACCATCGAAGGTAAATACCTTAGGAGAGCTAGCTGATATGGAATTTGAGGATGAAATAATTCCTATCACAAGACAGTTAAATGAACCACCTCCACCTCCACCTCCACCACAAACAACAGAAGTTATCCAAATTGTGCAGGACGATGTGGAAATTGAGGACGAATTAATTTTAGAAGACTCGGAAGCAGACGAAAACACTGAAATCCAGATTGTTGAATTTGAAGAAGAGGAAGAGGAAGTTAATGAACAAGAAGTATTTTTTGTTGTAGAAGATATGCCTACTTTCCAAGGACAAGGTATTGAAGCTTTCAGAAACTTTTGCCAATCAAACTCGAAGTACCCCATTATTGCTCAGGAAAACGGTATTAGTGGCCGTGTTTACGTTCAGTTTGATGTTGATGGTTCTGGATCAGTAACAAATGTAATTGTAGTGCGTGGTGTAGACCCTTCGCTTGACAAAGAAGCTATCCGTGTAGTAAAATCTTCTCCAAAATGGGTGCCCGGTAAACAACGTGGTAGGCCTGTTAAGGTTCGATTTACTATTCCGATTGTATTCCAGTTACAATAATTTGAAAAAACATAAAAAAATAACCCGCAAATTGCGGGTTATTTTTTTATTCTGCCTGGGTTTTTATTGATAAAATCTTTCCAACTATTAAAGCTTTTTTCCTGCAAAGGTACTCCCGATTGGTAAAAATGGCACATGGCAGCGGCTAAGCCATCCGTAGCATCTAAATCAGAAGGCAACTCTTTAATCTTTAATAAATTTTTTAATAAAACTGCTACCTGCTCTTTCGAGGCATTTCCCCTACCTGTTATCGACATCTTTATTTTTCGCGGAGCATATTCAAATATTGGCATTGCCCTTGATAAAGCCGCTGCTATAGCAACCCCCTGAGCCCTTCCCAGCTTTAACATCGACTGTACATTTTTACCAAAAAAAGGAGCTTCAATAGCCAACTCATCAGGATGAAACTGATCTATAAGTGATATAACTCTGTCAAAAATATGCTTCAGTTTTACGTAATGATCTGTATACTTTTTTAAATCGATAACACCAAGAGCAATAAGCTGGGCTTCTTTACCTGTAACTTTTATTAATCCATACCCCATTATTGTTGTTCCGGGGTCTATTCCTAAAATTATACGTTCTTTACTCAAACCTAAACAAAATTAAATTGAACCCCTTTCGTCGGCTATCGATCTTATTTCCTTTACAGGTGCCCTGTAAATAGTACCCGCTGATTTTGCAGAAGAAAAAGATCCGTATGTTATATGATACATGGCCTCTGCAAATACTGCCTCTTCTATGCCAAAATTATGGTAAACATCATCTGTAACGTAACTATCAGCTGTTAATCCGTTAAAATAATTACCATAATCATTTGCGTTTACAAGGCTAAAGCAAATTGGGACATATACCAAATCGCTTATTCGGCTATTAAATGAATACATCCCAACTGGCTTCCCATACGTATCGTCGCCAACAATATAAACATCAATATAAGGATCGAGGCCGTTTATTATAGCCTCGCTAGCAGAAGCAGAGCCCTTTCCTGCAATAAAATATACTTTGTTTAACCGTAATGAGTTTGGATGTTGATTAAAGTATATGCTTTCGTTAATATTACTGTTTTTTTCGTTATGTTTATATGTAAGGAATTTTTTATTATCTAAATCATCCGGAATAATGTATCCTGCAAGATGTTCGACAATATCAATCATCCCACCACCATTATATCTTAAATCAATAACCAATTCGTTTACGTTTTGAGATTTAAAATAGTTAAAAGCTATATTAAGCTCTTCTTCCGATGGGCCAATAAAACTCTCAAAAACCATATACCCGGCCTTTTTTGATCCGGATACAAACACATCCTTATATATAACTGTATTAATGCTAACTAATTTTTTACTTAATGTTTGAGTAATTACTTCTCCAGAAGGCGACTCAAACTCGAAAGTATTCGATACTCCTATTTGAGTTGCACCTAACAAAGAACTAATATTCGAATTATCATCAATAGCATTCCCATTGATCTTATTTATGATCCACCCTCTTGTTATCCCTAATCCAGCCATATCCGAATCAGCATAAAGATATGTAATCCTTATCTTGCCATTTTCATCTGGCGCATAACCAAATCCATAACCCACAAATGTACCTTCTTCATAATATTGTTCATTTTCTTCTTTTGTGGTAATATAGCTCCACCTATCTCTTGGATTATAACGCATAGCTTCTAAAAGCTCATCAGGAGATGCATAATTACCCGGTTCAAAACCTCCTATTGAGTCAACCCAATAATAATATTTATCCATAATAGAATAAAGCTCTTCTGTCGTATTATCGTATGAAAAAGGGAAAATTTTTTCCTTTTCGCATGCATTAAAAATAAATAATCCAGAAAGTAATAACCCTGTTATTAAGGCCTTAAATAAGTTGCTTTTGCTTTTCATTTCTTCTTTTTTGTTGAATAAAAATACCTGTTATTATCAATATCAAACCAATTAATGTGGTTATAAAAATCTTTTCTTTTAATATTATGCTTATAAATATTAATGAACAGAAAGGAGTTAAGTAAATTAAGTTCCCTAGTTTGTCTGTACGTTCAGATAATTTTAAAGCTTTTAACCACAATACAAAAGTTATGCCCATTTCGAATAAACCAATATAAATTCCTGCAAATATCCCTTTCAAATTTATCCCTCTGAATGAAGAAAATATAAAAGTAGTAATAGTAACAAATACAAGAGCAAATAAAAAATTGTAGAATAATTTTATCACCTCATCGCGTTGGCCTTTAACATTAAACAACCAAAATAAAGCCCATACTATTGAACTTAAAAGTGCTAACGACACCCCTAAAGGGCTGGCAAAATTCATGTTTAACACATTTCCTTCTGTAGATATTATTACTACCCCAATAAAACTTATTAATAATGCTATAATACTTTTTAGTTTTAATGGTTGTTTTAAGATAGGGACCGATAACACCACCAAAGCAATTGGCCAAACAAAATTTAAAGGCTGTGCAACTTGCGCCGGCAGTAAAGAATATGCAACAAATAAAACAGAATAATATAAAAAGGGATTTAAAAATCCCAAAGCCATCGATTTCTTTAAATCACTTCTGTTTTTAATTAATAATTCGGGAAGTCTGTTTTGTAATAACAAAACCAGAAATAAAAATACCACTGCAGTTGCTGTTGCAATAAATAATAACTGGTAATGGTCGGCATGGCGCAAGCCTATTTTAAAAGCCGATGCAGAAGTGCTCCAAAACAGAATGGTTAAAGCTGCTAACCAATAGGCCTTTTTTTGATTCGTATTCATTAAAGTGTGTCTGTAACATTAAAAAATAAAATATCCGAAACCGAATCAAAATATTTTATACTTGAATCGATTCTTTCTTTTAAAATTTTATACATTTCGATATTGGCATCGAGTTGTATTTCATACTGAACATTAGAAACCTGCCTTTTTGCGGCATCATTTTTCAATTCGCTCAGTTGGTCTTTTGTAAAAAATATTTCCTGTAATGAGTAATAATAAATCTCATCACTGGTAGTTAATGTATTT
>Ga0209408_1002337_pt1 | contig 10753 bp, 10 predicted proteins | sample AD_UKC107_MetaG_FD_184422 | JGI IMG/M metagenome (GOLD analysis project Ga0209408, IMG submission 184422) | Active sludge microbial communities of municipal wastewater-treating anaerobic digesters from Hong Kong - AD_UKC107_MetaG (SPAdes)... | ecosystem: Engineered > Bioreactor > Anaerobic >... | reverse complement strand
TTATTATATTTTTGACCGATTGGTCAATAATATAATAACACACATTGACCAATCGGTCAATAGTTTTCGACATTTTTTTAAATTCATTGCAATATAAAAATAGCAGGCTATATTTCAAGCCTGCTATCTATCTGCTCATACGAAGCAAAATTTATCAATACATAGCATATCAGAGAACGGCAGGAAACCAGTTAAAAAAATTTCTGCCAGTGCAACGGTACTTCTCACCTTGAAAGTAGAAGTACAATCTGCAATCGCATCAAACAGCTTGTCCGTGGCATCTTTGTCTATCTTGAAGTTCTTACTTCTGGCTTTCTCATATCGTTCTCCGCCACAACCAAAATTATATCCAGAAAACCAAACACGGCCTTCATTGTTGATAGTCAAATGCTGTTCCACTTCTTCATTCGGCTCTGGCATAGGACCATAGCAAATATTGTTAGAAATGACACGCATCTTTTTAAGGGTTCCTTGGAAGATAAACGGATTATCTCCGGAAAGCATAGCTAATCTGCTTAACGCCAAAATAAACCAGGCACGATTTTGTGGTTCTAAAATTTCTGCACCTGTGTATGCCCAATGATTGAAATAGCGCCATTGGGAATAGATTGCAGAGCCAAGCAAGGTAATATCGGTCACATCATCAATAATCCTATCCAAAGCCTCATGATTATTTGCTGCATTACCATATTTTTCTGAAAAGGCATGACCACAGTCCATCTCAAAGCCAAGAGCAGCACAATCGTCAGCCATATAGTGGTCAACGAGTTCTATGTAGTTTATGTTCTGGTCTCTGAACTTATCGCACCATTTCACAGCGAAATCGTGTATCTGTTTCATATCAGCCACTGTGGTACACCTCCATTCTATTTATGATTGTTTTATCCTAATAACTGACGGATTTTTGCCGTTAGCAGTTCCTTACGTTTTTCGTAGAACTCTTCGAAATTTTCCAATTCGAGAGAAACTCCATCTGGTATAAGGGCCTCTTTGTGAAACACTGCCTTCTGCTCATCATTCATATCGTTATAGTAGTCCACAAGGCGCATAGCATTCTTGCTACCATTACTTCTGCCTTCCAACAGCTGAAGGTTTGGCAGACGGTTTCTGTTGCCACGCCATCTGCGCCAATCATCCATAGATACAGAAATCGGCTTTGTACTGTCAAATCTGTCATAAGGATGCAGATGGTCTTGCTCATACTTGAAGTTTTTGTTTATCCAATCAAGACCCAGGAAGTAGAGTGCCTCACCCGCAACACGGCTACCTTTTTCGGAATTGATAATATCATCAATTTTGCCGTCGGTTACACGCAGGTCATTCATCTGCTCAAGCATATCTACCGTGATTTCATATTCATTATCATTGATATTGCTCTTCATCTGCTGCAGCTTACTTGTGGTACCGGATTGGAAATAAGTGAACAGAACCGCTCTAATCAAGTAGGCTCTAATACCGTCCAGGTTATTTGCATAGTCCGGGTTGTAATACATAAAATAAATAATAGGCAACAGAACGTTCCAACTACTTGAAAAACGGCTGACCTCAATTTTCATGTCTTTCAGTACTGATTCCAGGTTCTTGAGGGTCTTCTTAAAATCCTGCCAATTGTTTTTGAGGTCTTCTGCAATCTGCTTATTGATATTGGATTTTACAACATCACCATAAAGCATAAGGGCAGAACGAACGATAAAATCAGAACCGAATCCAACATAGGAATCTACGAGCAGTCTTCCGAACTCTGTTTTTGCATTAGGCCAATATGCCTCCAAAATGGACATCGTAATTTCGTGCTTTTTCAAAGCCTTACCACCACTGTTGAAACGGACGAACATTTCCAGAGCATCGTCTTGTTTCATATCCTGGATTTCTGTATAGCGGATTAACTTTTCCACAAAAATCTTGTTATACAGTTTATTGAGGATATCACGAGCATACTCTTTGCTGTCAGCAGGAACATTAGAAATGGCTGACTCAATGGCTTGTTCTCTCGTAGTATCGTCACGGAATTTATCACTGAGGATTTCACGGATTTCAAATTGTGTAGGACTCAGTTTACCTACCTTCTCAGTAAACTTGATGTCATATTTTTTACTGTTATATTCTTCCTCGTCAACGGTCAGTTTGTGCTTATTCAGTTCGATAAGCAATTTTACAACCGTGCCGCCAACAATCTTTTTTCTTGCGTGTTTTTGTCTGATATAGGCACGTCCGAAAAGGGATAAAAACAGAGAGGTAAGTCTCTGCTGCCCGTCCAGAACTGCCGTATCGGTCATCTTAACATCGATATTGCTTAATTCATAATTTACGCTGTCAGCCTGTTTTCTGCTATCAAAGGTAACCTCAGACAGGAAATTACAGAAATAGGTGTCCCAGCTCACATTGTCATCATCCACGTGCCAGAACAGGAAAGTGGCGATAGGATAATCCAAAAGAATGGAGTCCCACAGTTTTTCAATCTGTTCCATACTCCATACATACTGTCTTTGGAATGCTGGCATAACATATTTTCCGTCTTTGATATGCTCAAGAGCCTCATAAATCGTAATGCTGTTATCAATTAAAACGCTCATCGTTATGCCTCCTCTACATAAAAACTGTTCTTATATTTCATAAGGATTTCTTCTACTTCATCCCAGATCCAAACTCGGTCACCGTCATCCTCAAAAACCTTACCATGAGATTTAGGACCGTCCAGTTTCATCTGTGAATAGTTATTTTTGAAAGTAGGAACATACAAATCCGGGCGTTCTTTATCACTGCACAAACGCTCCATCATCAGCAGGGTTGCTTCTCCTGCGATATGTTCTGCCATAAAGTAGGCTTTGATTATCTTATGATTATATTGGCTTGGCTTTAACGCCCACATTGGTATGCGTTGAATTGCCTTACCGTAAAAATCTTTATCTGCACTATCAGATACCCTTGTTGCCCTCGGTGTATATTCCTTCGATACATTTCCGAAAGCCTGGGCAATATACCAACGAAGGCACGAATCTGCAGCCTCGTCAGATGTTTCACCGGAAAGATTAAGCGCCATGTTAAATTTATCAAACACATCTGCGTCTACATTAAAAGATATACTTTTTCTCATCGAATAACCTCCGTCCATTTACACTTTAACATTATATATTATACTGCAAAATAGTAATTTTGTCAATACTAACAGACAAATTGACATAGTTTCATCAAGCAGAAAACACCCTGCATTTCTGCAAGGTGCTAACTGTAGGGAATATTTCTTTATCTTCTTACATCCAGGCTTGTGCCGGATTTGAACTCCACCGTAACCTTTTCATCGTAGACCGTTATTTTCTCAATCAGTCTGCGTACCAACTGCTCATCGTATTCCGTGATGTCCTGCGTCTGCTCTGCAAGGAACTGCTGCATTTCACTGATTCGCTGTTTTAATCCCTCTCGCTCGGCGTTGTCCACCAAGGCACTCTGCCTTGCTTCTCGGAGTCGATAAATCTCATCTGCAATGCTGTCGTAATTGCCCTTGGAATTTGCTATCTTGAGCAGTTCCTTTTGCAGTTCTTCCAAACGGCTATCGATTTCAGCAAGGGGAATGCCGTCTGCCCCGGTAAGCACCGCCTCCACATTCTTCTGTAAGGTTTCGTTCACTGTATCCCTTCTGGCAAGTGTCCTGTTGATTGCTCTTATCACAAGGCTTTGCAGTTCAGACTCGTGAATGGCATCGGCATCACAGGTTCCGGGGCCGTTCTCCATTCTGGTGCAGCAACGCCACACAACCGATTTGTTGCCCCTGTTGTTCCAAACCACCCTGCGGTAAATCTCCCCACACTTGGAGCAGTACACGATACTGGAAAGTGCGTATTTACTGCTATAAACACGCTTTTTTCTGTCTTTTCCGCTGTGGAGATTGGAACGCCTTATCATTTCTTCCTGCACCTGCATATAAAGGTCACGGGGGATAATGGCTTCGTGGCTGTTTTCCACATAGTATTGTGGCACTAAGCCGTTGTTCGGAACACGCTTCTTTTCCAGAAAGTCCACCGTGTAGGTCTTCTGAAGGAGTGCATCACCGATGTATTTTTCATTCTTCAGGATTTTCTGCAAGGTTTCTGCTCTCCATTTGGTCTTTCCGGCGCCAGTCAGAATGCCGTCAGCCTCCAAGCCTCGTGCAATCTGCTGCAGACTTGCGCCTTCAAGATACTCTCTGAAAATGCGTTTGACTACCACCGCCTCATCGGGGTCAACGATGAGTTGCCCATTTTCATCTTTGGTAAATCCAAGGAAACGGTTATGGTTCACGGTAATCTGTCCTTGTTGGTATCGGTACTGAAAACCCAACTTCACATTCTGCGAAAGCGACTGGCTTTCCTGCTGTGCGAGGCTCGCCATAATGGTAAGCAGAACCTCACCCTTGGCATCCATCGTGTTGATATTTTCTTTTTCAAAATACACGGGGATGTTCTTTTCTTTAAGCTGTCGGATATACTTAAGGCAGTCCAGGGTGTTTCGGGCAAATCGGCTGATAGACTTGGTAACAATCATATCGATTTTACCCACCATAGCCTCATCAATCATGCGGTTGAACTCCTCACGTTTTTTGGTGTTAGTGCCTGTTATTCCATCGTCAATCTAAACGCTGTCTTTGATACAATTTAACGATTCATCTTCGGCCTGGACGGAGGGGGGTAAGTTTTTCTGCCGGGGAGGGTAAGTTGCTCCGGGGGGAGGGTAAGTTTTCCCGCCGAGGGGGGTAAGTTGACTCAGGGGGAGGGTAAGTTTTGGCATAAAGAAAAGGCTCCATATCCGGAGCCCTTTGTCAGGTTAAGCCTTGATCTCAGTCCCATCCTTGAAGGTGACCCTGATGTCCGTTGCTGAATGAACCGTCATGTGGTCGACCATTGCCAGCCAGTCTTCATCCCGAAAAACCGTCAGCGTCTCATGTTCCTGCAATCCTGCCAGGAACAACTCAATCTGCTGCCGCCTTGCCTGCCGGGCGCTGATCTCCTGCGTGAGCTCTTCCTGCCGGGCTTTGGCTGCATCGTAACGAGCGGAAAGCGCTTCATAGCGTTTCTGGTATTCTGCCTGATCCAGCGCGACATGCGCGTTTTCCTTAATGCAATCTTCGATCAACCCGGCTGTCACCGTGATCTCCGATTCCAGCGCATCCAGTTCATTCTGCAACGTCTCCGTCGCCAGCTTAGGCAGAAGCACCTCATGGTATATGGTCGTAATCTCTTCTCTGGCATCGATCACCTGATTGGCGGTGTGGAGGAAGATGACCTTGATCTCATCCTCGGACAAGGTCGGTGTGCTGCATTTTTCACCGTCGAATTTGTGGTTGCACTGCCAGATGACCCGGCGGTACTTATCGTTGCTGTGCCAGACCTTCGAGCCGTACCAGCCGCCGCAGCCACTGCACCTGATTTTACTGGAAAAGATGCTCACAGAGCTCAGACGATTCTGTCCTGTCGTCCGCCCAGCCAGCAGAAGCTGCACCTGCTCAAAGGTCGCTTTCGGAATGATGGCTTCATGGTTGTCCCGGACGTAGTACTGAGGTACCTCGCCTTCATTCTTCTTTTTCTTCTTGCTCAGAAAATCCGTGGTGTAGACTTTCTGCAACAGCGCGTCGCCTTTGTATTTTTCGTTTGACAAAATGCTCCGGATGCAGCTGGCATTCCACTTTTCTTTTCCCCCCGGCGTCGGAATGCCCTCTGCCGTCAGCTTCCGGGCGATCAGAGCAGGCGACATGCCTGTCAGGAACATCCCGTAAATCCTTTTCACCAGCTTTGCCTGCTCCGGATTCACGACCAGGTTTCCATCCTGCCCACGGTCGTAGCCCAGGAACCGTTTGAATGGTACTGTGACCTTTCCATCGGCAAAACGCTTCCTTTGTCCCCATGTGCAGTTTTCGGAGATGGAACGGCTCTCCTCCTGCGCCAGGCTGGACATGATGGTCAAAAGCAGTTCGCCCTTCCCGTCGAAAGTCCATATACCTTCCTTCTCGAAAAAGCACTCGGTGCCATGCTCTTTCAGCTTCCGGATGGTTGTCAGGCTGTCCACAGTGTTGCGGGCAAAGCGGCTCACGCTCTTGGTAATAATCAGATCGATCTTCCCGGCCAGCGCGTCCTCGACCATGGCGTTGAAGCCGTCTCGCTTCTTGGTATTGCAGCCCGTGATCCCTTCATCCGCATACACGGAAACGAACTCCCAGTCGCTCCGGCCCTTGATGTAGTTGGTGTAGTAATCCACCTGGGCCTCATAGCTGCTCTGCTGTTCTTCATGATCCGTGCTGACGCGGGCATATGCGGCAACCTTCCGCTTGGCTGTGTTCGTCAGCGGGGTTGCAGTGAACCGGCTGATCGAGGCCGGTATGGTAATTACGCTTTTTCCCATGTGGCAATCCTCCCATCCGAAAAATGAAATTCAAACATCCAATCATCCAGTATGCGGATGTCATCGACCTGACGCATGAACGCTTCCTCGTCAAATTTCTCCATGCCCATCACCTGCGCAGCAATCAGGCGCAGTTGGTAATCCGGATAATTCCTGCTGGAACAGGCGCTGTCTTTCAGCTTTTTGCCCATGCAGTACCAGTAAACCCAGCGCCCGGATGAGTTCACGCGGTGGTAGGTGTTCCCGCAGCGGGCACAATGGATTCTTCCCAGAAATGCATCCGTGCAGGTGGGCGTATGCTTGAAATCATCCAGATGAGCGTCCACCCATGTTCGGGTCTTATTCCCTGTCAGATGGAACTCAATGCTGCCACTTGGCTGAACGATCATCTCTTTCACCTGGCTTTCAAAGGCTGATGCGTCAAACACGCTCATGCCAAGGATGCCCGCGCTGATCCGTTCAAGCATCGCCTCGGTATAGTTGCGGCTCTCGCAGGATACGCCAACTTCCTTTTTACTGCGGCAGATCCAGTGGTAGAAGGTTTTCCCGCGCACCTTGCTCTTTTTCCGCGTGAAATGATTTCCGCAGCATCCGCAGACAATCTTCCTCGTGAATGGATACGTCGGATTCAAAAGAGAAGTCCTTCGGGCAATTTCAGCCTGCACCTTGGCGTAGGTCTCCCGATCCAGGATGCCTTCATGACAGTCCTGCATGTAGAACTGGGGCAATTCGCCCCTGTTCTTGACCTTGTTTTTTGTAATCGGGTCTTCCATGTAGCTTTTTTGCCTTCGCAGGTCTCCGGCGTAAATCTCGTTCTTGATCAGAAGCGACAGCGACGCCTCCTGGAACAGGCAGCCATTGACCGTCCGGTAACCCCGACCGTTCAAGTCATCGCAGATGGCCTGCAGGGATTTGCCTTCCAGGTAAAGCTGGAACATCCGGCGAACAATGACGGCTTCCTCCGGAATGATCATGTACTGTTTCAGGTCGTCGTCATAGCGGTAACCGAGGATATGTTTATTGGCAGCGCCGATCTCTCCGGATTGGAATCTCTTCCTGATGCCCCACTTGCTGTTTTCGGAAATGCTCCGGCTTTCCTCCTGGGCAAAGGATGCAAGGATCGAAAGCATCAGTTCCCCATCACCGCTCAGGGAATTGATGCTTTCCTTTTCAAACCGGACTTCAATGCCAAGTTCTTTCAGGTGCCTGACCGTGTTCAGCAGGTCAACTGTGTTCCGTGCAAAGCGCTGGATGCTCTTGGTCAGAATGATGTCGATTTTTCCTGCATTGCAGTCAGCCAGAAGGCGATTGAACTCATCCCGGTCTTTTGTGCCGGTGCCGGATATGCCGTAATCCGCATACACGCCTGCGTATTCCCATTCAGTGTGCCGCTGGATCAAAGCACTGTAGTAGCTTATCTGCGCGGAAAGAGAATGCTGCATCCGCGCTGATTCAACAGACACCCTGGCATAAGCGGCGACCCGTTTCCTCCGGGGTGGCTCTGACGCTTTCGGGGTAAGCTCTTCAATGGTTTTCAAGTGTTGTCCCTCCTTTAGGCACGACTATCTATCACTCTAAAGAAGGAATAAAGCAAGCGTTTTCTGATAACAAACTGCCCAGGTAAGGTCGGTATTTTTCCAGGAGCCTGGTATCAATCTCGGCATATTCTTTCTCTGTGATCAGGCCCTTTTCCAGCATGGCCTTTGCTACAGACAAAGTTGCATGATATCGCATATCATCACGCATCTGCTCCGGGGTCATCAGGTATTCCTCCCCGCGTAGCGATATGCGATATAGCAGGCATGGGAGCAGTACTTACGGCCTGCGTTACCGTATGCCGTGAAGGGCTTCCCACAGGACGGGCAAATGTACTGATAGATTGCTTTCCGCTTTACTTCTTCCGGATGCGTGTTCCACCATGCCTGACGGCAAACCGGACTGCAAAACTTTTTCCTTTTGGTTCCGGGAAGATGCGTCAGTGGAGCGCCGCAATTAAGACAGCAGGTGTTATCCACGATAGGCGGTTCCGTTGCGGCATTATCAGCCTTTACACCGGCGAGACCATGGCTCCTGCAAAACGCTTTCACGCTATCTTTTGACAGACCGACAGCGTTGGCGATGGCCATATAGCCATAGCCTCGGTTCCGCATGTCTGTTATCTTCATCCTCTGCTCGCTTGTCATGCTCTCCTCCAGTCTGAAAGCCAAGGCCTTCACTTTCCACTGGAGATGAAAAGCAGTTTTGAGCGGGCCAAAAACAAAAAAAGCGGGCCTTGCCCGAAAGCAAAGCCCAGAATGGTCTTATTCAGTTGTGATCTCGCTGTACTCCCCGGAAACCCAGCCGACCTGGCTCCCGATCTTCACTGCCTGCCAACCGTTGAAGGCGCTGACCACATACTCCAGCGTTGTGCCCGGCGCGACAGCGGTGATGCGGCTGTAACTGGTGCCGTTGCCCGTGCGGATGTTAACTTTGCCGCCAGAGGACTTGATCAGCACCCGGATGGTGGTCTGCCCGGCGACGGGCTGTTCCTGCTCAGGCTCAGGCTGCATTTCCGACATGGCCTGCTGCCCGGCATCGTCCTCCGCCACAGCGGCCATCAGGGCATCATGGGTCTGATCACCGTACTTGCCGTCCTGCTTAATCCCTGCTTTCTTTTGGAAAGCCCTCACGGCAGCTTCTGTCTTGCTGCCGAACTGGCCGTCCACCTCAAGGGTGGCACCCAGCTGATTCAGCAGTTCCTGCAGGGCTTTCACATCCGCCCCGGTGGAACCGTTCTTCAGCAGCCTGCTGCCCAGCGTGTATACGGTGACCGCCTCCACAGCGACCTGTGCGCCGCTTGTGTCGCCGTAGTCGATAAACGGCAGCTTGTACCAGTGTGTCCAGGGCCGCTTCTTCACCTGCGTCTTCACGCAGCCCCAGCTGAAGCCCTGCCACTCCACGGCATAGCCGTTGCCGATGTAATACCCGGCATGACCGTCCTTATACAGTGCCAAACCGGGGATCTCCGGCAGGGTGTCGATGGTACCCCAGTCCATGCCTTTCTTTTTTGCCCAGGAGAACATGCTGTTCGCACCTTTGTCCGGACACCCGTTGGAGCCATATTTACTGGTGATGGATTTATCCGTCCCGATGGCTTCCAGCACACCCTGACCGCCGTTTGTCCAGGCATAGCCCTTGCAGCCGCCGATGCAGTCGGACACGACAGCCTTGTTGGCAATGTCCTGCTTGTAACGGGACATGCGGCTGGAAGCATAAGAAGACGGATACTGGTTGCTTTTCCGGGACAGCAGGCTGTTGGTGGCTTTGTAGACGCAGGTGCCGTACCAGTAAGGCTGGCCTACCATCTTCTGGCACCAGTCGGCAAAGTGCTCATTGGTGAACGGCGTATTGATTCTTTCAGACATTTTCGTCACCTCCAAATGGGAAAGGGCGGCGGTTATTCGCCGTCGCCCTGGTCGATCTGTTTGCCTTCCTTCTCATCCCGGTTGTGCAGCTGCTCCAGAACGGCCTTCAGCTTGTCCGGGATGGGCAGGCCGATGTAGGCCGCGTTCTCCAGCAGGCTAAGCCCCTCGTTGGAGAGGTAGAAGGCGATCACCGCTCCACGAAGAGCACTGCCGGAGCCGATCACATGCAGATCGACGATGTTCGCGATGCCCACCATGAACAGGATAAGCACCTTCTTGCAGACACCCTTGAAGCCAACGGCGCTGGACAGCTTCTTGTCCACAATGGCGCACATCACGCCCGTGATGTAGTCCAGCGTCATAAAGATGAGCAGGGCGATCATCAGGCCGTCGATTCCTCCAAGGAAGTAACCAAGCCATCCCCCGATGGCCGTGATGGCGATCTGGATCTTGGCCCAGATCAGGTCGATAGAAAAGTTCCGCATAGTCGTTTCCTCCAATCATTTTGATATAGAAAAACCCGCCTCCGTGTTGGAAGCGGGCTGATCCCGGGAATGATATCTGTTCATGGTCATACACCGAAAGCAAACCAGTCAACGTTACGGCTTGTGCTGAAGTTGCCGCCGACTACGATATAGCATCCGCTGGTCGTTTTGCTGTGCACCTTGATCGCGCCGTTGTCGCCCGACCAGTTGCCCGACGTCGTAGAATAGGTAACCAGAACCACGGGAGTTGAGGTGAAGCCCGCAGACGAGTAATCCACATAGGTAGCGCTGGAACCGTTGATGGACGTGGAGCCATAGGCATACTTGAACGGCAGTCTCGCCGCTGGAAGTGTGCCTGTGGTGATATTCGCCGCGTTGTTTGTGCCAAGGTTGCTCCGGGCGTTTGCAGCGGTGGTCGCACCCGTGCCGCCATTGGCCACGGGCACACCGGAAACCATGCCGGAATGGAACACACGGTAGTTGCCCCAGGTGCCC
>Ga0209408_1002329_pt1 | contig 10764 bp, 6 predicted proteins | sample AD_UKC107_MetaG_FD_184422 | JGI IMG/M metagenome (GOLD analysis project Ga0209408, IMG submission 184422) | Active sludge microbial communities of municipal wastewater-treating anaerobic digesters from Hong Kong - AD_UKC107_MetaG (SPAdes)... | ecosystem: Engineered > Bioreactor > Anaerobic >... | reverse complement strand
AACAACGGGAATCCTTTGCCCAAAAGGCTTGTACGTTCTTAATCCGGGAGCATATACGTTTATTAGAGCATGGCCATAAAAACCATATTGGTAATATCTTGTATCCTTTGAGGGCTAGTAGTGTGGGCATAGTATATACTCCGGAACTCCAAAGTCAATATGTTGATGTAACAAAGAAACATATTGATCGTTTGAAGGATTTTCTGAACGATCCGCAAATAAAAGATCTTATCCAATTGCTTAATGTAAATAATGATGCTAAAGATAAATATCTGGAACAAGCATCCTCTTTTTCTGAGAATCTTTTGAAGTTGTCCTGCTGGACAAATTACGAAGAAGACAATGTTCGAGATTTGATCGATTTAATTGACAACACTAATAGCATATATGATAAGCTAAAATCTCAATAACATGGAAAATAGAGACAGAAGTATATTGTTTATAGATGACAATTATGGAGAGTTTTTGGACACATTAAAGCCTCAAGCTGAGTATAAAGGGTATAACTTAGTACCATCTGAGACAGCAGAGGAAGGAATTCAATTATTAGATTCTTATATTTCTTCAATAGATGCTGTGATTTTGGATCATGTGTTTCCTATAGATAAGATGCAGGGACTAGATGCATTAAAACTCATTAAAAAGAAATATGAATACTTACCGGTAATTATGTTAACCGGTAGTGAATCTGCTGAGGACATTGGTACGGTTGTTCAGTGTATGAAAGCCGGGGCATATAATTACGTGGGCAAGAGGCACCTTAATCCTGAATATTTATTTCAGTTACTTGATAATGCAATAAATCAGAGCCGGCTTACCCGTTATATATCGGAATCAGTTAATGGTCATCAAGACGTTCTACATTTAGTTACAGTTATTAAGGATTATAGTATTGGGAGATTCAACAAAAGGGTGCTGTTTGGATTTGAACTGAACTCGGTCGTAAGACCCAATGATGAAAGTGATGAGAAAATATTTAGAGCAAAAGCCCTTGAGTGGCACTATAATTTACTAACGACATTGTCGATATCCTACAACGAATCCATACAGTTAAACCTCAAGTTTTATCCTCTTGGGGGGCATACAAGATGTCGTGTGATTTTTTCGTTGTTTGCAGAAAATGAAGCAGAGTTGAATATATGGTTAGCAAGCATCAAAAAAGACATTGCAGGTTTGTTTAGAAACCACAACAGCAGCAAAATTAATCCATATCTATTTGGGATTATTACCGATGAAGATATTCTGGAACAAGCCATTCAGTTTGAACCTCATGACGATTATGAGTATATTGAATTTTATCGTGAACCGTTGATTGTTCAGAACAATAAAACACTTGGGTTTACGATACCATCTGGTTCCAGTGGAGATGAAGGATCAACTGTGATTTTTCCACAGCAAAAAACCTTGGTGCTTGATAAAACACTTTATACTGCTTTACTCTCATATCCTACTGTGGAGATAGATGTCCAATTAATACCATGCCGATTAACATTTGAAGAAAAACAGCTACTACAAAATGTTATTAGAACAAAATCATTAACAACAACAGAAGGGAGTGCAATCAGTGATCAACAGAACTACGAATATATAAACAACTTTATAGGCACAAAGACTAAATTTTTAATTAGTGTTATGTTAAAGTGTCCTAGAAATTTACAACAAAATGCTTACCTAAAAAATGCCATAATAAATTATTTCTATGGTGGGGTACAAGTGTTATCAACAAATGAACAGCAACCATTAAAGAGATACAGAATTAACAACGGATCCAGTAACAGATTGCCTTTTATGTACTCTTTGGAAGAGTCCTTGCAGGCCTTCCGGTTACCACTTCCAGACTGTTCGTTTAATGAAGGTCTGGAGTCGCAACCTCTTTCTTTTTCTTATATTCCTGAGAATATCTCTTGCGAAGGCATTCTTGTAGGCAAGAAAAAAACAGTGACCAGGGACATTCCAATAAAAATTAGTGAAAGCTCATTGTCCAGGCACTTATATATCATGGGGCAGACCGGAACGGGGAAAAGCACTATGTTGAAAACTATGATATCTGATTGTATAGATAAAGATTCCGGATTTGCTTTGATTGATCCTCATGGCGATCTGTTTGAAGAAATAAAAAAGATACTACCTGAGGAAAAGAAAACTAAATTACTAATTATTGATACTACTGATCCGACAAATTCTTGTAAACACAATCCCTTGAAATACAACGAAAAAGATCCCAGATCCAAATCCTTGATCATAAATGAATTGGTTCGGATCTTTCATGAGTATTATGATATGAAACAAGCCGGGGGGCCTATGTTTGAAATGTTTTTTAAATACGGACTACTCTTGGTTATGGATGAACAAGTTCGGAAGACCTATCCAGATACAACTCTTTTAGATTTTGTTAAAGTTTTTTTTAATGATGATTATCGTAACAGATTACTGAAATTGTGTGGAAATCAAAACGTTATTGATTTTTTCATAACAGCACATAAAATGACGGGAGAACAATCCTTTCATAATTTTGCACCTTATATTACCAGTAAACTCATACGCCTTACTGAAGATGCTTACCTGACACCTATTATTACCGGAAATGATAGAAATATTGACTACAGAAAATTGATAGATGAAGGGAATATACTATTAGTTAAGATGGACAAGGGTAGAATCGGGATGGACAATGTCAGTCTGCTTGGTCGAATGATCATCAGCAGCATTTCTTTAGCTGCTATGTCCAGGTCCAATCGAATTTCGTCGAAGCGTATTCCTTTTTATCTCTTTATTGACGAATTTCAAAATTTCATCTCAAGTGAGATCGGTAGTGCCATGTCCGAAGTACGTAAATATGGATTGACACTGATACTGGCAAACCAAACCCTGGGTCAACTCAATAGCCAAACAATTGAAGGTCTGATGGGCAATGTGGGAAGTATGGCTTTTTTCCGCCCGGGTATTAATGATTATGGAATTATTAAGCATTACCTTGAACCTGAGTTCAAAAGAGAAGACGTATTGAAATTGCCCAATTTTAATTGCATTGCCAGGTTATTGATTGATAACGTTCCCAGCGATCCCTTCTTATTTCAGAATAAATACCCTTAGAAAGGTTAAACATTTGCGACTAAATAATGGGAAAACTTGGGAAAACCGACTTAATTGTTAATTTGTAGAAACAAATTAAAAACCTTCTATTATGAGAAATTATGATCCCGATTTATATATTGATTTAATAGAAAATTCGAACAGTCAATTGCTAATTAACTTCATGGAAGACGAAAAAAAAATAATCTCAGGAATAAAAAATCGATCAAGAAAAAATGTGATAGATCTTGGGGCAGGCTACGGTAGGGCATTGTCCTTTTTAAAAAACAATTATTCTTATTATTATGGAATTGAGATTAATGAATCTATGTATAATTATTTAAATAAAGAAACCCAAAAATATAAAAACACACAAGCAATACATGCTGATTTTTCTGATCTTAATGATATTATTACGAAGAATAACATAAACCCCAACAATACAGTGTTTTTACTTATACAAAATACAATTGGCACAATAGAGGGTCATCATTTAAACATCCTGGATGAACTCAAGAATATTTTGTGCAATAATTCCTCAGAACTAATAATATCATTTTTTAAAAGCACAAAATTGTCTTCCTTGGGATTAGAAATGTTTTCAGGAATTGAGGCTATGGTAGGTAGGTTCGATTACAAATCAAGTGATTTGAAAAATGGTATTTTTAAGACTAATACTGGATATGAAGCAAAATGGTGGAGTAATCACGAAATTAACAATATTATCCAGAGCTTTGGCTTAAATAATTGCAAAAAAATTTATAGAGAAGCATATTGTATTTTTCATCTGAATAATAACAAACATGAAGTCATATATTGATATACTTACAGCCTGTATTTTTACTGTCATATTTTTTTGTTTTATTTTTCTTACAAGGAAAACAAAAACCTTTAAAAATTTTGCGGTATCTGATAACTCTATAGGGCTTTTTCTAATCTTCATGAGTTTTTCGGCCACTTTTATTGGACCGGGATTTTCAATGGCTTTGGTCAATCAAGGGAATAAAACAGGATTATTTTATTTGTTAATTGCTGGTTTTTATGGATTAGCAAAAATTGTTGAGGGTCAATTTTTTGCACCAAAAATTCGAGAAAGGTTTTCTGATGCTTTATCTATAGGGGACATAATTGCAGGTAAAAAAACACATAACAATAAATATCTACAAATACTTGTTGGTATTATTTCATTTGGTTTGTTAATTGGATTTAGTACAGTTCTCACAAAAGCAGGAGGTGAAATTCTTAATGGTCTGTTCGGTATACCAAGGTCGTTAGGTATGATAATTATGACATCTGTTGTCGTTTTTTATTCTTTTTTTGGCGGTATTAAAGCTACCATAATGACAGATGCATTCCAGCTTATTCTTTTTTTCATTCTTTTTATATTCTTATATCTTAGTTTTTTTACTAAAGGGATTACATTCGATCAAATATCTGGCAATATTACAACACTGACTAACAATGCTTTTGCTACAACGACAGTATATCAAGTTATTGGATTAATAACTACATGGTTTTTCGGAGAGATGTTGATACCACCAACTATCAATAGAATAATTTCAACAAAATCTGTTGTTATATCAAAAAAAGGGTTGATTTTTTCAGGCATATTTATGATTATTTGGCTGATAGTTATGCTTTATCTTGGTGTTTTAGCAAAAAGTGTATACCCTGATATAGAAGCATCGGATCAGCTATTAATTGTTATAGCTAAAAATCAATTAAATTATGGTTTGTATGGGGTTTTTGCTGTTGCTATTGTTGGCATCGTTATGTCATCACAAGATTCTCTTGTTAATGCAGGGGCGACTGTTTTTACAAACGATATATATGGAGTATTCAAAAAATTAAATGACACTCATAAATTATATTTGGCTCGCACAGCTACGATACTAATCGGTATATGTTCCATTATATTTGCTTTGTATTTACCTTCAATTCTTGAAGGACTTCTACTGGTATATTCTTTTTGGGCCCCGGCAATTTTAGTACCTTTATTTGCATCCATCTTTTTGCATAAATGGTCATGGAAAAGTGCAACGGCATCTATGTTGACTGGTATAGTTGTATCCCTGGTTTGGGGGAACTTTAGTATTAGTCAATATATACCGACAATTTTTGCCGGGTTGTTTTTTAGTTGCATTTCATATTTTATTATTTTTATCATTGATGTAAAATTAAAGAGATGGAGTGTGATTTGAAAATGAATAAAAACGATATCCTTGAGAATCTTATAAAAAAGACTGAAGGAAAAAAAACAGTAATTGTCGGGGGGCATTATCTATTGATCTACAACTCAATTTTGGATAAATTAGTTCCTGCAATATTAGAAGAAAATAATGACATAACAACCAAGGATATATCGAAGATACTCGTCGGAAATTTCCCCGTTCAATCGTATGAATTTGCGGTACAATTTGTTGTTAATAAAATTCAAAAAAATGAGACTGCGAAAATTTCATTGTTAGTTAACGATCACTTATTTCAATCTAAAAGTCTACAGTTTTTAAACCAAAAAAAAATATCTAATTGGGGTGGATATAAAGAAGATTATTACAAGAATGCAAATATCCCAGATATATACTATGATATATTAAAACAACATGATCTTAACCCTGACAATATTTTTTTAAACAACACCCTGAAAAAATCAATATATTATCATCCAAACTTGTTTTCTGAGACTTCATTAAGGAAAAAATTTACAAAATCGCTAAAAAAATCTTTGATTTTACTAGACTCTTTCTATACAAAACAAATTAGTAACTTTTCTAGTGAACTGTTTTTTGTAGGTGATAACAAGGCTTCAATTTGTCTCACAGAAGATGGATCTTGTGGTTGTAGTGGTGAAATCATGCAATTTGTTAAAGAAATTAACACATATAAATATGAGTCATTAGTTATTTTGGTACCGCAAGAGTGTTATAGCTCAGTATGTATAGGTATTCAGGCAATTAGCAAATTTTTAAATAGTACACAAAATTCAGATGCAAAACATATTACTGATTATATAGTAGTAACAGGGTTTGGGGATTACGATTTTGTTTATAAAAGCCAAAACCGGCTTGAATTAAGGCACTTTAATTAATGAGATTATGACTAACAGTTATTTAGACGGTGGAAACTTGTACAGTAGGATTATATCTGACATTAGGAAAACTGTTAGTATAATTTGCAAAGAGTACAAGATTGACGATCTTACAGGAATTATTGGTATAAATAGCTGTGACAATAAGAATAGCGGGGAATTATTGATGAAAGTATTCCCATACAATAGAAACACTCCTTTGAAGAATATCCCTAATGAGTATTGTCAAGAATACTTTAAAATTATTAATAAAAATAGACCTTATAGTGTGTTTTTTCACTACGATCATTTTCTGAAGTACTATAATAGTCCAAATCATTATTTTATTGACCTTCAAAAAGAGGTGGTTATTAAAAATTTCAAAAATTATGATTGGTCTGGTATGCTAAAGAGGGTTCAGAACTCCAAGGAAAATCAAGAAAAATTAAAATTAATTAATTTATTGGACTTATTATATTTTAAAGAAAACGTAAATAAAGTAATAGTTATTCCTCTGTCTTTCTTTTCTACTCCTACTATTCTATTAATAGTAGCCAATATATTTGTTGCAAATGTAAATGATTTTATCATTCGTGTGATACTTAGAACTAGAAGTACAATTAACACGTATATGTATAAGAGATTAATTTCCAATCTTCGTGAACATATGGAGCTCGACATTGATCGTGTAGCTACTGTTAAAGAACTCCAAAAAATATTCATTAAAGAAATAGCCAAATTGGTTTTGCCCATTGAGTATTCTATTGACAATAGTACGATAAATTATATATCTTGGCCTAAGCCCCAAAGAAGCAATATATTGAATTTTCAATTAAATGATCGCATTAAATTTAATTTAACATCATATCATTTACCCGGAGACTCATCGAACTGGATCCACAATGATCCTTTTTACAAAGCTGCTCAAAAAAGAGCCATATCAATGTTAAGAGATATTTATTCTCTTATGCAGGAATTATGGATGCGGACTGAATTGGTAAAGGAGAACTTACTTACAGCTTCAATATCTCGAATCATTAATAGGAATTATTCACACCATATAGGTTCTCATGTTAGCCCACGATCTAAGTTCAATGATATCTATTTTCGAATAATGGGAAAAGCATTAAATAATATCTCTTCGGATGATTGTAGTTTAATATCTTCTATAGCAGAGATGGAAAACAAACTAACCCGTTATAAAGATGAACGTAATGATTTTATTGCAGGCATTCAAGACAACGTACATCCTGTTACGACAAAATTTTATCAGGATGTAATATTGCCGTTTATTGAAAACAGTTTGCTGATGGACAATTTGGCAAAGAGCGAAGAGGTTTGTTGGGAAGAGGATATGAATAAAAGTGTAAAAAATGGAGGGAAGAGCAAATTGCGCATTCGGGTGTTTATAAAAAAAGGAGATACTAGCGAGATTGGTAGGAGTCCATGTGCGGGAACAGGAGACGGAGAAGAAGAGTCTCCAAATTTTACCGAAATTTGTTCCAAATATAAAGGAATAAATGGAGACAATAGGTGCGTTGCGGTATCTGACCTGCCTTACCTTAAGAAGCTCAAAAACGGGAAAGGGATATTTTATGAGAAACGTTATTTATCCTCAGATGATATTGAAGTCTCTGTACCCGGTTCTTTGGGAGCGCATAGCATATATAGTCTACTAGAAAACATCATTAGGAATACAGCCAAACATGCAGAGAAAGAAGTATTAAAGAAAGAAAAAACACTGGACGTGAATATTCGAATTAAAGAACCGGACGATGAAGATGAAAAGTACGATTTTTATGACGTTGAGATTGATACTAATATACCAACCATCAGTAGTGAAGATAAATTTACATCTTTGAAAAAAAAGTTAACAGAAAAACTTGACGAAAATTGCAAATCTCTTGGATTTGCCGATATGAAAATTAATGCAACCCTGTTAAAATTTGAAAAAATCACACAAGGGAATCTTAATAAAAACATTACACTAGAAAACAAAAAATTTATTTTGTCATATAAAATCCAGTTATGCAAACCTCACAAAATAGTGTTTATTGGAGATGAATTTCAGGCGCTAGAAGATAAAAAAAATGAAGGGATTTGGTATTTTAAGAATGCAGATGATTGTATAAATTCACAAAAAAACAGAAAACGCACATTCCAGTTTGCAGTAATCTCTCCCAAGGTTTTCAAGAATTTTTATTGTTCTGATAATGGGACGAATAGACAGATTGATGAATTACTACAACATTTACCTTGGCGGATTTTAGTCGCCTGTTCACCTGATAAGGATAATTCTTGTTTACAAGTACTATCACAGCAAAGACGTGTTGCATGTATTTCTGATGATGCCCCTTGTTTTAACACAGATGCAGAAGCTCTTTTCGCCACTTGCTGGGAAAAATGGGTGAATACAAGATGGGGCGGGGGGCCTTTTCAATTAGTTTTTTATTTTAATGACGAAAAAATTGAAAAGGCATTTCAAGGGAACGGGTGGGGAATACCAGAGAATAAGAAGCCAAAAATCATATTTAATACATATTGCAGCAACAGTAAAGAAGAGAATTATCGGTATATATTTTACGACAGACATGGCCCAACTGGAATAAAAACATATCAGAACTCTAATGGTGTCTTCTTTTTTAATAATGCGGATTTCTTTTTGAAACACTCATGGATGGGTATCGAAAAAAATAATCTCGATTTTGATATTATTAATTCTAGTAAATTTAGCAACAAGGAGCAATATTTGGCTTCAATGGCACAGTGGGTTGAAAGTGGTCTGCATAGAATTCTTATTGTAGATGAAAGGGCATTGGAAGTTGCTTATAGTGAGATAAGAAACGACCAATGGGGTCGTAGTATACAAAAAAATAAATCTTATATTTGGCAAGCAGCAGTGGGACAAGTTTTTATTGCCAGCAGTTTTAGCATCAAGACGAATGAAGATAGAAGCAAGGAGTATTTGTCAGATAAACAAGATATTTCTTTTAGTATTTCAACAGAGGCCATTTCAATTTCATTAAAGTCGAACTCTGGTAATCAATTAAAATTGAGTGAATTTGATACATTAATTATCCACAGAACTATGTTTGATAAGATTTATCAAGACTCTATGTTTGATACGTATTGGGGATTATTGGATAAAACATTTCCAAATATCATCATTGATACTGGCGGGGGTAAGATTGATTATCAGTCGAAAGTTATGAACAGAGTCCGGAAAATTTCTTACTTAAGTCTTTATAAATTATTACTAAATGGTAACTTAGCAAAAAAGTGTTTAACCAATTATTTTTAATATGGATACAATATTGATTATTATCACCTCGAGTAATTCAAATGAGTATGCTCTTTATTGGAAACGGCAAGCCGATCAAGCTGATCAAGCCGATTGTTATAATTGTAATCAGAAACTCTATATATACAGAGGAAACAATATAACGGATATTGATATTGTTAAAGAAACCATCAATGAGATTGTGGATGATGAAAATAAACAAAAAGAATTTTTGGTCTGTTGGCATTCCCCAGGGGGCACTATACGGATATATTTAAATGAAAAAGAAATTCCAATTTACAAATATTCAACCACAATGCACTTAACTGATTTGTGGACATATAGAAGTGAGGAAGAGTGGACGATCCCAGGTCAGCAACCAAAAGTACCGTTTGATTTACTTTCCTGGGCGATAAATCAATCTGATGTTGATAATCATATTGATACAGCTATTACGTCGGTAATCAATTATTTTCGCAACAACGAAAATAAAGAAAAGATTGAAAACAAACTCAATATCCTCCACAAGTGCCTCTTACCAGAAACGATTAGCATTACTGAAGATGATCTTTGTAAATTGACAGAGGAAGAAAAGACTGGTTATGAAACATTCAAAGAAAATTCTAAAAACAAAAATGGTCCATTCGATCCTAAGTATATAGATGCCCTAATTCAATTAAGAAAAAGCTTTTTCCCTAATAATTCTTAACGATGGGCAGTTATATCATTATCGACGACAACTCTAACTATTCTGTTCAACTCAATAATCAGTTAGGAGAATGTTTTACTATTCAAACGGGAGGGAAGTTCCCGTGTAGTATAGCAGAGGAGGTTTGTACAGGTGAGAATGCCTCCTATTCAATCATTGAATTGGAAAATCATCATCGTAAAATTGTATGGAATAGTCAACAAGATGTAGCAACAATAATCTTGATTAATGCAGAAGGATTATATGGTTCTGTTAATCGTGATGAACTATCAGGCATTGAAATTTTAATCTGGCTCAGGTGTAGATTTTATTTAGTTAATCCCATTATATTATATGGTTTTCAGAGTGCAAGTTCCATCTTAAAAAAACATCCCGAACATTTGGTCATTCACTCAGACGGTTGTTATTACTGCCGCCTCCCTTTCCAGCCAGAGCGAATAATGAATTTAAGTGTTGATGAAGTCTTTCACTTTTCGGGAATCAGAAAACATTTGGCCGCTGCTTTTAACATGGAAGTATTCCGCCACAAATTTGCCAATCAATGGGGAGTTGGCAGATTAAAAATAGCTTCTGAATTTGTGCTGAAGAAAACAGTTGTTCCCGTTGAGAGAATTGACAGTAAAGAAGAATTAATTG
>Ga0209408_1002327_pt1 | contig 10772 bp, 11 predicted proteins | sample AD_UKC107_MetaG_FD_184422 | JGI IMG/M metagenome (GOLD analysis project Ga0209408, IMG submission 184422) | Active sludge microbial communities of municipal wastewater-treating anaerobic digesters from Hong Kong - AD_UKC107_MetaG (SPAdes)... | ecosystem: Engineered > Bioreactor > Anaerobic >... | reverse complement strand
TTACTAATGAATATGAAATAAGGAGAATGCTATGAATAAACATATATTACCATCATTGACATATTCTTTCAATGCCCTTGAACCGCACATTGATGCGGCTACAATGGAGATACATCACGGAAAACACCACGCGGCATATGTAAGTAAGCTTAATACCGCATTAGAAAAGCACCCTGAACTTTTTGAAAAAGAACTGGATGAATTGCTTACAGATATATCTTCATTACCTGAAGATATAAAAACAGATGTCCGGAATCACGGAGGGGGACACCATAATCATTCGCTTTTCTGGAATATACTTACTCCGGATAGCAACGGAAGACCTACAGGGATGATTGAGAACCTCCTTGAAACTGAATTCGGATCTTTTGATAATTTCAAGGCTGAATTTGAAAAAGCCGCTGCTCAGAGGTTTGGTTCAGGGTGGGCATGGCTCTCTGTTGATTCCTGTGGTAAACCTGTAATTCACTCAACTGCAAACCAGGATTCACCCCTTATGGAGGGTCTTATCCCGATTCTCGGACTTGATGTATGGGAACACGCCTACTACCTGAAATACCAGAACAGGCGCCCTGATTACATAAGCGCCTTCTGGAACGTAATAAACTGGAAACAGGTTGAAACAAACTATATAAACGCGTTAAACACTCTCAACAGATGTGGAGAGGAGGAGCTGGTCCGCATGATTTCATGAGTTTAACAAATAATTCTTGAATATTTCCCTCTCGATTGTAATTTAAAAAAAGAGAGGGAAATACGATGAAAAAGAGATACTTCCACACAGCTATTATTTTTTTATTTTCACTATTCTTAACTCTAATCCCTGCAGAAAATAAAGCTGACGACTCACAGAGCCTCACAACTGATTACCTGACATCGGGGAACTGGGGCCCGGAAAACATTTTAGGCATGAAGATAAAATTTACCCGTGACGGAAGATTCGAATCTGAAATAAATTACGGGCAGTCCTATAACGACACAGCAGGCACATACTCAATAAAAAACGGTAAACTGACTCTTGTAATTGAAAACTCAGCCATGGATAGCTCATTAGCAGGTTTTATTCTTAAAAATGGTACACTGATTAATGATCCATCTTCCCCGAAGTACAGGCAATATATCTCTTATAAGGGGAAGGAACTTGAACAGCTGTATATTAAAGGTGAACTGAAAATATGGAATTATAACACACTTGTTAAGGAGGGTGAGCCCTTAAAAATAAACGGAAGAGAAGCCATTGCAATGGGCGCGAAAGAGGGTTTAACAACAGCAGTTCTCAAGATGAGAGAAGCCCCCTCCTCCACCGCTAAAGAGATACATTACACTTACGTTGATGTTGATCAGACATTCACAGTGAAGGCTCTGCCGAAAGATAGATCATTGATCATCCTCGCCCGCACAAAAGATAAGGATAAAGTCGGGAAGTATAACAACTACTGGTACTACGTTGAATTCGAGAGATACTTTGATTACATGAGAGCCTGGGTTTACGGAGAATTTGTAAAAATCAAATAACAGATAAAATTATGAATGATAAAACTGACCGCTGCAGCATCTGCTCTCAACTGGCTGATAAAGAAACCGCCTTCCAGAAATATGGCAGCAGCTACCCTGATACACATCTCCCTGCTGCCGCTGAGCAACTTGAGATAGTCATAGACTTCAGGCCATTAAGCGAAAGAAAGATTCAGCTCCGCAGGTGCCCGGAATGCCGCAGGTATTATCTCTACCAGACAGATTATGAATATCTGACAAACGGTACAGAAGATGAGCAGGAGCTGATTCGACTCAGTGATACTGACGCTGAAGAGTACTTAAAAAAGGGAGCCGGACTATTTAAAACTCCAGGATAAAACCTGTACAATTCATGAAAAAATAATAAATAATAATGCCATTCACTTTTCTGAACAGCATAAACTCTTTTCTGTTTTTAACTTGACAATTAAGGTGTATAATTCTGTATTTTATATGCAATCTGTTGAATATCATCTTTACCGGCAATGCTCTTTCAAAGAAGCGGCAATAATTATTGTTTCTCCGTTTTTGAGGGTTTTGCATCACAAGGTTTCATCTTTATAACTGATTATTAAAACAGTCAGCTGACTGAATTATAAATAGAAGAGGTTATTTTTCATGAAAACCAGGATTACAAAGACATTCGGAATCAAATATCCTATAATTCTTTCAGGGATGAGCTGGATAAGCACTCCTGAACTTGTTGCGGCAGTATCAAATGCAGGGGGCCTCGGAATCCTTGCAACCGGAGTTATGAGCGCTGAGGAAACCCTCGAAGCCATAAAAAAAACCAGGTCACTCACTAAAAAGCCTTTTGCAGCAAACGTAACACTCTACTTCCCCGGTGCGGAAAAAAACGCAGAAGTTATTATTAAAGAGAAAGTACCTGTAGTGAACTATGCCCTCGGAAAAGGTGACTGGATATGCAAAGCTGTCCATGAATACGGCGGAAAAGTTATTGCAACTGTAACAACACTGAAGCATGCCCGCGCAGCACAGAAGGACGGTGCTGACGCAATCATAGTTACAGGACATGAAGCTGCAGGCCATGGCGGAGCTGTTACATCTATGGTTCTTATACCAAGCATTGCTGACGGTATAGATATCCCCATTATTGCAGCAGGGGGATTTGCTGACGGAAGGGGCCTTGCATCAGCCATGATTCTCGGCGCAGACGGTATTTCAATGGGTACAAGGTTTATGAACTCTGTGGAGAGCCCTGTACATGATAAACAGAAAGCTGTTGCCAATGAAACTGACGTGTATAAAACAATCTACACAGACAGGGTTGACGGGATGCTTGCCCGTGTTATGGATACAGAGGGTGCCAGGAAACTGGTTAAAAAAAGACTCAACCCGTTAAGTTCACTTATACTCTCAAAAAAGATCGCGAAGATGTTAGGCTTCCCGTGGCTGAAGCTTGCAGTAGGTATTATGTTCATGGGATATAAGCGGTCAATGCAGATGGCCCGCATGGCAATAGGTTTTGACGCGTTCATGGCAGGCACAATGGAGGGTGACAACAAAAAGGGTGTTCTCCCTATTGGCCAGATTGCAGGGATCATGCACGAGACTCTCACTGTAAAAGAGATCATCGAAAGAACAGTTAAAGAGGCAAAAAAATGCCAGGATGTTCTTGCTGCAAAGATGAAGTAGTTTAAAAAAGCTTAAAATTGCTGTCCCGCTGACGGGCGGGATACAGGTTTCAATACAAGACAAAACTTCAGATTAAATTAACCCAACTAAAGGAGGACTTATGGCTATAGTTGAATGGAAAAAAGATGAAACTGTTGCTATAATGATAATGAACAACGGCGAAAACAGGCATAACCCCGATTTCGCTGCAACATTCATATCTGTTTACAACGAGATACTCGCTGACAAAGAGATTAAAGCAATAGTGCTCACATCAGCCGACCCGAAAAACTTCTGCCTCGGAGTAGATATCGGATGGATGATGAAGGAGCAGCAGGCACAGAACTTCACCGGAATAAGCAAATGGCTTTATGACATGGGGGAAGTATTTAAAGCTATGCTGATGTCACCGGTACCCACAATCGCAGCAATTAACGGCCACGCTTTCGGCAACGGAGCTATGCTTGCAGGAGCATGCGATTTCAGATTCATGAGAAGCGACAGAGGATTTTTCTGTTTTCCGGAAATCGACCTCGGTATCCAGTTTGCTCCATCAATGATCGAGTGGATGAAAAAAACAATGCCTTACCACCTCTTCGTAAGAATGAAATGGTCAGGAGAAAAGGTAGGAGCTGCTGAACTTGAAAAACATAATGTAATACTCAAAGCATGCGCTGATGCTGAAGACACAGTTAAAGAAGCTGTTGCATTCGCCAAAACATTCAATAAGTCAAGAAATACTCTTACCGAAATGAAGAAAAGAACATATAAACATATCATTGATAAAATGGAAAAAGAAGACCCTGAATACTTTGATTACAAACCGGAACAGGTTAAAGAAGGGAAACCTCCTATTTTCATGTTTACACAGGGCTGATAACCAGAGCACTTTTTTTAAAAACCGCCTGCAGAAGGCGGTTTTTTATTTATATTCCAAATTGATCTTACATTAAATATAAAATTGACTATTTTTTATTTAAAAAGAGTAACATAATTGTCTAAAATTTAACCATATATTTTAATAACCTGATAATCTCATTGACTTTTCATTTATAACATGCTTTAATCTTTACGTTATGGCTGGTGAAATGAACTACAGGCTTGATTTCTGGATAGAGAATAAATACAGGCTCCAGACCCAGTACGAAAGGAACCGTAAAAAATTCGACAAAATTCTTGACTTGATGACCCGGAAGTTTGAAGGGCTCCTTGAAGCGAGCGGCTGCAATGCCCAGATCAAGGGGAGAATAAAGAGTTTCGATGCTCTATACAGAAAACTTCTCCAGAAGAGCCAGAAAGACTCAATTGAATTCCCCTTTGACTATATAACAGATGTCGTCGGGATGCGGATAGTTGTACCCTTTCTTGAAGACCTTAACAGTGTAGAAAAACTCATAAGAGAGCATTTTGAAATTGCTGATACAAAATATAAATCACGCGAACTCTCAATCCGGGAATTCGGGTATGACTCCATACACCTGCTTATAAAACTCCCTGAAGAGATCACAAAAAAAATAAAAAACACACAGAATATAAAAATCGAAATTCAACTCCGCACAATTCTGCAGGATGCGTGGGCTGAAGTTGAACATGAACTTATTTATAAAACGAGCATTGACAAAGTTGAAGATACAATCAGAAGAAAAATGATTGCCGTTAATGCGACACTCTCACTTGGAGACACCATTTTCCAGGAGATCCGAGATTACCAGCGGAAGAGATACAGGGATATCCAGGAGAGGCACAAAAAACTCATGGATAAAGTTTCCACTATTCCTGAAAAGATGGGGAAGCTGAAAGAACCTGCCCAGCCCATAGAAGTAGAAAGAATTGAAACACCGGCAGAAGAACCGAAGAGAAAATTCGCGCCTGTTAATACAGCTGATACAAAAGACAAGCATCAGCTTAACGATCTGCTCGTTGAGGCAATGAACGCCCACCTTGAGAACAGGCTCACTGACGCAGTTGAACTTTACACCCAGCTTATACTTGTATCACCTAATCACTTTATATATAACCACAGGGGGCTTGTATATTTTACACTGTCGGAATATAATAAAGCAATAAGTGATTTTTCAAAAGCAATAGAGATAGAACCGAGAGATATAAGGGTTTACACGAATAGGGGACTTGCATTCAGGATGCTTAAAAGGTACGATGATTCACTGAGAGACTTCAACAGGTCTCTTGAACTCAATCCGCTCTGGCCGGACACATTCTACGGAAGGTCACTCACCTACTATGATCTCGGCGATATCCAGCACGCACTTGAGGACTGCGACAAGGCTATAAGCCTTAAACCGGACTTCAAGCAGGCGCAGAGATTCAAACAGTTTATATTAAATCAACAGATGAAGTGAGAAGCATATGTCAATTTACGAAGTCAACGGAAGACGCCCTGTTATCGGGCAGGGTTCATGGATTGCGCCAACGGCGCAGATTATCGGTGATGTCAGGATCGGAGATAACTGCTATATAGGTTACGGTGCTGTTATCAGGGGGGACTACGGAACGATTATTATCGGCAACGGTTCAGCAGTTGAAGAGATGGTTATGATACACGCAAGGCCCGGGGGCCTTACCGACATCGGCGAGTCTGTAACCATAGGCCATATGGCCATGCTCCATAACTGCAGGCTCAACAGCTTCTGTGTAATAGGGATGAATTCAACTGTAACTGACTACAGTGAAGTTGGTGAATGGGCTATTATCGGGGAGCATTCCCTTGTTAAGCGTAACCAGAAGGTACCTCCTTATAAAATTTATGCAGGTGCCCCCTCTGTGGAGAAAGGTGATGTTCAGCAGAAACATATGGATGAGTGGAATGCAGCCAAAAAAGTATACGTCGGCCTTGCGAAACTGAACCTTGACACGCTGAAGGATATTACTGCGGATTATATGAAATAATCGTAATACGTAGAGTGCAGGCATGCCTGCACTCTACGTATTACGCATGATATTAAAAAAATTAGTTCACAACCCCTACAATCATAGGGAGGCTCTTTTTATTTAATTTATACTTTTTATCATAGACGTAAGCAGTATATACAGCAGCAGCAAGAAAAATTAACGCCCCTGCGGACATCATTGCTGTTCCATTAAGATTAAAATATAATGCGGCAGCATACCCCGCATACAGTCCCGCAAATATTGACAAAAGAGGGAGCATCAGCATCATGAATGCTATTTTAATCATGTTATCCTCAATCTTCCTGAACCTGATCTTCTGTCCTAAAGAGGCATTAACTGCATTATATGCAAGTATCTCCATATGTTCTATATTACAGGTACCACAGTTGTCACACTCAGCATTTGGTGCAACCCGGACCCTTGCGAGATCACCTTCCAGCTTAATAACAAAGCCTAACTGTTCCTCATCTTCAAAATGTATATTATTATGCATAATTTCCTCCGTTTTAATAAAAAACCTATTACATAAAATATGAAAAACATGGATATTTATTTTTTGATAAAATTCATTAATATTTGTTACGATGTTTTCAGGTGTCTTCTGATGTATCTGCCGCCATCCCCTAAAACATATTATTTATGCATGTTCTATTAAATAAAGGCAATTTTTCGTCAAACGAACAGTAAAAAGGATTTTAAAGTGATGTTTTTAAAGGGATAGTTATGCTTCAAATTCACTTCTTGACAAACCTGATTGTCTGATTATAGATTGAAGAGTACCTATGCGCAATTCATCATGATTCGGTACAGGTACTGTAATTGTGGTATTATCCGATTGTTTCTGCATAATAATATGACTGCCACGCTGCCGGATTTCCATAAATCCATTTCTGGCAAGTATAGTGCAAACCTCTTTGCCGGAAAATATCCGTAATTTACCCAACTGCTATTTCCATTCTTGTAATATAAACTTCATCGTGAAGTCTGTCCCTGATCTCTTCGGGTGATGCTGTTTCAAAAAAAAGTTCTAACGCCTCCCTGAGATTCTCCCTGGCTTCTTCAATTGTACTCCCCTGGCTGGCAATATCAAGTTCAGGGCATAACGACACAAATCCATTACCTTCGCGTTCAATTATAGCTGTAAGTTGTTTCTGCATATTCACCATTTTGTTATTAATTTATTAGGGTATTGTATTTAATGTTTATTACTGTATTAATAACTCCATAATAACTGACTTTGTCAATCAAATTACTTCAAACGATATAACCGGGAACTCACCCTCTATTCATACCTCAGCGCCTCAATGGGATTCAGCCGTGACGCCTGCATTGCCGGCCAGATTCCGAAGATTATCCCCATTACTATTGTAAATAACGCCGCACCGATAATTCCTGCAACAGAAACAACAACCGGCCACCCTGCCACAGCAGAAAGAAGGAGAGATACAGAAACCCCCAGGATGATACCAGTTAAACCTCCAATAAAGGTCAGAAGCACAGCTTCAACCAGGAATTGAAGCAGTATATCACGTCTCCGCGCGCCTATGGCTTTACGAAGTCCGATCTCCTTTGTGCGTTCTTTCACAGAAACCAGCATTATATTCATTACACCTACTCCACCCACAACAAGGGAAATCGCAGCAACAGCCCCCAATAGGGCACTCATCGTCCCTGCTGTGCTCATCAGGGCTTTTCTTATCTCAGCCATGTCACGTACTTCAAACATACTCTCCTGCCCTGGTAACGGTTTATGCTTTAAATCAAGTGCTGCAATAAGCTTCTCTTTAACAGATTCAGTAACTTCAGGGCCTGTTACCTCAACGTGCACCTGGTCAAGGTAAAGCTTCCCGAGCAGCCTGTACATTGCTGTTCTTAATGGAACTATAATCAGGTCATCCTGATCCCGCATCATAGCAGCGCCTTTTGCAGGGAGTACACCTATAACCGTGAAATTAATTTTATTGATCTTTATTGTCTTACCCAGTGGATTTTCTCCTCCAGGAAAAAGATTCTTAACAACAGTCACCCCGATAACAGCCACACGTTTCCGGGATCTGTTCTCCGCCTCTGTAAAGAAACGTCCGGCAGTGGGAACCGAAGCCCTCATCTCCGCATAGTCAACATCTGTACCCATTATCTGCGTGTTACAGTTATTCGCTCCATAAACAGCCTGTGCCCGGTCATTCACGCTCCCTGATATTCTTTTCACTCCCTGTATCTTCAGAAAGGATGCCCCATCCTGAACAGTAAGGCGGCTCCCGGCCCCCATCTGCAGCCTGACTCCACCTGACCGCCTGAACCCGGGCATAACAGTGAGAACATTGGTGCCGAGATTATTAAGGTTGCTCTCTATCGATTTCTGCGCCCCCATTCCAACTGCAAGCATGGATATAACTGCAGCAACACCGATAAGAATACCGAGCATGGAAAGTAGCGCCCTCATCTTGTGAGAGAGAATAGACATCACTGCCTGTCTTATATAGTCAAGAAACTCAGCACGGCCGAATGTTGCGTTTGTCTTTTCAAGGGCCCGTGTAATTATATCGGAGTTCCCCGGAGATTCACTTTTTATTTTCTTCTTATTAGCTTTTTTCTCATCAGAGAGTATCTCCCCGTCCCTGACCCTGATTATCCGGGATGCATGGGAGGCTATATCCTCCTCATGAGTTACCATGATTATTGTTTTACCCTCTGAATTAAGTTTCTCAAGGAGCGCAATAACCTCCTTCTCACTCCTGCTGTCAAGGTTACCCGTGGGCTCATCAGCAAAAATTATTGCAGGTTCATTTACTATAGAACGCGCGATTGCCACACGCTGCTGTTCACCACCGGAGAGTTCATTTGGATAATGCTCAATCCTGTGCCCCATACCTACCCAGTAAAGCCTGTTTTCAGCGCTCTCCTTCATGTTTTTTTTACCCGCGTAAAGAGTGGGGAGGAGCACATTATTCACTGCAGAAACTTTAGGCAGAAGGTGGAACTGCTGAAACACAAATCCCGCTATATGATTCCGCAGAATAGAGAGCCTGTCCTCATCAAGCCCTGTGACATCATGCCCCATTATTCTGTAGCTCCCCTGCGTGGGAGTATCAAGGAAACCGAGAATATTAAGCATGGTTGATTTACCTGAACCGGAGGCCCCCATTATTGCGACAAACTCACCCGATTCTATTGTAAGAGATACACCGTTCAGGGCATTCACTTCGGTGTTCCCCATCATGTATCTCTTCTTTACATCTTTAAGTTCTATGAGAGCTTTTGTCATCGTCTCCCTCTGGCTGGCCTTTGCGGCATAAATGGATTTTTTGAATCATCCTGCTGCTGAAGGACAAAGTTCTCCGACTTCACAAGCACGATGTCATCTGAACCGAGCCCTGATGTTATCTCCACGAGGTTATCATTCGCGATACCGGTAGCCACAGCCCGCCTCACCCCTTCCCTGGATTTTACCCCTTTTACAAGTACATACTTTCCGTTTGCGTCACTTAAAACAGCATCTTCAGGGAGAAGCATAACACCCCTCTTATCTGTTTCAACAATGTCAATGGTGGCGCTCATCCCGGAACGGAACTCAGCAGGTACTTTATCCGGTTTAATTGACACATAATAAACTGTTACGTTATTAACTGTGGCTGACTCATAATATATATGATCAACTTTCCCGTTCACAAGTATCTCAGGGTGCGAGTCCAGTGAGATACGGGCCCTCTGCCCTTCTTTGACTCTCCCGATATCAGTCTCATCAACCTGGGCCTTGACAATAAGCATATCAGAAATAATTATAATGCTGTCAGATGCGGTAACAGTCTGCCCCGGCTCAACTGAACGTACGATTACAGTCCCGCTTATCGGAGCAACAACCGGTATAGGTTTATACGCGTTCTCCCAGTATTTAAGTGACTGGCTCCCCTGAAGCCGTGCCGCATCAATGAGAGCAGCTCTGTCTGTAGAGCTCATAAGTGCAAGTATCTGCCCCGCTCTCACAACATCCCCCTCGCTGACATAGATCTTTTCGATCCTGCCGGCAACTGAGGGTTTCAGTTCAAGCCTGTTTTTAGGGAGCACTGTTCCTGTTGTTGAAACGGTAAGGCTTATATCACCTGTTGCAGGGCTTATCTCCCTGTACACCTCTTTATTTTTCTCTGACTTCCCTGTGCCGAATATCAGGAAAAATACCGCCGCAGCAGCAGCAACTGTTAAAACTGCGATTATTTTAGTTTTTCTTTTCATTTTCAAGAGTCCCCCCCGTTGATTGTATCCATGCTGCTTCAGCTGTCATTGCAGATGCGAAGGCATTAATATATGACTTCCTGGCCGCTGCCAGGTTGTTTTCAATAATTGTCCAGTTATCGAAAGATAGAGTACCTATGGAATACTGCATCTCCCCGATACCCGATCTCTCTGTTGCAGCTTTAAGAGACAATTTCTGAACTTCAACAGTATCAGAGCTGTTTTCAAGTGTATTCCACGATTCACGCAAAGAGGATACAGCGCTGTTTATTGTGCTCTTCTCATCAGCTTTTGCCTGCCTGTGTGCTGACTCAGCCTTTGATACAGAGTAGTATGTTCTCCCCCCTTCAAAGAGCGGAGCTGTTACCTCAAAGCCTAAAGACCACTGGTCTGACATGTCGCTCATTGTTTCACCTCTTCTCCCTATGCTGGCGTTTCCGTAAAGCTTCGGCGAGTAGTCAAGTTCAGATGCCTTCATTGAG
>Ga0209408_1002321_pt1 | contig 10784 bp, 9 predicted proteins | sample AD_UKC107_MetaG_FD_184422 | JGI IMG/M metagenome (GOLD analysis project Ga0209408, IMG submission 184422) | Active sludge microbial communities of municipal wastewater-treating anaerobic digesters from Hong Kong - AD_UKC107_MetaG (SPAdes)... | ecosystem: Engineered > Bioreactor > Anaerobic >... | reverse complement strand
CCTTCAGCAGTGAAGGAAATTTCCCCGAATCAATATGCAATCTACTACCTTCCATTTGACAGCCAGGTTCCTGTTTATGCACCTGTACACGTAGAAGGTATCCAACCTGGCACCGAACAATACATTGTTACGGCAATAAAATCTGGAGAAAATATGATACCAATCGAAGATTTTCGAGGAATGGAAGTCTTTCTAGATTGGGAAAATGTTGAAAAAGAGCTGCTCAAAAATGACAACTGAAGATTCTATCCAATCCAGGCTTCTTAATCTCCATGAATCCATTGAAAAAGCCTGCTACTCGTGTGATAGAAATCCTTCTGAAGTTTCCTTAATGTGTGTAAGCAAAAAAGCTTCAACAAATCAAATTTTAGAAGCTATACAATGTGGTGAAACTTTGTTTGGCGAGAACTATGTACAAGACGCCATACCTAAAATCCAAGACTTACGAGCCACGCTGGCTTCTTCATCGCTGCAAACTTTCCCCTCTTTTTGCTTTATCGGGCATTTACAAAAAAACAAAGTAAGAAAAACCCTTCCCTACTTTCATCGTATTGATTCACTTGATTCACCAAAACTTGCAGATACAGTAATCAATGAGTTAGAATCAAAAAAAAAGGAAGATACTCCGTTTCCAACACCCTATCCAATTTTGATTGAAGTAAAAACCTCAACAGATGATACCAAGTATGGTATTCTACCGCAGAAAGTGCCCTTCTTCATCAAATCTATAGCCAAATACAAAACAATACAGGTTCAAGGATTTATGACAATGGCCACGCTAACCAACGAAGAAATCGAAATTCGTAGATGTTTTGCATTGTTGCGTACATTGAAAGAAAATATGGAACATCAATTCAACAATTCTTTCCCTGTTTTATCAATGGGTATGACACAAGATTATCCTTATGCAATTCAAGAAGGTTCAACCTTGTTACGCATAGGAAGTGCCATTTTTGGAGGTCTGAATGAAAGCAATCTCTGAGTTTTTTAAAAATCTTTTTACAATCTCTCCTGATGAAGATGATGATGATGTTGAAGAATCCCTTGAACCAACCCCAGAAAAAGAAAATATTTCGTATTTAAAAGAAACCTCGCGAAATAACTCCAATGTTCCTCCGAAACCAGTTTTACAAAAAAGAGGTTTTAAAACCAATCCATCTCATTCTGAAGGATCACCATTAGAAATTGACTATATTACAATTCCTCGTGATGATAAAGAAGCATTAGAGCTAGCAAAAATTACCATTGATAAGCTTCAGAATGGTCATCCTGTTATTGCATCGGCAAAAGAAGTAGTTCGTGACGGAAAGTATTACTTTATGCTTTTTGGTGCTTGCTATGCATTACAATGCAAGATTGAAAAAATAACACAGTATAGTTATCTGTTTCTTCCAAGAAGCTACAATGTTAATGCACTGAATAAAAAAGAATTCATACATCCCGAGAATAAAGAAACATTCTTAAGTGATTTAGAAGATTCTTCATTTTAAGAATTCATGGGATTGATACTCATGTTTGAATCCACTTTTATGAACTTTTTCTCCATCTTTTTGTTATCTAAGTATGGAATGTTTCAACAATCAAAAAACAACACAAGACGGTTTATTGTTTTTTATCAAAAGTTCTTATCCCTACTTTTCTTCCCATTTTTTTCAGTACAATACATGTATGAATCCTGACGATAAAAAACTATTTACTTCATATGTTGAGCAGTACCACCAAGACGTTTATAGGGTTGCTTTGTATTTTACCAAAAACCAGGATGATGCATACGACATTACCCAAGAAGCTTTCCTACGTGCTTGGAAGTATTTTCACACATTTAATAGAGAAACCGATTTTAAAAACTGGGTTTTACAAATTTTACGAAACACCTTTCTCTCTTCCATTCAAAAGAAGAATAAAATTGTTCATCCAGAAAAAGGTCTTGATCACCTTCCCGATACAAAAGAATCTCATGATCACGAAATTTTAGACCAACATCGTATTCTAAATCTACGTAATGCTATACAAAATCTTCCCACTGATTTCCGTGAAGTCATCGTTTTGTCTGATCTTGAAGGAATGAGCTATGAGTCCATTGCGCAGATTTTAGCTATACCCATTGGTACTGTTCGTTCAAGACTTCATAGAGCTCGTTTACTTCTGAAAGAAAGGGTCAACCCAGAAATATGATGAAAAAACCTGATCCAACCATATGCAGCTCAAAGCAATTACTCGTAAATGATTTTATTGACAATCGCATGGACGAAAGTGAAAAAAATGAATTTTTACAATGGATCGAAAACTGCCAAAAGGAATACCGTTGTAGTTTATGTCATGACAGAATACAAGCGTTCAGTAGTTTAAAGTTTCTATGCAAAGAACTTGCTGTTCATGAACAAGTACCCTCAGAGCTTGTCAATAGAATTAAAGCTCAAATCTACTAATACTTTTCTATTTCAACCAGTAGTTTGGTGCCTCTCTCACGATTTGTATATCATGAGGATGCGATTCTCTAACTCCTGATGCAGTTACTTGAACAAATTTAGCATATTCTTGAAGATCTTGAATAGTTCCTGCACCCAGATAACCCATACCTGCTCTTAGTCCACCTAAAAGCTGGTATACAAATTCTCCAAGTCGTCCTTTGTAAGGGATTCGTCCTACTATTCCTTCTGGAACAAGCTTAGATGTATCTAGAGCATCTTGGAAATAACGAGATCCACCACCTTCTCGCATTGCTTCAAGAGATCCCATTCCTCGATACTCCTTGTATTGTCGTCCTTCCAGATAGATCAAATCTCCAGGACTTTCTTCAAGACCAGCTAATAGATTCCCCAACATTACGGTAGATGCACCTGCAGCCAAAGCTTTGGTAATATCTCCAGTAAATCGTATTCCTCCATCAGCAATCACGGGTGTATCGTGTTCTCGGGCAGCTGTATAACAATTCATAATGGCAGATAATTGGGGAACACCAACCCCCGCAATAACACGAGTTGTACAAATTGATCCTGGTCCTATTCCAACTTTAACTGCAGAAGCTCCAGCAGATATTAAGTCATTGGTTGCCTCTCCGGTAGCTACATTTCCAGCAATTATTTCTAGTTCGGGAAAAGAATATCGGACTTTTTTGACCAGCTGAATAATGCCTATATGGTGTCCATGTGCAGAATCAATAACCAAAACATCAATGCCAGCTTTCACCAATAGCTCTACTCGTTCCATGCAATCGGGAGAAGTGGACACTGCGGCACCAACACGCAATCTACCCTTTTCATCTTTGCAGGAATTGGGATATTTTTTTATTTTGTCGATGTCCTTAATTGTAAACAGACCAGTTAACTTGTAGTTCTCATCTACAATGAGTAACTTTTCAACTTTATAGTTGGACAATATGTTTTTTGCTTCATCAATCGAAGTGCCCTTTGGAGCAGTGATTAGATTTTTCTTTGTCATTACACTATCTATTGAAACCGAGTAATCTGTAACAAATCGAATATCACGATTTGTGATAATACCTATGAGGGTGTTATCTTTGTCTGTAATGGGAACTCCAGATATTTTGTATTTCTTCATGATATCCAATGCATCTTGGACTGTGTTGTCTTTAAATGTTGTCACCGGATTGTTAATAAGACCACTTTCAGATCGTTTTACGCGATCTACTTCATCTGCTTGATTCTCCGCACTGAAATTTTTATGGATAATTCCAATGCCACCTTGTCTAGCTAGTGCGATTGCTAGTTTTGAATCGGTTACTCGATCCATAGCAGCACTAACAATAGGAATATTGAGCCGAATATTTTTGGTAAGTCGGGTATGAAGTTGAACATGAGTTGGTAAAACTTCTGACTTTGCAGGCACTAAAAGCAGATCGTCAAAAGTAAAACCAACGCCGGTAATCTTTTCGTTCATAACATTTTGCATTCGTACCTCCGGTGTTTTCGTATATATTGTACGATGTTTTCAACCCTTATCAATACTGTTTTTATGATTTCTTACTCCGATTTAGAGAGCGAAAAATTGCCCTGATAGTCCGTTTTTTTGTATAATAAAAGACTATGAAAAAACATGCACACACCGAAACAATATGGTTGTTTGACGTTGATAAAACTCTTTACCCTCCTAAAAATGGTTTGTATCAGGAAGGAAACACACGAATCAATCAATATCTGCAAAACCATCTTCAAATGAGTCTGGTAGAGATTAATCGATTGCGTAAACAGTACATGAATAAATATGGTACTAGTTTATTGGGATCTATAAAAGAATGTGGGATCGATGGGAATGATTTTTTACAGTTTGTACACTCTTTTCCCAAGCACTCCTTTCTTGCCCATCAGCCCGATTTAAAAGTATTCTTAGAGAAACTTCCAGGAAAGAAATATATTTTCTCCAATGCCCCAAAGGATTACATTCTTGAAATTCTTTCCATTCTAGGTATTGATTCAGTTTTCCTGAAAATCTATGGGATTCATTCATTCCGTTTTCATGGTAAACCCAAGATTTCTTCTTATTTGAATGTTTTACGATGGGTCAAAGCACACCCTCACCAATGCATTCTTGTTGATGACATGAAAGTGAATTGCACCATGGCATCAAAACTAGGTATACAAACCATTTGGATTGACGAAAACCAGTTGTATAATGATTACTATACAGAAGTTTTAATGCCGCAACTATCAAATTTTTTGTCATCTCAAAAGTAGGGAGATCCGTGATTATGAACATATTGATTTTTTTTGGTGGTATTTCTCCGGAACACGAAGTCTCAGTTGTTTCCTCACATACTGTTGTAAAGAACTTGGACAAGAACAAATATACACCTTATCTAATCGGTATTTCTAAATCAGGTCGTTGGCATGCTTTTACCGAAGAAGACTTTTATCAGTTACGAACCGTCGAGGATCAACCTGATTTACCAGAAATCAAACTACTGTTTTCAAAACATCCAATCCTAATGATCGAGGAAACAATCATACCAATTGATTGTGCTTTTCCTGTATTACATGGTAAAGGTGGAGAGGATGGTTCTATTCAGGGTTTACTTGAATCCATGTCAATACCATATGTTGGATGTGATGTTGAATCATCTGCTATTTGTATGAATAAAATACTTACCAAAATACTTCTGGAAAATTCTCAAATTCCAGTATCTCCATACAGAGTTCTTTCTAAACAAGATTTTTTACAAGGTCATTTTTCCCCTCAAGATGTCATTGATGATTTTGATTTACCTCTATTTATCAAAGAACCCCATGGAGGAAGTAGTGTTGGTGTCACAAAAATCTATCGACCCGACCAGTTTTATCCAGCGCTCCAAGACCTTTTTCAACATGAACAATATGCTTTGATTGAAAAAGCTATAAAGGGTCGAGAAATCGAGTGTTCCATTTTAACGCAAATTCAAGATCAATCCATCCAGTGGATGGCATCGCTTCCTGGTGAAATCATCCCTCAAAGAGAATTTTACGATTATGTTGCAAAATATATCGAAGACACAACTCGGTTAGACGTACCAGCAGATTTACCGGATCAAGTCATCAAAGATATCCAATACCTCTCAATCAAAGCTGCAAAAACCGTTGGATGTTATGGGATGGCCAGAGTAGATTGTTTTCTTATGAACAATAATTCCATCGTCGTGAATGAAATCAATACAATTCCTGGTTTTACCTCTATATCCATGTATCCATCCCTGTGGAAAGTTAGTGGGATTGATACCCCTCAGCTTATTGATAACCTCATACAAGCAGCTATTTACCGAAAGGAATCACAACCATGAACACAAAGTATCTCTTCATTGTTGGAGGCGTTATGTCCTCCCTTGGAAAAGGCATCCTAACCTCCTCCATCGGAATGATATTAAAATCGAAAGGATACAATGTAAGTATTATCAAATTTGATCCTTACTTAAATGTAGATGCTGGTCTCCAGAATCCTTATCAGCATGGAGAAGTATTTGTTACTTCTGATGGAGCTGAAACCGATCTGGATCTGGGTCATTATGAGAGATTTCTAGATCAAAATCTTCTTCGATCCTCCAATGTTACTTCGGGTAGTGTGTATCAACAACTTATCGAAAAAGAACGACGAGGAGAATACTTAGGAGCAACCGTTCAGGTGATTCCTCATTTGACGCAAGAGATTAAAAATCGGATTTTACAACATACGGAAGAAACCAATGCAGATATTATCATCTCTGAGGTAGGAGGAACCATTGGAGATATTGAAGGCTCTCCATTTTTAGAAGCAATACGAGAATTTACAAACGAGAATGAACCTGAAGATATTGCTCTTATTCATTTAACCTACCTTCCTCATCTTTGCACAACAGGAGAATTGAAAACAAAACCAACACAGCATAGCGTTGCAGAACTCAGGCGTGTTGGTATTAAACCCACGATTATTGCCTGTCGAACAGATATTCCGTTAGAAGAAGATATCCGAACCAAAATCGCACTTTTTTGCGATGTAAAAAAAGACTTCATTTTCTCTGTTCAAGACGTAAAAAACGTATATGACGTTCCACGAATGATTGAAGAAGAAGGTTTGTGTAACGCTCTAGAGTCTGTTTGGAATCTTGAAACCAAAAAAAGTAACATGGAGAATTGGAATAAAACCATCGCTAAAATGAATAAAGTAAATGAGGATGTACGCATTGGAATTGTGGGGAAATATGTTGAATTAGGAGACGCTTACTTGTCCATGGTTGAAGCACTTAAGCATGCTCAAATCCCAAACAATGTAAAGGTGAATATCCATTGGTTTCAAAGTGAAGATATTACTCAGAGCAATATAGAGAAAAAACTAGGCACAATGCATGGTATTCTTGTTCCAGGTGGGTTTGGAGTTCGCGGTATTGAAGGAATGATCATTGCCTCCCAATACGCAAGAGAAAAGCAACTTCCCTATTTTGGTATTTGCCTTGGTATGCAAATTGCAGTAATTGATTTTGCACGAAATGTGTTGCAGCTCGAAAATGCAAACTCTACAGAGTTTAATGCAAATACACCCTATCCAGTAATCGATCTCATGGCAGACCAAAAAAACCTTGATAAAAAAGGTGGAACGATGAGGTTGGGAGATTATGATTGCAAGATAAAAAAACCATCCAAAGCATATGACATATATAACAATGAACTCATTACGCAAAGACATCGTCACCGATATGAGTTTAACAATGCTATGATGCCCTATTTTGAAAATACAAACATGAAATTATCCGGTTTTAATCCAAAACGTGGCCTAATTGAAATGATAGAACTTGTAGACCACCCGTTCTTTGTTGGTTGTCAATTCCACCCAGAATTAGTTTCCAGGCCCGTCAAACCAGAACCTTTGTTTACTCATTTCATTAAAGCTTCAAAAGACTATAAAGAATCCTTAACAGAGAAACAGTAAGTAATGCCAGAGAAAAAAATAGTTTTACGTGGAGCACGTGTTCACAACTTAAAAAACATTAACCTTACCCTACCAAGAGATAAACTGATTGTTATTACAGGATTGTCTGGTTCGGGTAAATCTTCTCTTGCTTTTGATACAATACATGCGGAAGGACAAAGAAGATATTTAGAATCACTGTCTTCGTATGTTCGACAATTCATTGGTCAAATGAAAAAGCCCGATATTGACCATATTGAAGGACTATCCCCTACTGTCGCCATCACACAAAAAACAAATAGCCAGAATCCTCGTTCCACCGTTGGTACTCTAACAGAAATATATGACTATATGAGACTTTTATGGGCACGAGTAGGAATACCGCATTGTCCTCAGTGTGGAAAAGTTATTGAAAGTCAGTCTGTAGACCAAATTGTAGATTCGATTCTAGAAGCATGGGACGACCAGAAAATCCAAATACTCGCTCCAATCGCCAAACAGAAAAAAGGTGAATACAAGAATATTTTTTCTTCACTACGAAAAAAGGGATTTGTCCGAGTCTTTGTAGATGGAACTATGTACGATTTAGACGAAGACATCCAGTTAAAAAAAACCCATAAACATGATATTTGGGTTGTTGTTGACCGATTGAAGGTTAATGCTGAAGATCGAAGTCGAATAACGGATTCTGTAGAACAAGCTCTTTCTTTAGGCGATCATGTATTAGATATAATGTATGAGAATGAAAAAGAAAAATGGGAACTTAAAACATTTTCTGAAACTTTTGCATGCATTGACTGTAATATTTCACTCCCCGAGATTGAACCGCGATTGTTCTCTTTCAATAATCCGTCTGGTGCTTGCCCGGCTTGTTCAGGATTGGGTGTAGTAAAAGAAGTTGATCCATCACTTGTCATTCCAGATCCTGGACTTTCAATAGCGGAAGGTGCTATTTTTGTGCCTGGTTTCCGAAACACGAATGACAGTTACACATTGCACAAGATCAGTCGTTTTCTTCAAATGCATGGAGAATCCAAAAATACTCCTTTTCAGAAGCTACCTGCTGATATTCAACATGCCATTTTGTATGGTCAGGGTCGGTTTGAAGGCGTTATTCCAATGATTGAAAGACGCCACAGAGAAACCTATTCTGAATCCTCTCGTCTAGAATATGAAAAATTGATGATCACTCGTGTTTGCTCTTCTTGTAATGGATCTCGACTAAAACCAGAAACACTTTCTGTAACGATCCAAGAAAAAAATATCCACGAAGCCTCTGATCTATCAATTCGAAATCTTCTTTCATATATGGAATCTCTTCGTTTTTCTCCTTCCAAACAGATTATTGCATCGCGTATTTTAAAAGAGATCACGGAACGATTAAAATTTATCCTCAACGTGGGTTTAGAATATCTAAGTTTGTCCAGATCCTCTGCATCTCTCTCTGGAGGAGAAGCACAACGACTTCGACTAGCATCACAAGTAGGCTCTGGTCTAATGGGTGTTCTTTACATACTTGATGAACCAAGCATAGGCTTGCACTCAAAAGACAATGAAAAACTCCTGGATACACTTGTAAAATTAAGAGATACAGGAAATACAGTTATTGTTGTAGAACATGATGAAGAAACCATTCGCAAGGCTGATTACATTGTTGATATGGGTCCATTTGCAGGAGTACATGGAGGGGAAGTAGTTGCAGAAGGTTCTATTGAAAAAGTAATGAAATCTGAAAAATCTCTTACTGCAAAATACCTGAAAGGTGAATCTTTTATCCCTTTGCCATCGAAACGTCGTAAAAGTAATGGCAAAACAATAGAACTGAAGGGCGTTAGTGAACACAATCTCCAGAATGTATCGGTTTCTTTTCCTTTGGGAACATTTATCTGCATTACTGGGGTTTCTGGATCAGGAAAAAGCACTCTCATCAATGATGTTCTTTACAAAGCTATTAAATATGAGACTGGAAGCCATAATGTTATTCCAGGAAAATATAAAAAACTTGAAGGACTTGAAAACATTCAGAAATGTATGCTGGTTGATCAAAATCCAATTGGTAGAACTCCTAGATCCAATCCCGCTACGTATGTCAACTTATGGACTGATATTCGAAAAATTTTTGCAGCACTTCCGGAGTCAAAAATCCGAGGATATGACCAAGGTAGATTTAGTTTCAATGTTCGAGGTGGACGGTGTGAAAGCTGCAAAGGGGATGGGTTGGTAAAGGTTGAAATGCAATTTTTACCCGATGTTTATGTACCTTGCGAGGTATGCAAAGGGAAACGCTTCAACCGAGAAACATTGGAAATTGAATATCGTGGTGTAAACATTCATGATGTTCTTGAAATGACTGTAAATGAATCACTTGAGTTATTTTCAGCCTATCCACAAGCATTAAGAAAGCTTTCACTTTTACAAAACGTAGGCTTGGGATATATTAAACTGGGACAGTCATCGACTACGTTGTCAGGTGGAGAAGCACAAAGAATCAAGCTAGCCCTAGAACTCAGTAAACGAACCATGGGACATACTCTCTACATTCTAGACGAACCTACAACAGGCCTTCACTTTGAAGATATCAAAATGTTGCTTCATGTTTTACACCAATTAGTTGATAAAGGAAACAGTATCATTATCATTGAACACAACTTAGATGTGATAAAGTGTTCTGATTACATCATAGATTTAGGTCCTGGTGGTGGTGAATTTGGAGGCAATATTATTGTTCAGGGTTCTCCAGAAGATGTAGTAAAGCATCCTACCAGTTACACAGGAAGTTACCTACAACCTTTACTGCAAAAATGAAAGGATTAGCATGTTATTGCGCAAGCCCCTATCAATTCGAAGTGATATTTGCTCAAAAATTGGGTCAATAGAGAAAACTTTTGCCGATACATGGCTTCATGCTTTTCAGATGCCAGAGAATTATCAAATTACGATGGCGATTGCAAGTACTATTTTTTGTAGTTCCGCCAATTCGATACCTAGCGAATACGCAATCTCAAGGGTTGGCACAATGATTGCTGAGAAACATCATTTTGTGGAAGATGCAAAACCAAAAGATTCGTATGATCGTATTTTTTCCCTTATTCAAGAGGGTCTTCAAAAGCGATCTATTACAACAAATACCGATATGACTACCTCTCTTTTGCTTGTCGCAGTCGACAACACAAATATTGTTCATTACAGTAATGCAGGGTATTGCAAAGCTCTCCTATGGAACAAGGGTTCTCTTTATGGAATCACTTCAAACTCTCGCATTGAACAGGAAATGTCTCTTCCTTTGGGTATGATTGATCCCATCAAACTATCCATTACAAAACCCGAGATAGAATACACACAAATTCATTTAAAAAAAGGAAATGCCATCATAGTCCTTTCACCAGGAATCATAGAAAAACAACCTATGCCCCAGA
>Ga0209408_1002319_pt1 | contig 10786 bp, 7 predicted proteins | sample AD_UKC107_MetaG_FD_184422 | JGI IMG/M metagenome (GOLD analysis project Ga0209408, IMG submission 184422) | Active sludge microbial communities of municipal wastewater-treating anaerobic digesters from Hong Kong - AD_UKC107_MetaG (SPAdes)... | ecosystem: Engineered > Bioreactor > Anaerobic >... | reverse complement strand
TAGCACAGCCGACTCCGGACAATCTCCTTGAAGCGATTAATAAACATGAACCGAATATCTGGGCCGCTGTACCTGCAATGATAATAGGCCTGATAAACCACCCTGATATTGGAACATCAAAGATTAAATCGATAAAAGGTATATTCTGCGGCTCAGCTCCATTAGCTGTTGGTACGCTGGAAAAATTCGAAGAACTCTCCGGGGGGAGAATTGTTGAGGGAGCAGGGATGTCCGAAACAATAAATATCTATACGGTAAACCCTGTACGCACAAAGAGAAAATTCGGCAGCTGCGGAATAATATGGCCTGACACTGATCTTGTTGTAGTTGATGTTGAGACCGGAAGAAAGGTGATGGGGCGTAATGAAGAGGGTGAACTTATCGGCAGAGGGCCTCAGTTTATTAAAGAATACTGGAATAATAAAGAGGAGACTGATAAGGCGGTTATTGACGGCTGGCTTTACACCGGCGATATCGTTAAAATAGATGAAGAAGGTTTTGTATACATACTGGATCGCAAAAAAGACATGATAATTGTCAACGGATTGAACGTATATCCGAGAGATATCGATGAAGTGATGTTTAAACATCCGAAGGTTGTAGAGGTCTGCACAATCGGTATTCCTGATGAAAAACAGGGGGAATCTGTTAAGACTTTTGTTGTAGTTAAACCGGGGGAGACTCTTACTGCTGATGAAGTTATAGCATACTGCCGCGAGCAGCTTGCCCCTTATAAGGTTCCGCGTTTTGTAGAATTTGTTGATTCAGTTCCACGTACAGCAGTAGGGAAGGCTGACAGAAAGGTGCTGAAGGAGAAAGAGCTTGCCAGGATAAAAAACTGATACTTTAATTTTGTAGACAATAACTGCCATGCCGGTTAAATTGCAAATAGCAATCAAACCGGCATGGTAATATAATGATCGAAAAAAGAATCAGGGAATTGTTCAAAGAAGCAAAGATTTCTATATCAGAAAAGCAGATATCCCAGTTTGCGAAATATTATACTCTTATAAATGAAAATAATGATGACAATGATCTCACCCGCATTAAGGGGGAGGATGGTTTTGTCATAAAGCATTTCATAGACTCCATATACTGTCTGAAATACATTCAACTTCCTCCGTCAATTGTCGATATCGGAACAGGTGCCGGTTTCCCCGGAATCCCTCTTAAAATCATGAATCCTGATCTCCGGATTATACTTGCCGAGCAGAGGAGCAGAAGGGTTGATTTCCTGAAACTTGCTGTTAAAGAACTGGGCCTGGCAAATGTTGAATTTTATCCGCATAAGGTTACTGAAAAATCATTTTTTGATGTCCAGGGAGTGGTGACGCGAGCTCTTGAAGATGCGCCTGTCACTTTAGAGCGTGTTGAACACTTTCTTCCTGCCGGTGGAGTTGTAATCCTCCTGAAGGGGCCTGACGCTGAAGGTGATATCAGGGCTCTCTCTGAAAAAAATAGTGAGGTATTCAGCCTTGAAACTGATGAGGAATATACCCTCCCCGGAACTGATTATAGACGCCGCCTCCTTCTTTTCAGAAAAGAGCGGGAAACATTCCGTAAAATATATAAAATCATGAAAATTGAAAACGAAACTTCCGGTGTCCCCGTTACATCAGATGATAACCGGACTTTTAAGGAAGTCAGAAAACTTGCAGATGGCGAAGGGATGAGAAAAAGCAATGCTGTAGCTATCCCCGGGAAAAAAATTATCCGTGATTTCCTCTCCCGTTATAATGATAAAGGTCAGAAAATGGTCCTTCCTGATGATTACGTTGAAACTGATTCTTCTTTTGATGAAATACTTTCAGGTTTCAGAAAGAGAGGGGGGCTTTTTATATTTAAAAGATCTCTTTTTAATGAGGTAGATGTTTCAGCAACGAGATCTCCTATACTCATTGCAGAACTTCCTGAGATCGAAGAGTGGAGTGGTGATATTATCACCGGCTGCAATGCTGTTATACCATTTCAGGATCCTCTCAATGTGGGAGCTGCTGTGAGATCAGCCGCAGGTTTCGGAGTTAAGAGAATAATACTGACTAAAGATGCGGCTAACCCGTATCATCCGAAAAGCATAAGATCATCAGCAGGTGCTGTTTTTGAACTGGAGTTTCACCGTGGTCCGAAACTTGAAGATTTTCATGAAATTTTAAATTCTTCTGATGAGAGAATTTTTACCCTCGATAAATCAGGCTCCCCGCTTAACACAATCCATTTCCCGGAAAAATTTATTGTAATACCGGGAATTGAAGGCCCCGGCCTCCCTGATAATCTTAAAACTGATGCAGTTTCAATTCCTTTATCTGATGCTATTGAATCACTCAATGCTTCAGTGGCTTTGTCGATTTTTCTTTACCAGTGGCGTATAAAAATAATTTGACAGCCTGAATATAATAGATAATACAATTTCTGGTTTTGGATGTTCTTCTCTTCAGAACAAGCGTGCTAAAACAGTTAAGATTATTCAGAACAGCAAATAATCATTTCGTAAATATCTATAATAAAAAAGTAAATCATAAATAATCAAGGAGCCGGTAATGACAATTAAGTCAAAAGTGAGAACAATCCCGGATTTTCCGCATAAAGGGATAATGTTCAGAGATGTAACTACACTGATAAAGGATGCCGAAGGTTTTAAGGAAGTTATTGATAAACTTGCCGAAAGATACAAAGATGCTGAAATAGATTATATAATGGGTATGGAGGCCAGGGGATTTATCATCGGTGGAGCTCTTGCATATACCCTTGGTAAAGGCTTTATACCTGTACGTAAACCGGGCAAACTGCCGTCAGAATCGATTTCATACGAATATGAACTTGAATATGGCAAAAGCACTCTTGAAATACATACTGATGCAATAAAAAAAGGGGATAAAGTTCTTATAATTGACGATCTTCTTGCTACCGGGGGGACTGCCCATGCTGCAGCAAAACTCGCAGAACAGCTTGGGGGGGAAGTGGTTGAAATGGCATTTATCATTGATCTTCCTGATGTCGGCGGTAGAAAACGGCTTACAGATCTTGGCTACAGGGTTTTCTATCTCATTGAGTTTGAGGGCGATTGATATAGAGCTTCAGATTTTCTCCTGAAAGCCTTCCCCCTCAATGCCGGGAAGGCTTGTCAAAAAATTTCGCAGAAATACCAGGAGTACTTTATGAAAAAAATTCTCGCTGGAACAATTTCTCTTATCCTGATTGTTTCAACTCCTTTGATGTCAGACACATCTTTTCTGTCTGAAACAGAGGCAGAGTCCCCGCTGAAAAAAAACTCATCCAATTCAATAGTACATGAACTACAGAATACCTACCACGGGATCTACAATGAGTATAAGGACTCCGTGGTTTTTATAAGTACTGAAAAAACAGTCAATGTTAAGGGGATTAATCCATTTACAGATGATCCTGTTTTCAGAGAATTTTTCGGTTTAAAAAATACTCCACCCAAAACCAGAAAGGCCAAAGGACTGGGCACAGGTTTCATTATCTCCAATGACGGTTATATATGCACAAATCATCACGTTGTGCAGAATGTTGATACAGTTACAGTGACTGTATCATCAAAGTCTTATGAAGCGCAGATTATCGGTTCAGACGCTTTTACTGATATTGCATTACTGAAGATTAAAGGAGGGGGAAAATTCAAGCCTGTTCATTTCGGAAATTCTGATGATGTAAAAGTCGGTGATATTGTTGTGGCTATAGGAAACCCCTTTGGCCTTGATAAAACCTATACCTCAGGCATAGTGAGCGCCACAGGGAGAAATCAGCTTGACCCTAACGGGAATGTACACATTCAGACCGATACAGCAATAAACCAGGGTAACTCCGGAGGCCCGCTTATTAATATTGACGGAGAGGTAATCGGTGTTAACAGGGCGATCTATTCCAGTACAGGCGGAAATGTAGGGATAGGATTTGCGATTCCGATTAATAATACAAAGGAAACTTTAATAGAGATAAAAAAGTACGGAAAAGTCAGGCGCGGATTTATCGGGATAAGTATTGCACCGCTTTCTGCTGATCATGCGAAAAAGCTCGGCCTGAAAAACAGTGATGGTGTCCTTGTGGGGGGGATCATTAAAAACGGTCCTGCTCATAAAAGCGGAATAGCCGAAGGGGATGTTATTCTTAAAATTGACGGTTCAGAAGTTAAGGACGGCATAGCGCTTGTTAAAAATATCAGCACAAGAAAAATCGGTTCCACTGTAAGGCTCTCGGTGTGGAGAAATAAAACTTTGAAAGATATCACTGTTGCCATTAAGGAAAGGCCATAAAATTTCAGTATAGATATAATAAAAAGGCTTACCCGGAAGTAATCCGTTATCTCATAGGTTTTATTCATAAACTTTTACCATGAGATGCCGGTTCTACCTGCGGTAAACCGGCATGATAAATAAACAGTAAAATCTGACTTTTTAAGGGTCTCTTTTTTATTAAGTAAAAGCTGCTGTTTACAGCTCTGCCATATTCTCCTCTTCGTTATCATATTCATCGGTTTCATGGTATAGTTCCCGGCTGTTTACATCATAATCAGCTTTAACAGTTTTTGATTTCCCTGAGTAATATCCGCTGTCTGAACTTTCTGAATCCTCGGTTTCATCTTTGAGTTCTTCATCCGGGATAGCCGTATCATTCTTTTTGTATTTATAGAGCATCTCTTTTGTGCTCATCTCTTTCCACTGCTTTGCCTTTGTCACATATTTGCCATTCGGATAAGTTTCAAGATAAGCCTGGAATTCTCTTGCCGCGAGATCGTAATTTTTGGCCATGAAGTAAGAATAGCCTGTTTTGATCATGGCGTCCTGATCTTTGTGATAGTATCCGTTGGAGAGTGTTCTTTTAAAATAAGATATTGCGCTGTCATATTTTTTAAGTGCGAAGTATGATTCTCCTATCCAGTATAGAGAATTTTCAGCTTTCGAATCACCGGGGAAATGGTTCAGGTACTTCCTGAAATATTCAATTGCAGGGTAATATCTCCCTTTGCGGTAATTATTAATCCCGCTGTCATATAATTGCCTGTCGTATGCTTTAGTCACGTCATTAGTATAATAACTGAAGTTGGAGTAGTACTTGAGAAAGTGATCATATAGATCATAGGCCTGTGAATCGTTTCCCATACGCTTGAAAGTCCTTGCTTTTCCGAGAATCGCTTCTTCATTATTGCCGTTTTCAGAAAGGGCCAGGTCGAACATCCTCTTTGAACTTGCAAATTCACCACGTTTCAGATAAGTATGTCCCAATTCCGTGTAAACGCGGCTTCTGAAATCCTTGTTGTCTGTATAATTAAGAAGGCCAAGGAGCTGGTGTATCCCCTCTTCGTCGTATCTCTTCATTATTTTAAGTCTTGCAACTCTTGCTTTTATTTCCTGCTCTGTTTCTGCCGGGATTTTGTTGTTGTTTTTCAGGAGATAGATATATTTAAGATAGGCGAGCCTGTTAAGATTTAGTTTCTCGTAACCCTGTGCTATGTAATAATATGCTTCAAAGGCGGATTCTGTCCTGGGGTATTTAGCAATAACCTTTGTGAAAATTTCAATAGCCTTATTTATCGATTCGGAAGTGCCGCGTTCATAAGACATTTTTGCTTCAACAATCAGTTCTTTCGCCTCTCTTTCAGGTTTTATAAAAGAGTCGTAATAGGAAAAAGACCTATTCCCATAAAAATCATGATTACACCGACCAGTATCCACTGTTTCATTGCATTCTCCTCAAAAACTTATTCAGCAAGCGTATATAAAATAATATAATGACCGTTTAAAGACAAAAAAGAATTTCTACTTTAGACGGACTGTTGCAAAGTCTGACCAGAATTTTGCTTCATCAGGGAAGTTCTGCTTAACATCTTCACTGTGAAGTATATTTATCCCCTTCTGGTATTGGCTAAGTTCAATATATGTTCTGGCGAGAAAAAGCCTCGCGCGTGACTTCTCATAATCTTTATCGGTTCCGGCAATATATTTTTTCAGTTCTTTTGAAGCGGAATGATACTGTTCTTTATAGAACAGGTTTTGAATAATATAATCAAGGTCTCCATCAGGAACAGCTGGAAAAATGTCAGGTTTTGAGCCTTTACCGCGAAGGATGCTTCTGTATGCGGTTTTTTTCTCTTTTCTGATTATTGTGCTTTTACCGCTTTTTTCATCTTTTTTAACGATAATAATTCCGGAAGTAATATTAATTCCCGGCCTGATCTCTGTTGCAATATCATTATTTTTTACTATTACTCCATAGTGATACGCCCCTTCATCCGGGTAGGTAATTACAAATTTACCGGACTTTACATTTTCAGTTCCGATAAAATCATCGTTCATGATCTTGCGGGAATTTTCAGGGATTACCTTTGTCCTGAAAATACCGACATTTTCAGGGCCGGAATTTCCGCTGTAATTCCATCTGAGAATAAGTCTGTTTTCACTGATTTCAGAATTTAATGATGTAACACTGAAGGGGAGGGTTATTATTACAGGGGTCTTTGTGTAATTGCTTTCATCATCAAAATTAATGTCAACTGTACCGTCACTGTACCTTGAAAACACTGCGTAAAAGTATTTCCCGGGACCCGGTTCTTTATCTGTATAAATAATTGTTGATGTGTCAACAATCTGCATGAGTCTCGCAAATTTAAGTTTCAGGAGTGAATTGATCATTTCCTCAGAGCGGTATATCTCGTAACCGCTTAGCTCTTTATCTGTCCGCGAGGTGGCCTTCTCCCATTTTACAATGACTGAATCCTTCTCACCTAAGTATGCGTCAACATTAAGTGGGGTTGCAAGAGTTTTCCCCTTCAGGTATATGCTGCCGGTGGTAAAATTTCTGTCAGGCTTTGGTGTAAAATATTCGATGCCGTTTTTATCAGTTACTGTCACTGCATAGAAGTATGAACCGTAATCTGAAAGATTTTTATCGGTATATTCATCATCATCAATTGATGCAAGTTTTTCAGCTACTTCAAGTTCCTCTTTGCTGTTGATGACGCTTCTGCTTCTGTACAGATTAAACTTTAGTCCGGACCCCCTGGGATTATTCCATTCGATTAAAACTGATTTATCTTTATTTAACTCCGCGTTAATACCGGTAACATTGCCCGGTTCTGAATATATCTGTACCGGTGTTCCTGTACAGTTTACATTTTTTAATATTTCTATATCCCTTTTGAGGAGGTGTTTTTTGGATATTATAATGTAATAATAGTTTTTACTCTGCTGAAGATTCCTGTCAATGAGAAGGCCCTCCTGACCCGAATAAAAAACTCCAATAAGAGTTGCTTTCAAAACATCTTCATGACTATTGAACTCACTTTCGCTTCTTCCGACAACAAACTCCCCCGGGAAACTGCTGTTCATTTTCCATGTAAGCATTATTGTGTCATTGGAGAGTTTAACCCGTTCGGTTTTTATATCGTAAGCAATATGTTCAGGGTATGTTGCAATCTGACTGCGGAGAGGCATTAATAGCATTAAAGCAGCAGGGATTGTCATCAGGAGTATATGTATTCTTTTTTTTATCATTACTGCTTTTTTGTGTTCAGATTTTTTTTTATTATCGGCAGAAACTGATTTTTTCTTTAGCAGAATTGGTCGGTAATGAATGCAAAAAATAAAAAACATGACACTTTGAAATATATGACTTGACTTGCTATTGATGAAAAAAAAATGTATTGATACTCAAAAAGGTAATATAACCGTTAGGTTTATTATATTTATTAATAAGAGATGGAATCAGTAATGTATAAATATGACGGCATTTGAATTTAAAATCAGAAAGAGGGATATAGATACTCTCATCGATCTTATAGTTCAGAATGACTCTGAATCTGACACAGCCATGGTGAGAAAGGCATATGAGACAGCTTTAAAAGCTCATGAAGGGCAACTGCGGCTTTCAGGTGAACCTTATATCATACACCCTCTTGAAGTCGCCATAACCCTCGCTTTGCTTAAACTCGACACAACAACAATCTGCGCTGCACTTCTTCATGATGTAATTGAGGATACGGAATACTCTTATGATTTTATAAAAACTGAATTCAGTGAAGATACCGCCATGCTTGTTGACGGTGTAACAAAAATTTCATCTCTCAAAAACCGTTCAAAGTCTCATGCGCAGGCTGAGACTTTGAGAAAAATGCTCCTTGCTACGATAAAAGATATCCGTGTCATAATAATAAAATTAGCTGATAAACTCCATAATATGCGTACCATAATGTTTCAGCCTGAGCATAAACAGCAGCGCATTGCAAAGGAGACTCTCGATATTTATGCCCCGATAGCAAGGAGGCTGGGTATATCGAGGCTTGCTACAGAACTTGAAGATCTTTCTTTCCACGTGCTTTACAGGGAGGAATTTGAAGATATAAGAAGCAGGCTTGCTCAGAAAGAGAATGAAACTGAATTATATATTGAAAATGTCAGGACAATTCTTACATCAAAGATTATAGATCTTAAGATCGGTGTTGAAGTCAAGGGCCGCGCGAAAAGCTACTATTCAATTTATCGTAAGATGCAGCTTACCGGAAAAAGTTTTGATGATATATTTGACATCAGGGGAATAAGACTCATTACGCATGAGATGAAAGACTGTTACGCCATACTGGGGATAGTGCATTCCATATGGTCGCCGATTGAGGGGAGATTCAAAGATTATATTGCTGTTCCTAAATCCAACATGTATCAGTCTCTCCATACAACAGTGATAGGCCCGGAAGGATTGCCCCTTGAGGTGCAGATCAGAACAAGGGAGATGGATAATACCGCAGAGATGGGTATTGCCGCACACTGGGTTTATAAAGAGGACGGCAAAACATTAAAACGGGATTATAAAAATCTTTCTATACTCGATTCATTCAGCGGGATCAATCTTGATGCGATGAATACGAGGGATTTTGTTTCCACTGTAAAAATGGACCTCTATGAGGATGAAATCTTTGTATTTACTCCAAAGGGGATGATCGTAAAACTTGCAAAAGGGGCAACCCCTGTGGATTTTGCATATTCAATACACACTGAAGTGGGGCATAAATGTTCAGGTGCCAAGGTTAACAATAAGCTTGTACCACTTAGAACCAGGCTGAAAAGCGGAGATATTATCGAGGTACTTACGAGTAAAAATGCCCGCCCTTCTGAAGCATGGCTGAAGTTTGTTAAATCAGGTGCTGCAAGGTATAAAATCAGAAACTGGCTCAGGAAGCACAATGATGATATCGCCAGAAATGATGATGAACAGAAAAAGAAAGAAGAGAAGAAAAAGGAAGTCCGGAAGGCAAGTGTAACTATTCCGGAGGATGAACAGCTTAAGATAAAAAACATTTCCGGTGACAGGAAGGTAGGGATAAGCATTGAAGGGACAAGTAATATACTGATAAAACTCGCCCAGTGCTGTCAGCCCATACCCGGAGATGAGGTGGTAGGTTTCATCACCCGTGGAAGGGGTATAACTATTCACCGGAAAAATTGCCAGTCTCTTGAGCGGCTGAGAGGTGAGCAGGAGAGATTTATAAATATCATCTGGGATAAGGATGACACAAACAGATATCCGATTAAACTCTCTGTTGAGGCGATTGACAGGCCGAGCCTCCTGAAGGATGTTACTGATGAAATTTCCCTGGCGAAATGTAATATTATAAAAGTAGAAGCTCAACTTACCGGCAGGGAGATGGCTCTTCTTAAATTTATACTTGAAGTCAAAAGCAATGAACATCTTAATGAAATAATCAAGCGAATTAAAAAGGTTAAGAATGTCACTAACGTTTACAAGATAAACGAAAAGGTTATACTGAAGTAATGAAATTTATTTTAGGTTCGGCTTCCCCGAGAAGGCGGGATCTCCTTCAGCCATTATTCGGCGATATTGAAATAATCCCTCCGCATATTGATGAAAGCATTATTCATGGAGAAAAACCGGCAGATTACACTTTGAGGATTGTTAATCAGAAGATGGATGAAGTGCTTTCCGGAAAGAATGAGGAAGCGTTATATCTTACATCTGATACTATTGTTGCAATAGATGGCTGCATTCTCGGAAAACCTCTTACCAGAAGAGAGGCTTTCTCCATGCTGCGTCTTCTTTCAGGAAGAGAACATTCGGTTATTACAGCTGTATGTATAGTGTATCCTGCTGGCGGAACTTTTAAAAAAGAATCGGCATATGAAGAGTCAGCAGTTCTTTTTAAAGAACTCAGTGATGAATCCATTAACAGGTATCTTGATATTATTAATTATTGTGATAAAGCCGGTTCATATGCAGTTCAGGAAAGCGGTGAGATGATTATTGATTCAATTAAAGGATCTGTTACAAATGTTATCGGTTTGCCGTTGGGTCTTCTGTTCAGAATGATTGGTAATGCAGGTCTAACAAATAGTTTTTTTTAGTTTATTTTTTTTTAACATGATTAAATGTATACAGTGAATTAGATCAATATACGTAATTACTCGTATTTTCAGAGGTTCTGTTTATGTCTAAAAGAAAAAAATATATAATCGACAGGAAGTTTCAGCTTAAGGCCGCTTTTTCTGTTATAGGTGTTACAGCAGCAATTTCCCTGATTATAATAGCTGCTATATCTGCCAGCATAGTATATAATAATGAAAAAATAAATAATATATATGAGATAGAGAATAATATATTCCAGCTTATGCAGGACACTACGGCAAATTGCACCGATAACGGAAATTTCGGTGATATGAACGTGATGCTGCAGAGGAATCATGAACAGAATCTGTATAACATTAATAAAATAACTCATTACAACCGGCTTCTTCTTGTATCCCTGGTTCTCTGTGTTGTT
>Ga0209408_1002316_pt1 | contig 10791 bp, 8 predicted proteins | sample AD_UKC107_MetaG_FD_184422 | JGI IMG/M metagenome (GOLD analysis project Ga0209408, IMG submission 184422) | Active sludge microbial communities of municipal wastewater-treating anaerobic digesters from Hong Kong - AD_UKC107_MetaG (SPAdes)... | ecosystem: Engineered > Bioreactor > Anaerobic >... | reverse complement strand
GAGGATCTGCGTTCACGGTGCGGCATCACCCTGCTCCCTCCCAGAGGCGGCATGGTCTCCCTGCTCACCGGGGAGCTTACAGAAGGCCGAACCATCGGCATAATCATCGATCAACGCGGAAAGGACCACCTCAAGGTATTCTGCGACTTCTTCGGCATGCCCGCACCGACAAATCCTGCGCCTGCGCTTATCGCCTTGAAGGGTGATGCCCTGATCCTGCCGGTATCGGCAGTAAGAAATGGATCCACCTATACATTCAGTTTTGATAAACCAATAGATTCGAGGCTGTTCGGCAACGACTACCGGGAGATCGAAAAGATAAGTGACTGCTGGAAAGCTCAATCCATCCGCTCCCTCAGCAATTCCATGCAGGCCTGGCTGGAATCGGCCATCAGAAAATGTCCGCAGCAATGGTTCTGGATCCACTGCAGGTGGATACGGCGCTCGGATATAAAACATATCCTGCGCAGCAAAGGCAATTTCTCTGATCATGTCGTCTCCCAGGCAGAGAAGATGCATGCCCATTGATATCTGTCCAATATTTTATTGGATTTTGCCATTCTTCCAGTGTTATAACCATGAATAATACGAGGCAATAACACAAACAGAGCATGTACGTATGGCATTATTGAGAAGGCATGTCCTCGATGTATTGCACAAGGTGCAATACCGCATTGTACAATTCGTTCTATGGTTCATACACACTGCGCCGTACAGACCTATTCTCATCTTCGGCAGGTCCCTGGGTTTCCTTGGGTGGATTCTTGACCGGTTTCACCGGAAGACCGCCGATGTGCAGATGCGCGCAACCCTGGGGAATGCATACAGTAGATGGCTCAGCCTCAGGGTCTTCATGAACCACGGAGACATCCTCATCGATGCCATACGCTATGCCTTCATGGATGATGAAGAGATCAAGAACAAGGTCAGGGTGACGGGCAGGGAACATCTTGATGCGGCCCTTGCCGACGGCAGAGGGCTCATGATGATGACCGGCCACATCGGAAACTGGGAGATCCTCATGCACGTATCCCGCATCCTCGGCATCCAGTTCTGCGTCATGGCGGATATACGGAAAAATCCCAGGCTTGAAGACATCATCAACGATATCAGGTCGCGCTCAGGTGCCACGATCCTGCCGCCCAAGGGCAAGGCCCTGATGCTCATCAAGGAGCTCCGCAAGGGCAGCACCATCGGCATGGTAGTGGACCAGCGGGGAAAGCGTGGAGAAAAGGTCTTCTGCGATGTGCTCGGCCTGCCGGCACCGACGAATCCTGCGCCGGCATTCATCGCCATGAAGGGGAATGCGCTGATCCTGCCGGTGCATGCGATAAAGAGCGGGGGCACCTATACGATACACTTTGCCCCTGCAGTGGATGCAACCTCATTCGGCACCGGCAAAGCCGGCATACAGGCAATCAGCGATTATATGCAAGCGTGGGTGTCAACAGTTGTCAGGCAGCACCCGGACCAGTGGTTCTGGCTGCACTGCAGGTGGACACGACGCTCTGATATGAGAAAAATTTTCAGGACAGGGTCGGATTTCAAGCAATTCGTGCTCAAACAGGCTGAAGAAAGTCAGGAATCAGAATAACGGCTCTGAACCCTTCCTGAGCCTCTACACATACCGTTGCTGCCGGGAAACCTTTTATTCAGCGCCGCACCGACGAGGGCAAAAGATTTCCTCAATCTTCATCTTGATCTTGACTTTTCATCACGCTCCTTTGTATAGAGTATTGGTCAATTTGAGGCGGCATAGCCAAGTGGTAAGGCGACGGTCTGCAAAACCGTTATTCACCGGTTCGAATCCGGTTGCCGCCTCCATTCTTTTATCAGAACCATTCAAAGAGATTCACAGGCGAACCGTCCCCCACAATCCACTCTTTAGACTCAGATCATGTCAATCCTGGAAAGCACCTGTCGATTCAGGAGACATCAAGATATTGCAAAATCAGATGACGGGAACGGCCTGTCGGGTGAGACTGACTCTACTCCTTCTCACTACTGATGCGGGGCAGATAGAGGGTGAAGGTCGTTCCCTTGCCCATGACACTGTCTATGAGGATACTGCCCTTCAGATCCGTAACGATCCTTTTCACGGTAGCCAGGCCAAGTCCTGTGCCTTTGCCACGTTCCTTGGTGGTGAAAAACGGATCAAAGATGTGCCTGGTGGTCTCCGGGCTCATACCGCACCCGGTATCACTCACGCTGAGTTTGAGGTACTCTCCTGAAGACAGATCAGTATTGATACTGCCTGTGATGTCCTCCCCATTGATGTCTACGGACTCCAGACCTATCTGCATGATCCCTCCACCGGGCTCCATGGCCTGGTATGCATTCGTGCAGAGGTTCATGATGATCTGATGTATCTCGGTCGAGTCTGCGAACACCGCACATTCTTCACACTGGACGGCACAGCGGATCTCTATGGTGGTGGGTATGGTCACACGTAAGAGCTTGAGGGCCTCATTCAGGATCAATGCCACGCGAACCCGCTCCCGCTGCGTCTCATACTTCCTGCTGAAGGAAAGAATCTGTGTCACCAGTTCGCGGGCGCGCATCCCGGCCGAGAGCACCTGTTCAAGATTTTTCCGGGCCCTGGAGTCCTCGGGCACCTCTTGCTTTACCAGTTCAGTATATCCGATAATGGCCGAGAGCATATTGTTGAAATCATGGGCAATTCCGCCAGCCAATGTCCCGATTGCCTCCATCTTCTGGGCCTGGGACAGACGCATCTCGTATCGATCACGCTCCTTCTCGACCTCTTTGCGCTCGGTTATATCCCGGACAATGCCGCGGAACCCTATGGGGAAACCTTTTGAGTCCCTGCGCAGGGCAACGGAGGCCTCGGCATAGATCCTGTTCCCGTTCTTGTCCATGAGTTCCCAGTCGAATGCCTTGGTTGGCTGACCGGAGAGATAGACCGAGTGAAACATGTCGAAAACCTTCTTTGCATTGGTCTCGTCCATGTATTGTGTGTAATTCATTCCCATCAGTTCTTCCTGGGAATAGCCGAGGTTTGTGCTCAGCGCCTTATTGAAGAAGGTGAAATTACCGGCGAGATCGACCTCGAAATACACCTCTTCAATACCCTCGAGTATGTTTCTATACTTCTCTTCGCTGAACTTCAGGGCCTTCTCCGCCTTGAGACGTCCGGTAATGTCCCTGCCGGAGCCCTGAACATAAAATGGCCTACCGTTCTCGTCGCAGACAAGCATGTTCTTGTATTCGATCACACGCTCCCTGCCGTCCTTTGTCAGGATGTTGATGAGCCCTTCCTGTCTTCCTTTTTTTCTGAGATCATTCATATACGCCGCAAAGAACGGTTTGTACTGATCCGGCATGAGATCTGTTATCTTCATGCCGGAGACGTCTTCGGCTGTGTAGCCGATATCCATCTTGGATGCCAGATTGGTCTCGATCAGATTACCATCTAAGTCATGGACGAATAAAAAGTCGGATACGTTTTCAAAAATGTGGCGGTATTTGTTCTCAGAAAGCCACAGGGCCTCCTCGGTTTTCCTCCTGTCGGTGATATCCCGAGCAACGCCTTGAATTGCATAAGGCTGCCCGTCTTTGTATATGAGCGCACCTTTTGTCTCCAGATAGACAAAACCCCCATCCTTCTTGCGTATCTTATAGATGCTTGTTCCCTGCTGGTGCCCATTGGTAACGATATCTTCCCGGACACTGAGCGCAAGGGGATACTGGTCTTCGCTGATCATGGAGGCAAAACCCATAGTGAGCAGTTCCTCTTTGGTGTAACCTAAAACATCAGACACGGTCTTGTTTACATCGAGGAAATTCCCTTCAAGGTCATGGATATAGACGCACTCGAGGGACCGGTCGAACAGCGCCGAATACCGGGCCCTGATTTCTTCGAGTTCATTACTCATAGATACTGACGGTGCAGATACGTTTTCTCTCAAGGCGAGTCCTTCACTCATCTCACTTGGTTGCATGCCCTCTGATCTCACCCTTTTCTTTCCCAGGACTACATTTCATTATTTCATTCATTCCCACACTACTAACAATCGGGAATCTGATCCAAAAAGATTACTACTTCGATGATTTCTTTTTACACAGCAGTCACCTGGACGGAAATTTAAGCATTTCATTGCCGTTTGCCTGAGAAATGGCCAAATCCACTTGCATCCTCATCCAGGAACATGGTAACAAGTCTCGAATATTACGACATATGGTCATGCCGGCAAACAGCATGCCGCTATGAAGTAAATGGGCACCCTATAGAGAGGTACGGATAGGCTGCCATGTACGCTCCACGTGATATGTTGCACAAAACAGCATGTAAGGTATTGTATGCATACATTACGAATCGTATTCGGCCTGTTTGTTCTTTTCTTCGTAAACATTGTTCCGCTGTCTGCCGGTGAGGTCACACATACGGCCAGACTCAATCTCGTATCCCTGTGGGGAGAGAGTTCATACGAGATATCATTCCCAGAGGGTGTAAGCAGACTGGAGTGGCCGATGGACATGCATGCACTCGGTGCTGCATATGTTCTCAACTACCATGATTTTATCGAGGTGGACCTGTCAGTTGTCACCAATCCCTGGGGTGAACGCAATGATTTCATGAAGGATTACGACTGGATCGATGAGTCATACTATACCGGGAGAACCCCTCATGAGGGTGTTGACGTCTACTCATGCAGCGAACTGGATTCCAAGATCTTCATGATCAATGCAGACTCGCGGCTGTTCTTATATTCCTACAACCCCTTTTCGTTTGCACTGCTTGCAGGCTTAAACTATGTGGAACTCGACTACCGGGCATACAACACCTCGCAGGTCGGATACGGCTCATGGCAGGATCAGAGCGACATGATAAACGGGCCCACCATCACCTATGCTCTCGAGACGACCTCCATCGCCCTGGGCGTGTCATGCAGGATTGACATTGACGAGGTCCTGAGCATGACCATCGATGCATCATTCCTCCCGTATGTAGCTGCCGAAGACGAAGACAATCACATCAGACGATCCCGCGTTTCTCAGTCTGAATGCACCGGCACCGGAACAGAGGTATCTCTCGGCACGAGATTCAAATTTTACAAGGACTGGCACCTCTACACTGAGTGCACCAGGCAGCGTATCTCGACCTCGGGGGATCAGACACAGTACTGGTACGGAGATGACCCGGCAACCGCCAATTTTGACGATACCGGCAGTTTGTATTCGAACATCGATTCAGACATAGATCAGGAAACATTCCAGATCACCCTGGGTATCGGCTGCAGGTTTTAGCGTCCAGCCCCACACATTACACCTTTAGAGCACCGCCTCATCTGTCGATAGGAGAGAGCATGTACTCGTCTACGGCACTGGTTCATAAAAATATCGACAGGGCACGGCACTGGCTGCCATACTGTCATCCGAAACTCAGGGATCTCATCGCGCTGCTGCCTGCGTTTTTTTGCGAAGGACACCCCTCCATCGGGACCTACGGACACAAAAGCTGTACGACTGAAGAATATCATCTGCTGCACAACTATCTCGGGAAGAGACCCGACATTCCTATCGGCAGGCTGCCGGACAGGATCGGCATTGACAGCCTGATTGTCTGCGCGAGACCCTCTCTGAGCAATGAATACTTCTCTTCGGTGCTGCTCATCTGCCGGCCGAGAACTGAAAGCTCACCTGACGAGATCGAGGAAAAGGCACAGGAAATCGCCCGGATTTACCGGCGTCATGGCATTTCCCTGACCTGTGTGATCAAGGGCGGCACCCTGGATCAGCTGCTTGTGTATGAAATTATGCGCACAGGCATTGTGATTGCCGGAAAGCAGCCCATAACACGCACAGAGAATTCATCCGATTCCCGCACCTTTATCGGAGAGGTTCCTCGCCTCATTACGGACAGTACCCGTGTTGAATCTCATGAATGGAATCCCTTCCAGTGTTTTCTCGACCAAAAGGCCGACGAATTCATCAACTCAGGCGATTACCCGGCCCCGCTCTCCATTCCCGGCTCAAATCCATTCATCATCCCCTATCTGCACATCCTGCACCGGTACGATGAGAACATGGATTCCGAAAGCATCGAAAAGGTACGTTCGAGCATCAGCAACCTTTACACACCCTTCCCGCCGACACACGAGGCAATGCAGGCATTGAACAAGGCATGGAACATGACCGGATCATACCGGAGTCTCGAGGAGATGAGCTTTGACAATGGCCTGCTCTTGAGAAAATGGCTGATCCCCATGGAAGAAAACGAACTCCCTGTCTTTTCCTGGCCTCCGCCTGAGCACATGGCGCTGCCGGCGGCGAGACTCTGTCAAGACAAAGGCCTCTGGTCCATCCGGGAGGCAGGACAGTACCGGCATTCGTATCCATGGGTGGTGCTCACCTGGGGGGTCGTCGCAGGCCTTATAAACTCCGGGACACAACTGAGCTTTCCGAGTTCGCTGCTTTTCAGACGCGATATAAAGAAAAGGCTCCTGGCGCTTCATGAAGAGATAGCACAGGGTGCCGAGATTATTGTCCCCGAGGATCATACAAAGGGATCAATCCAATTCAGATGCGGGCGTTTCTTCTTCTCCGATACCCCGTTTGCCATTCTGGAGAAGGGAAACAAATACAGTCTCGAACTTTTCGAGAGCATAAAGAAAAAGGCCCTTCTTGACGATATCGACTTAGACAAATATGAAAAGGGATAGTATAGAGGGGAATAGACATGCCGACACCTTTTGATACCCTGGTTCTGATTGTTGGAGCCAACCTGTTGTATAAAAAGACGCTCAAACAGATGCTCACAACCATCGGGTTTCAAAAAATAGACGAGGTCAAGGACGCACCCACGGCATGGGAGTCCATCAGAAGGACCAATCCCGGCATCGTCATCGCCCAGTGGGATATGCCCGAGATGAGCGGGATGGCCCTGCTCAAACTCATACGGGCTGATTCTGAATACACCGAGACACCGATCATTCTGTGGACCTCGGAAATCACCAAATCAGATGTGGTCAAGGCCGGAGAGGCCGGGGTGAACTCCATACTCATCGAGCCGGTGAGCATTGACAACCTCGAGTCAAAGATTCGCATCATCATGGAATTCGAGATGAGCCCCACCACGAAAAAGGCGAAGACCTTCATGGCAAAGGGAGATCTGTACCTCAAAGAGGAACGATATGAGTCCGCCCTGAAAGAGTATGAAAAGATCCTCGACATCTTAGAGTCGGCAGAGGTCTACTACAATATCGGCTATATCAAGACAGCCAAGGGAGAATACGACGAGGCCCTGGCGGCATTCAGAAAGGCCACCCAGATCAATCAGATGTTTGCCAAGGCATACAAGGCAATGGCCGAGGTATACGTAAAAATGGGGAATCCGGACATGGCCGAGAAGTTCCTGCAGATGGCCGGCGAGATCTTCCTGGAACGGGAGATGCATGAAAGTGCCGAGAGCGTTTTCAACGAGATCCTCCAGATCAAGCCCGACACCATCAATGTCTATAATTCCCTGGGGATCCTCTACAGGAGACAGAACAGGACCGCAGATTCCATCAAGCTCTATGAAAAGGCCATCAAGATAAATCCCAATGACGAGAACATCCACTTCAATATGGGCAGGGCCTATCTGGATCTGGAAAATCCCCAGATGGCGAAGAAGTGCTTCATAAAGGCCTTGAAGATCAACCCCGCCTTTGATACGGCCCAGGGGATGATCGAAGCCATCAACTCAATGGAAAAGGCTCACTGATACTTTTTCAGTTCAAAGAGTTTCCTGTCCTGAGTTGCCACGATATGGTAAAATTTGTCCTGCGGAATATAGATGTACGGCACGTCCTCTTCACGCCGGTAGAGAAAGTGTGAGAGGATCATTCTGTTCACCGCCCTGTGGCCGATGATCATGATGTTGTCGGTCTTTCTGTTGAGGAAAAATGCCTTCTTCACACCGATCTTGATCCGTTCCTTCATGGTGTTGTACCCCTCGCCACCGGGGTAGACATAATTGTACTTGTCGGCCTTGCGGGCCGAATAGACATCCGGCATGGTCCGCTGAATCTCGTCGTAACTCATGCCCTCGCAGATGCCTGCATTTATTTCATTGAATTCCTTCAACGGCACGATGGTGCAGTCCTGCTGGAGCCTCTGGATGGCCTGTGCGGTCTGGATTGTCCTCTTTTTCTCGCTCGTAAAGATGTATGCGATCTTCTTCTTCTGGAAGAAGAGTCCCAGCGCATTTGCCTGCTCCATTCCCTTGGGCGTAAGGTCGGTGTCACCCCCGATGCGGTCATCCACGTTAAAGTAGGTCTCGGTATGGCGGATGAGAAACAGGCTCTTCACCACGTCGGTGACCAGACAGTCCCGTATCCTCGAATACAGAGGCAGCTGGTCAGTGAGCTGCTCATCGAAGATCTTGTTGTGCAGCGAGTCCATGCGGAGAAAGTTTTTTTCGGTCCCGAGATCGTCGTAGATCATCTTGTAGTAGTTGATCCTCTTTTTAAACTCGGAGATCGCCTTGTCTTCCGGCAGACTGGCGAATTCCGGGGCCTTGACCTTGTAGCGTATGCTCATGTTCACGATCTCTTCGTCGTTGTTCACACACTGGATATACAGGATCGGGTGATCGGTGAGGTACTCCTCGATAAGTGCCCTGCGATCGCTGCTCACGTTCGTTGCATCAAGGATCGCCACCTGCCCTTTCCCCGCCAGGTACTGTTTGGCGTTCCTGATATTGATGAGGGCAAAGTTCCGTCTGAGCTCAACGGCATCGCTGTTGTCGGGATTGTAGAAGTGCGAGGACCAGGTATCCATCTCAGGGGCGTACTTTCTCCTGAGCACACCATTGTTGAATATCCGTGTAGGAATGTCGTTCTTCCTGAACACATCCTGCATCCTGAAGGCCACAGTTGATTTTCCCTGGGAGGGCAGGCCCACCATTGCGATATAGAGTTTTTCGTCCTTTAGCGTCATGCCTGATGCAATAGCATCGAACTATTCCAGAGACAAGGACTTTCAAGCCCATGAGCGACCCTGCGGCCTGCTGGAAATTAAACCCATAACAGGATGAAAAAAGCTTGACAAGAAATTGTCCAATCGTTAGAAACTCTCATACAGATGCTGGGGGATCGTTCAACGGTAGGACACCGGACTCTGACTCCGTCGATCTAGGTTCGAATCCTAGTCCCCCAGCCAATTTGTTTATGGTCCCATCGTCTAGTGGCCTAGGACAACGGCCTCTCACGCCGTAAACAGGGGTTCGATTCCCCTTGGGACTACCACATACATGAAGGGGCTGACCTTAAGCGGTCGGCCCCTTTTTTACGTTCATGTCTTATCCAGACAGAATTGCCCCATAAAACTGTTACTATGTCCCTTTACGCTTTTGTAACCTATGTCCTTGACACGTACACACCCCGAGAAGCCTCTCTTCGAGTCCGTTCACTCATCTGAATGTGATTCCAAAATAATCAAAAACCTCTCCTCTTGCGTAATCCGGCCAAGGGTGCTCAGAATATATTTCCCTCGTTTTCTTATCCAAGGTCTTAAGTTTTTCTTGATGACTCTTTAAGACCTCCAGTTCAAGTTCATCAGGTATTTTGACCAGGCGACGAGCTTTTGCATCACCAGGATCAAAACCGCTACAAGATTCTTCAAATGACGCAGCGCTTCTAGCGTTCTTGGCGATAACAAACCAATTCTCATCTGTTGCATAGTCAACAGATACCCAATATAGTCCCCATGATGACTTTCAAATTATCCTCTCTGAGACATAACGAGCCCGGCATCACCGGCACACTTAAGTTCGTACCAGTGGATACGCTTGTTGTTTAGTTTTTTTCATTTATCGCCGAGCAAAACGGACTTGTTTTTCTGTAACAACTACAAAAGAATCATATAATCGATCGGAATAGGACTGGAGAAGTTTTGATAATACAAGTGTTTTTGAGGATGATCCCTCATCTTCAAGCCGAAGAAGAACTACGCCCTTATGAAGTACTCCTTCACGAAATACCTTTTCTCCAAAGTCTTTGTCATTGGTAACTAATATTCGATTATCGTCAATACACATATTTATAACTTCATCGTCATCAATCCCTCTGAACTCGTCAAATACAGAAATCACATCATGCCCCTGCGATCTTAACCAATCCGCTACTGCAGGACCAGTACATTCATCGACAAGGAACCGCATTAAGACGACTCCATAACCAATGGCATAAATTCAGTGTTTTTCAGCGACTTCATTGCAAACAAGATACAGGCTCTGATGTCATCATGTGTGAGCCCTTTATATTCATTAACAATATCATCCTCTGTAGAGCCGTGGGCAAGGAGGTTTAGGATATAATCTACCGTTAAACGTGTTCCCTTGATAACCGGTTTCCCTGCCATTAACTCTGGATTTATAACTATTTTCTTGAGCAACTTAGCATCTTTCATATAGGGAATCTCCTATGTATTAGATAAAAGAAACTTACACTGTAGTCAATGGATGTAATAGGGAAAGTAAGGATTTCAGGCCATTATGAAATCTTTTATTTCAGAGAATATACCCTGTAAAGATTTAAGATATCACATATCCAATACATCAACTGCCTCTCAGAATAACCCTGTACCGGATCAAATGGGGTGCCCTTTCTTTGTTTCTTTGACTCGGGCCGTCCATGGCCCTCACCCCCTGGGCGAAACTGAAGTTCGTCCAATTCGTCTGTCCTGACGAATTGTCTTTAGGCATTTAAAGAAAGAAAATAAAAAAAGTGCTTGCTATTATGTTTTAGATTGCATATAAAGACTTTGGATTGTTGTTGAAGGTTTCGG
>Ga0209408_1002313_pt1 | contig 10799 bp, 9 predicted proteins | sample AD_UKC107_MetaG_FD_184422 | JGI IMG/M metagenome (GOLD analysis project Ga0209408, IMG submission 184422) | Active sludge microbial communities of municipal wastewater-treating anaerobic digesters from Hong Kong - AD_UKC107_MetaG (SPAdes)... | ecosystem: Engineered > Bioreactor > Anaerobic >... | reverse complement strand
TAATAATCTTGAATTAAACGAAGCTATTATAGCTAATAATATAATTTTAGCTATAAAGCTTGATAAGAAAAAGGCTGCAACATTTCATTTCAAACAAACTGAACCTGGAAAAGTAAAAGAATATACATCTAGCTACAATAAGATTAACTGGCCCTGGGAAATATTTAAAAATAATGAAGGGTTTATCAGAGAAGACTTTAAAATAATTACTGAAGGCAGAGTTTCAGCAGCAATTAATCCGTCAAATAATATAGCAGGGGTTGAAAATATATTCGTTGAGGAAGGAGCTAAAATAGAGTTTGCTTCTTTAAATGCAACAACTGGCCCGATTTATATTGGTAAAGATGCTGAAATTATGGAAGGTTCGCTTGTGCGTGGCCCTTTTGCTTTATGCGAGCACTCAACTTTAAAAATGGGAGCTAAAATTTATGGCCCCACTACTATAGGCCCGCATGCTAAGGTTGGGGGTGAAGTTAATAATTCGGTTATTTTCGGTTATTCAAATAAAGCACATGATGGTTTTTTAGGAAACTCGGTTATTGGTGAATGGTGTAATTTGGGAGCTGATACAAATAATTCAAACCTGAAAAATAATTATGCCGAAGTGCGTTTGTGGAATTATGAATCGAGCCGTTTTATTAAAACAGGATTGCAGTTTTGTGGATTAATTATGGGTGATCATTCTAAATGTGCTATAAACACTATGTTTAACACAGGAACTGTGGTAGGTGTAAATGCCAATATATTTGGCGAAGGTTTTCCACGTAATTTTATTCCTTCGTTTTCGTGGGGCGGTGCTCATGGTTTTACAGTTTACGGGATAGACAAAGCTTTTGAAGTGGCTGAAATTGTAATGAGCCGAAGAGGAGTTACTTTGGATGATAAAGAAAAACAAATTTTACGGTACGTTTTTGAGAAAACTTCAAAATACAGGATGTTTTAATACCCTAATTCCTTTTTTATATCTTTAAATTTTGTTTTGGCATTACTATTGCCAATAACAATAAACAGCTGTTTTTTTATGTATAGCTGACAACTTGTCGTTAGCAATAAATGTAAGGAGTAAATATGAGTTTTAATAATAGTGAAAAACCAAAATATAGAAGTATATTTTTTAGTGCTGAAATCGATAACGATGGAGAGTTTATTCCTTTAATATCGGATGATGTTGATGATGTTGATTTTAAAGTTTCTGAACTTCCTGATGAGCTGCCAATTTTACCGCTTCGCAATACGGTTTTATTTCCTGGTGTAATATTACCAATAACAGTAGGTAGGCAAAAATCGATTCGTTTAATTAACGAAGTAAACAAAGGGTCTAAAATTATCGGTACGGTAGCACAAAAAGATGCCCGTGTTAATGAGCCCGAAGAAAACGATATGTACAGATTGGGAACGGTTGCACATATCCTTAAAGTTCTGGAAATGCCGGATGGAAGTACATCGGTTATTATACAGGGGCGCCAACGATTCGAAATGGTAAAAATGATGCAGGCTGAACCTTATCATAAAGCTAAAATTAAGTTACTTAAAGATAAAAAGCCTAACGATAAGAATCGCGAGTTTGAAGCAATTGTAGGGTCTTTAAAAGATTTATCGTTGCGTATTATTAAGCTTTCAAGCAATATTCCGCCTGAGGCATCATTTGCTGTTAAAAATATTGAAAATACAAAATACCTGATAAACTTTATTTGTTCGAATTCGGATATTGAAACCAAAGACAAGCAGGAACTGTTAGGTATGGCTGATTTAAAAGAACGCTCCATAAAATTATTGGAGCATCTTAGCCGCCAGGTGCAAATGCTGGAGCTTAAAAATGATATTCAGTCGAAAGTTAAAGTGGATTTAGACCGCCAGCAGCGTGAGTATCTGTTACATCAGCAGATGAAAACCATTCAGGATGAGTTGGGTGGAAATCCGATGGATCAGGAAATCGAAGAACTAAAGAAACGTGCAAAGGACAAAAAGTGGGGAAAAGAAGTTGCTGAAGTGTTTGAAAAAGAAGTAAATAAATTACACAGATTAAACCCGGCAACAGGCGAATATTCGGTTCAGGTAAATTACCTGCAAACATTACTTGATTTGCCATGGAACGAATTTACCCAGGATAACTTTGATCTGAAAAGAGCACAGAAAATCCTGGATGAAGACCATTTTGGGTTGGAAAAGGTTAAGGACCGTATTTTAGAATATTTAGCGGTGTTGAAACTTAAAGGCGATTTAAAATCACCTATATTATGTTTATATGGCCCTCCGGGTGTTGGTAAAACATCATTGGGAAAATCGGTGGCAAAAGCATTAGACAGGAAATATGTCAGAATGTCGTTAGGAGGATTGCACGACGAAGCCGAAATACGTGGCCATCGAAAAACATATATTGGGGCAATGCCTGGTAGAATTGTTCAGAATATTAAAAAAGCGAAATCATCAAATCCTGTATTTATTCTGGATGAAATAGATAAGGTAGGGAAAGATTTTCATGGCGATCCGGCGTCAGCCTTATTAGAAGTGTTAGACCCAGAGCAAAACAATGCTTTTCATGATAATTACCTGGAACTTGAATACGATTTATCGAATGTAATGTTTATTGCTACTGCCAATACAATCTCAACCATAAATCCGGCATTACGCGACCGCATGGAGATGATCGATGTGAGTGGTTACATTATTGAGGAAAAAGTGGAGATTGCTAAAAGGCACCTTATTCCAAAGCAGCTAGAAACACATGGCGTGGATTCTTCTAAAGTTACTTTTAATAAAAAAGTAATTGAATATATAGTTGAAAATCATACACGCGAATCAGGCGTGCGTACATTGGATAAAGTAATAGCAAAAATTGTGAGGAGCCTGGCACGAAAAATTGCTATGGATGAACAGTTTATTAAAGCACTTACTGTAGAGGATATTAAAGAAATCCTAGGCCCTCCGGAATATACTAAAGAGAAATATGAGAATAATGAGTTTGCCGGTTTGGTAACTGGATTGGCATGGACAGCAGTTGGAGGTGAGATTCTTTTTATTGAAAGTAGTTTAAGCAAAGGAAAGGGAACGCTTACCTTAACAGGAAATTTAGGTGATGTGATGAAAGAATCTGCTGTTATTGCCCTTGAATATGTAAAATCTCATGCACAGGATTTAAATATCCCTGCAGATGTATTTGAAAAGTGGAATATTCATATTCACGTACCAGAAGGGGCGATACCTAAAGATGGCCCTTCAGCAGGCATTACTATGGCTACTTCAATCGCATCAATTTATACACAGCGGAAAGTTAAAAGAAAAGTGGCAATGACTGGCGAAATTACATTGCGTGGGAAGGTGCTTCCTGTTGGGGGAATAAAAGAAAAAATACTTGCTGCTAAACGAGCAAATATTACCGATATTATTCTATCGGCCGAGAACAAAAAGGATATAAGTAAAATCAAGGATATTTACCTGAAAGGCCTAAACTTTCATTATGTGAATGAAATTATGGAGGTTTTTGAAATAGCTTTACTTAAGGAGAAAGTTAAAAAGCCACTTCGGTTTAGTTAAAAAATTTTAAAAATGTCTTTAATAAAAAAAGCTGATTCATAATCAGCTTTTTTTATGCAAATAAAACTAGGTATTTTGCGTTTCTATATTAAATACTATATGCTTACATTTAATAATTGTCTTTTGTTATAATTAAAAAAATTGGTTGTCAGAATGCAGATGATAGTATCAAAATTTTTATGTTTTGATGTTAATTAATAAACGTTCCTGTATACTTTAAAATATTATTAAAAATGCAACGTTTATTCTTACGTTTACATCTTGTAATAAAAATAATAACCTGTAATCTATAAATATATGAAATTTAAACACTCACTTTTTTCCTTGTTTAATAAAATTTCTTTGTTAATTATTTCTATTCTTGGATTTGCTTGTGACCCAGACGATATTAGAGTTGAATATGGTTGCCCTAACGCTGATTTTAAAATTAATGGAACGGTAGTTAATGAAGTTACCAATACAAAAATATCCAATATCAGGGTTATTTTAAGTGACACACAGAATGGTATATATAACAGAGATACTGTTTATACTAATGAATATGGAGGATTTGAGGTAAGGGTAAACGAATCGCCTTCTACTACTTCGTTAATGCTATCTTTTGATGATATTGATGGACAGGTTAATGGGCAGTTTCAATCCCTTGATTCCATAGTTGAGTTTAATGATCCAACTTTTGAGGGGGGTGATGGTAGTTGGTATTACGGTGAAACATCAAAAGAAGTTAATGTTAAATTAACTCCTGAAGAATAGATGCTTAATAAAATCTCTTTTAGAAAAAAAATAGCTCTTAATTTATATAGCCGTTATAAAAAAAATATAACTCGTCAGCACGATTTAAGATACCTTTTCTGGGAATGTACATTGCGTTGTAATCTAAATTGCAGGCATTGCGGCAGCGATTGTAAAAAAGAAGCTAATGCGAAGGATATGCAGGTTAAAGATTTCATTGGAGTAATTGATCAAATAAAATCAAACCTTAATCCTAATAAAACAATTGTTGTTGTTACCGGAGGAGAGCCTTTAATGAGAAAGGACCTTGAGGATTGTGGTAAGCAATTGTACGAAAGAGGGTTTCCGTGGGGAATGGTTACTAATGGTTATATGCTGGATGAAGCCCGTTTAACATCTTTGATTAAATCGGGATTACGGTCGGTAACTATTAGTTTGGATGGTTTTGAGGATTCACATAATTGGTTACGTGGAAAATCGGATAGTTTTCAGAAAGCCAAGAATGCGGTTTTATTAGTATCTTCAGTAAATGAATTAGCTTTTGATATTGTTACATGTGTTTCTTCAAAAAACATAAATGAGTTACAAGATTTAAAAAGAATGCTTATCGGACTGGGAGTTAAACAGTGGAGATTGTTTACCGTATTTCCAATAGGTAGGGCTAAAGAAGATTCCGAACTGCAATTAATGCCTGATCAGTTTAAAATATTATTGGATTTTATTAAACACACAAGAAAGGAAAATCTAATTAAAGCAAGTTATGGTTGCGAAGGTTTTTTAGCAAACTATGAAGGTGAAGTCAGGGATAGTTTTTTCTTTTGCCGCGCAGGTATTAATGTAGGTTCTGTTTTAGTGGATGGTTCTATATCGGCTTGCCCCAATTTAAGAAGTAATTTTATACAAGGTAATATCTACAAAGACAATTTTTGGGATGTTTGGGAAAATAAATTTCAATTAATGCGTGATAGGTCGTGGACAAAAAAAGACGAATGTGCAAATTGCAGTTATTATAAATATTGTTTAGGCAATGGAATACACTTGTATGAGGGAGAAGATAATAAGTTGATTTTTTGTCATTATCAAAAACTCAGGTTAGCCAATAAAAATTAGAGTTATTCTATTGACAAAGTCTTTAAAATCCGTAAATTTAGCTTTTTTAAATTATGTTTAATCGTTAATAATATGAAAATGGGAGCAGGACTTTTTTGGGGAGCATTACTTATCTTAATTGGATTAAGTATTATTATCCGCGTTGTGTTTAACGTCGATTTCCCCTTAATTAAATTTATAATTGCATTCTTCTTTATTTTTATCGGGATTAAATTACTGGTAGGCAATTTTAATTTTAAAAAGGTTGATGAAGACACAACAATCTTTAGTGAAAGCAAAATTGAGGGGCTCGATGAAGATTTTAAAGAGTACAATGTTATTTTTGGAAGTTCGGTAATTGATATGCGTAATATCGACCTGTCGCAAGGAACAAAGGAGATAAAAATAAATACAATTTTCGGAGGGACTGTATTGAAGGTAAATAAAGATTTACCATACAGGATAAAAGCAGATGCTGCCTTTGGTGGTGCCGAGTTACCAAACGGAAATGCGGCTGCTTTTGGAACCGCAAAATACGAAAGCGAAACATTCAGCCGCGATACAAATCACTTATATGTTAAGGTGGATGTTGTTTTTGGAGGATTTAAAGTAAGAACTTACTAACAAATAATATGCTTAAAAAAGCTCCACAAAAATGGAGCTTTTTTTATTTTACTTGAGTTTCAAATAAGAATTGGATATAATTTCTGTCTTTTTCCTGAATAATACAAAGAGCATTGGCATACAATTTTTTTGCTTGAAAAAAGCTCCGGAGGAGCTTAATATTTATAGAAAATTATGTAAATAATGAGTGCGCACCAACCAGAAGTGTTGTATAATGTAATTCTGCCAAATGGTGCGCAATACAATTAAAATTTAGCATTTGTGCAATTGCGTGTCCTGTCAAGATTTGTGTTTATGCGTAACGACACTACTGACACGCGTTTTTCTCATATGCGTTTTTTCTATAAATATTCAATCCCTCCGGGATTGTAAAAGTTCTTTGGTTTATTTCAGCTGATTCTGCCAAAATGCTTTAAAATTAATGCCAAACTATAAAACAATGTGTATTATAAAAATTGAACCGGGATTATACTGAACTCACATTATTTCTGATTAAAATGTCTGAATGCATTTTGCACCGAATCTTTCAATTGGTTTATGCCTTCATCAATATTCGATTTTATATGTTGCCAGGTTTCATCAGGCGAATTACGAAGCTGGTTTAATTTCTCAAGTAAAGCATCTTTTTGTACTTTAATATGTTCAGCCTGTTCCTTCATCTTCTTGCGTATATCTTCGTTAGCATTTCTGGCTTTTTCTTCCAGTTCTTCTATCTTAGCACCTACACTATCAAGCCAATCTTCTAGTGAATCGTAGAAATCCTGTTTATTCGAACTAACATTTTTAAGTAAGTTCTCAAACTCTATAACCAATGTTTTCCATTTATCTTGTCCTGCATTTTTTAATTCTTCAAACTTACTGTCCAGTTTTTCTCTTTGCCGTTTTAACGAACCTGCTTTTTCTTCCAGGTCACGGATGCTTTCCTGTGCTTTAAGCTTTGCCTCAAGCACCTTGGCTTCAAGTTCGTAAATTTTAGCTTTTAGCTTTTTAACAATTATATCAGCCTTCTCTTCATATTCTTTTCTTTCTTCCATAATGCTATTCTTTTAATAATCACGAAAATTAACAAAAACAAAGAGTAAAAACAAAGATTTCAGAACGGTAAAACCTAAATTTGCAGTATAACCATAAGTTTGATACATGAACGAAATAAATATTACCGACCAAATTGGGAATAATGTAAATCTGAAAACATATCCAAATAAAATCATTTCGTTGGTTCCTTCCATAACCGAATTGTTATTCGATTTAGGTTTAGATAAAAAAGTAATTGGAATTACACCCTATTGTGTTCATCCTGAGGATAAAGTACAATCCATTGTTAAAATTGGAGGCCCGCATAAAATTGATTTACAAAAAATTAAGGATTTGCAGCCCGATATCATTTTTGCATCCAAAGAGGAGAATCTAAAAGAAGAGGTGGAAGAGTTGGTGAAACAGTATCCTGTTTATGTATCTGATGTTAAAAATTTAACTGAAGCTATAGAAATGATAAGCCAAATTGGAACGATTACCGGCACAGACAAAATAGCAAAAAAAATCGGCGGGCACATTCAGAAACAGTTTGGTGATTTAAAAGAAATAACGAAGGCAAATAAAACGGCATGTTATTTAGTGTGGAATGAGCCAATGATAACTGTAAATAAAAATACCTTTATACATGAGATGATGCAATTTGCCGGATTTAGCAATGTTTTTGCAGATAATGCAGAGAGGTACCCCAAAATAAATCCTACTGATATAAAAAACAAAAAGCCAGGATATATTATACTTTCTACAGAACCTTTTTCGTTTACTAATGAGCATGTTGCCAAATTTAAAAGCGAATACCCATTTGCAAAAGTATTGCTGCTTGATGGTGAAAAATTTGCCTGGTATGGTTCACATTTGTTAAAAACGCCTGATTATTTCAAACAATTGTTTTAAGTTTGTTACTTTAATTAAATAATTACGATATGCAAAAGATAGCCGTTTTCCCGGGAAGCTTCGACCCCTTTACTGTTGGCCACGAATCTATTGTTAACAGGGCACAGGTGCTTTTCGATAAAATATATATTGGCGTTGGTGCTAATCCTAAAAAAGATGCTTTATTCTCACTCGAAGATAGAAAATCATTTATTCGACAAGTTTTTGAAGGAAACCCAAAAATTGAAGTAGTACATTTTGAAGGTTTGACTGTTGAGTTTTGCAAATCGGTAGGTGCCGGATATATTTTAAGAGGTTTAAGAACTGCAGCAGATTTCGAGTACGAACGTGCCATTGCACAGGTTAATAAAGCAATGTATCCGGGAATAGAAACAGTATTCTTGTTAACCATGCCTGAACATACTCCGGTTAACTCTTCTATTGTTCGCGATATTTTACGCCATGGTGGCGATGCAAGTAAATTTATTCCTGCAAAACTTAAAATACAGAAACCAAAATAGAATATATGTTAAAAGCTAAGTGGTTTCTGATTTTATTTTTTTTACCCAGTATTATTTGGGGGCAAAAGGTTTCTCTCATTGGGGATATTCCTGAATATGGAGGCGAAACCATAACTTTCATGGCTTTTTCAGACCAGATTGCATTTACTGAAAAAGTGTTATGCACTGCATTAGTAAATAAGGATGGTAAGTTCTCTTGTTCCTTCGAAACAAGCGAAACGATTTATGTTTTTACACATGTAGGAATATACGATGCTTATTTTTATGCAGAACCCGGAAAAGAATACCAGCTTTTATTCCCCGAAAGAAAAGATAAAACCATTGGAGACAATTTAAATCCCTATTTTAAGCCTGTTCAATATCATCTGGGGATAGAAAATTCGGATAAAAACGAATTAAACTATCAAATTGCTTTTTTCGACGAAATTTATTTGAGTGTTTTAAATCAGGGATTTAATGCAACGTATGAAAAGTTTATTGAACAGCGGTTAGGTAATAATACCCATGCTGATTCTGTTTTACCCGATGGTACTTATACTAAAATAATTGAAAATACAACTTATACTATTCCCGATAATCTGAAGCAAATCGATTTCGAAAAGGAAATAAGTAAAATAGATTCTTTTTTTGCTTATGTTGATAATAAGTTTTTTCATGACTATAAAACATACCAGCTAGCTTCTTTCAGGTATCTGGCTAATCAGGAAAAATCTAAAAGTATCTCCAATAATTATTTTTTAAATCAGGATATTTTATATCATAATCCCGCATATATGGGCTTGTTTAACCAGGTTTATAAAGATTATTTCAATTATTTTGGCAGAACCGAGGAGGGTAAAAAGATTTTTTCGGATATCAGTTCTTTAAAAAGTATTTCGGCACTAAAAAATACGCTGGGGCAAGATTCGGTCTTAACTAATAATCAGTTAAAGGAACTGGTTATTTTAAAATGCCTGTATGACGAGTTTTACGATGATAAATTATCGCGGAGTGCCATGTTAACCGTTTTAGATTCGTTAATTCTGCAAACCGGTTATCCAGAACATCAATTAATAGGAGAGAATATAAGGCATAAAGTAACCAAATTAATGGTTGGTTTTGAGCCTCCTGCATTTGAGCTGTTGGACCAACAAGGGAATCTTGTGTCACTTCAATCATTCCAGGGGAAGTATGTATATCTGAGTTTTTGCGCAAGTTATAGTTATGGCTGCATTAAGGAGTTCGAAATGTTGCGTACTTTATACCAGAATCATAAAAATCATTTTGAGATTGTGGTAATTTGCATGGATGATTCATTGGAACAAATGAAATCGTTTGTTGAGCGTAAGGGTTATCCATTTAAATTTTTATTTTACGGCAATCAGCCCGATATATTTAAAGAATATGATATCAGGGCTTTCCCAACATATTATTTTATCGATAAAAATGGCAAACTGGTATTATCGCCCGCACCATCGCCCGACCAGAATGCAGAGTTTTCTATTTTTAAGATAATGCGAGCCAATGGCGATATCTAAGCTATTGCAGAATTCCGTCTTTTTTTAAAACATCTGTTATCGAAGGATAAGTATTTTCGAGAATTGTGTGGATAGATTCTGGTTTTATCCATTGTATATCGGTAATATCTTCTTCTGTTTGAGGTTTAAGGGTTTCTTCTCCTGTATAAAGCATACTATACCAATAGGTAGGCTTTAACACATTTTTTTCTTTATGTTCGTAGGTGTGATAGGTAATTTCAATCAATTTTCCGATTTCCATTCCCGAAATTCCGCATTCTTCTTGCACTTCACGGTAGGCTGCTTCTTCCGGATTTTCCCCTTTGTCCAGTTTCCCTTTTGGCAGGTCCCATTTCCCACGCCTGAAAATAAACAAAAACCTGTTATCGGGAGTCTTTACAAGTCCTCCGGCAGCTTCAATCAGAACATAATTTTGTTTATATTTTTCAAAAACAATTTCAATATCCTTATGAATAATATAAAGTTCTGAGAATGAGTTGTCGTTTAAAAAATGAGATATTACATCGTGAATCTGGCAAATATCTTTCAAAAAAATAACTTCTAAGTTTTGCCGATTTGAAATATTAAGTTCGTTTTCGGCAAAAAAAACTGTTCGGTCGTTATAAAAAACTTTATACATTTGCGATATGGAAAATATGGATAAAAAAATAGCACAGCTATTGTTGCAAATTAAGGCAATAAAGTTGCAACCTGCAAATTATTTTACCTGGGCTTCGGGATGGAAATCGCCTATTTATTGCGATAATCGTAAAACATTGTTTTATCCCGAAATAAGGGAAGAAATTAAAGAAGGCTTTGTGCAAACCATTATAGAAAAGTTTGGCAAGCCCGATGCTATTGCAGGAGTAGCTACCGGAGCTATTGCTATTGGAATGCT
>Ga0209408_1002308_pt1 | contig 10825 bp, 8 predicted proteins | sample AD_UKC107_MetaG_FD_184422 | JGI IMG/M metagenome (GOLD analysis project Ga0209408, IMG submission 184422) | Active sludge microbial communities of municipal wastewater-treating anaerobic digesters from Hong Kong - AD_UKC107_MetaG (SPAdes)... | ecosystem: Engineered > Bioreactor > Anaerobic >... | reverse complement strand
TTTTAACTTTTAACTTAATTAAGCGGGAGTAGCTCAGTTGGTAGAGCATTAGCCTTCCAAGCTAAGGGTCGCGGATTCGAGTTCCGTCTCCCGCTCAAATGCTCGCCGATGTAGCTCAGGGGTAGAGCGCTTCCTTGGTAAGGAAGAGGTCATGGGTTCAATTCCCATCATTGGCTCAAAAGTTAAAATTATTAATTACAATTATAAATTATCTAATTACCTAATATTTAGAGTTATGGCTAAAGAAAAATTTGATAGGTCGAAAGAACATGTTAATATTGGAACTATCGGTCACGTAGACCATGGAAAAACAACTCTTACTGCTGCTATTACTACAGTTTTAGCAAAAAGAGGTTTGTCTGAAGTAAGAAGTTTTGATTCTATTGATAATGCTCCTGAAGAAAAAGAAAGGGGTATTACTATTAACTCAGCTCACGTTGAATATCAAACAGCAACAAGACACTATGCTCACGTTGACTGTCCAGGTCACGCTGACTATGTTAAAAACATGGTTACTGGTGCTGCTCAGATGGACGGTGCAATTATCGTAGTTGCTGCAACTGATGGACCTATGCCTCAAACAAGAGAACACATCTTATTAGCTCGTCAGGTAAACGTACCTTACTTGGTAGTGTTCTTAAATAAAGTTGACTTAGTTGACGATCCAGAATTGATCGAATTAGTTGAAATGGAAGTTCGTGACTTATTAAGTTTCTACGAATTTGACGGTGATAATGCTCCTGTTATTAAAGGTTCTGCATTAGGTGCTTTAAATGGCGAAACAAAATGGGAAGATAAAGTTATGGAACTTATGGATGCTGTTGATAGCTACATTCCAGTTCCTCCACGTGATAAAGAAAAACCATTCTTAATGCCTGTTGAAGACGTATTCTCAATTACTGGCCGTGGTACTGTTGCTACTGGTAGAATTGAAACTGGTGTTATCAATACAGGTGAAGAAGTTCAAATCATTGGTTTAGGTGCTGAAAAAATGAAATCAGTATGTACAGGTGTTGAAATGTTCCGTAAAATTCTTGACACAGGTGAAGCTGGTGATAACGTAGGTTTATTATTAAGAGGTATCGATAAAGATGAAATTAGAAGAGGTATGGTTATTTGTAAACCAGGTTCAATCACTCCTCATACTAAATTCAAAGCTGAGGTTTATATCTTGAAAAAAGAAGAAGGTGGACGTCACACTCCATTCCATAATAAATATCGTCCTCAGTTCTATGTAAGGACATTAGACGTAACTGGTGAAATTCACTTGCCAGAAGGAACTGAAATGGTTATGCCAGGTGATAACTTAACAATCACTGTAGAATTAATCACTCCAGTTGCTATTAACCAAGGCTTACGTTTCGCTATCCGTGAAGGTGGTAGAACAGTAGGTGCTGGCCAGGTAACTGAAATTGTAGAATAATATATACAATAATAATTATATGTGATTCGGGAAACCGAATCACAACCTACGGGTGTAGCTCAGTTGGTAGAGCAGTGGTCTCCAAAACCAAAGGTCGTGAGTTCGAATCTTACCACCCGTGCAAATTAAAATGATACTATGAAAATTAAACTTTATTTTCAAGAAGCTTTTAACGAATTAATACATAAGGTATCCTGGCCTACATGGTCGGAATTACAAAATAGTGCATTAGTAGTAATGGTTGCTTCCCTAATTATCGCACTTGTTATATTTGCGATGGATTATAGTTTCCAGAATATAATGGACTTAATTTACAGTATGTTTTACTAAACATTAGGTGGAGAAATGGCTGAAGTAGAAAAGAGATGGTACGTTCTCCGTGCTATTGGCGGGAAAGAAAAAAAAGTAAAGGAGTATATCGAGAGCGAAATCTCACGACTCAATATACAGGAGTATATTTCTCAGGTGCTTATTCCAACGGAAAAGGTGTATCAAATTAGAAATGGGAAAAAAATCAGTAAAGAAAGAAGTTTTTTTCCTGGTTACGTTCTAATTGAAGCAGCTTTAGTTGGCGAAATTCCACATATCCTGAAAAATATACCAAATGTAATTGGCTTCCTTGAGTCTGAAGGTGACAATCCAACTCCTCTGCGGCAGTCAGAAGTAAATCGGATCTTAGGTAAAGTGGATGAACTTGCCGAAAGTGATGAGGAAATTAACGTTCCATTCTATGTGGGGGAAACTGTAAAAGTAATCGACGGCCCATTTAACAGCTTTAATGGTGTAATTGAAGAAGTAAACGAAGAAAAGAAAAAACTGAAAGTTATGGTTAAAATTTTCGGTAGGAAAACACCTTTAGAGTTAAGTTTTATGCAAGTCGAAAAAGAGTAAATTTTTAAGAACAAAACTAGATTATGGCTAAAGAAGTTGCTGGATTAATTAAATTGCAAATTCGAGGTGGCGCTGCAAATCCATCTCCACCAGTAGGACCAGCATTAGGTGCTAAGGGTGTAAATATTATGGAATTTTGTAAACAGTTTAATGCACGTACTCAGGATAGAGCTGGTAAAGTTATTCCTGTTGTAATTACTGTTTACTCTGATAAATCATTTGATTTTATCACAAAGACGCCTCCTGTTGCCGTTCAATTATTAGAATTGGCTAAACTAAAATCCGGTTCAGCAGAGCCTAACCGAAACAAGGTAGCATCAGTTACCTGGGATCAGGTGAAAACTATTGCTGAAGAAAAAATGCAGGATTTAAATGCCTTTACTATTGAATCGGCTATGAAGATGGTTGCTGGTACAGCCAGAAGTATGGGAATCACCGTAAAAGGCGAGTTCCCTCGTTAATAATCTAAAATATCTCGAAAGAAGTTATGACGAAACTTACTAAAAATAGAAAGATCGTACTAGAAAAACTCGAAGTAGGAAAAACTTATACCTTAGATGAGGCTGCAGGCCTTGTAAAGGAAATTACAACAACAAAGTTTGATGCTTCGGTTGATTTAGATGTGCGATTAGGTGTTGATCCAAGAAAATCGAACCAGATGGTACGTGGTGTTGTTACTTTACCTCACGGTACAGGTAAAACAGCCAGGGTACTTGTGCTTTGTACTCCTGATAAGGAAGAAGAAGCTAAAGCTTCTGGTGCTGATTACGTTGGATTAGATGAGTATATTGAAAAGATTAAAGGTGGCTGGACAGATATTGATGTAATTATCACTATGCCCCCTGTAATGGCTAAAGTTGGACAACTAGGACGTATTTTAGGGCCAAGAGGATTAATGCCAAACCCAAAAACAGGAACAGTAACTATGGAAGTAGGAAAAGCTGTTGAAGAAGTTAAAAAGGGTAAAATCGACTTTAAAGTAGATAAATTTGGTATTGTTCATTCTGCTATAGGAAAGGTTTCTTTTGAACCTAAAAAACTTGTTGAGAATGTTCGTGAATTTGTAGCTATGGTAAATAAATTAAAACCTGCTGCTGCAAAAGGGACTTACATTCAGAGTGTTTACCTATCAAGCACAATGAGCCCTGGAATAAAAATAGATCCAAAATCTATTTAAGGCCTATAATAGAAAAAACTATTGATTATGAAACGTGAAGAGAAAGATATCATTGTAAATAACCTGGTTGAACAATTAAAGGCTTCACCTAATTTTTACCTTACCGATACAAGCGCACTTGATGCAGCCGCAACAAGCTTATTGCGCAGAAAATGTTTCGATAACAGGATAAAAATGGTGGTGGTGAAAAATACACTTTTAAAACGTGCCCTTGAACAAACTGAATATCAGGTTGAAGAATTGTATGGCACTTTAAAAGGTACTACTGCAATAATGTTTACTGAGGTTGCGAATGTTCCTGCCAGAATGATTCAGGAATTTCGAAAGAAATTTGAAAAGCCACTTATTAAAGCGGCTTATGTAGCTGAATCAATTTATATTGGCGACGAACAATTAGAAGCTTTAGCTAACATTAAATCTAAAGAAGAATTATTGGGTGATCTTATCGGATTATTACAATCACCGATGAAAACCGTAATTTCACAATTAAAATCAGGAAATAACATCCTAACAGGTGTATTAAAAACACTTGAAAACAAGTAAAATAAATAAGAAAAATAAATCAATTAATTTTAAAAAATAAAGAAAATGGCAGATTTAAAAGCGCTTGCAGAACAGTTGGTTAACTTAACTGTAAAAGAGGTTAATGAATTAGCAGACATATTAAAAGAGGAATATGGTATTGAGCCTGCAGCTGCAGCTATTGCAGTAGCTGGTCCTGCAGCTGGTGGTGAAGCTGGTGCAGTAGCAGAAAAAACTGAATTTGACGTAATTCTTAAATCACCAGGTGGTGCTAAATTACAAATCGTTAAATTAGTTAAAGAATTAACTGGTTTAGGTTTGAAAGAAGCTAAAGAAATAGTTGATGCAGCTCCTAAAGCAATTAAAGAAGGTGTATCTAAAGAAGAAGCAGATTCTCTTAAACAACAATTAGAAGAAGCAGGAGCAGAAGTTGAACTTAAATAGGATTGACCTAACATACTGAATTACAGGTTTAGAGTCCCACAGGATGGGATTCTAAGCCTTTTTATTATCTTAAGTGTTTGAGTTCAATTAATTTATTAAGTCAATGTCTTCAAATTTATTAAACAAAAGAATTAGTTTCGCTTCAACAAAAAATCAGTTGGACTATCCTGATTTTCTTGAAGTTCAGTTAAAATCTTTCAAAGAATTTTTTCAACTAAATTCTACTCCAGAAGAAAGAAAAAAGGAAGGCCTATATTCGGTATTTAGCGAAAATTTCCCTATTACCGATACGCGTAATAATTTCGTATTGGAATTTTTAGATTATTATGTTGACCCACCACGTTATAGCATCGAAGAATGTATTGAAAGAGGGTTAACATTTAGTGTTCCTTTAAAAGCGAAACTTAAACTGTATTGTACAGATCCCGATCATGAGGATTTTGATACAGTTATTCAGGATGTATATCTTGGAACCGTACCATATATGACCGAAAGAGGTACCTTTGTAATAAATGGTGCAGAACGTGTTATTGTATCTCAATTGCACAGAAGCCCCGGTGTATTCTTCGGCCAAAGCATCCATGCTAATGGATCAAAATTATATTCCGCAAGGATCATTCCATTCCGCGGTTCATGGATCGAATTTGCTACAGACATCAATAATGTTATGTATGCATATATCGACCGTAAAAAGAAATTACCAGTAACAACATTACTTAGGGCTATAGGTTATGAAAGTGATAAAGAAATCTTAGAGATTTTTAACCTGGCCGACGAAATAAAGGTTTCTAAATCGGGTTTAAAGAAATATGTTGGCCGTAAGTTGGCAGCACGTGTCCTTAAATCATGGGTTGAAGATTTCGTAGATGAAGATACTGGTGAAGTTGTTTCTATTGAAAGAAACGAAGTTATTATAGATCGTGAAACAGTTATCGAAAACGACCATGTGGATCAGATTGTTGATTCTGGTGCTAAAACGATCCTGCTTCATAAAGAAGACCAAAGCATTACAGACTTTGCAATTATCTATAATACATTGCAAAAGGACCCTTGTAACTCAGAAAAAGAAGCTGTTTTGCACATTTACAGGCAGTTGCGAAATGCAGAACCACCTGATGAGGCTACAGCTCGTGATGTAATTGATAAGTTATTCTTTTCTGATAAAAGATATGACCTTGGTGATGTAGGGCGTTATAGGTTAAATAAAAAGCTTAACCTGGAAACCCCAATGGAAACTAAGGTACTTACTAAAGAAGATATCATTCAGATTATTAAATACCTGATTGAGTTAATTAATTCGAAAACAGATGTTGATGATATTGACCACTTAAGTAACCGTAGGGTTCGTACAGTTGGAGAACAATTATCAAATCAGTTTGGTGTAGGTTTAGCCCGTATGGCAAGAACCATTCGTGAAAGGATGAATGTTCGTGATAACGAAGTATTTACTCCAATCGATTTGATTAATTCGAAAACATTATCATCCGTTATTAATTCTTTCTTTGGAACTAACCAGTTATCTCAATTTATGGATCAAACAAACCCATTGGGAGAGATGACTCATAAACGCCGAATGTCGGCATTAGGGCCTGGAGGTTTATCAAGGGAAAGAGCTGGTTTCGAAGTTCGTGACGTTCACTATACTCACTATGGTAGGTTATGCCCTATCGAAACACCTGAAGGGCCAAATATTGGCCTTTTATCTTCATTGTGTGTATATGCAAAAATAAATAATCTTGGTTTTATAGAAACTCCATACCGTAAGGTTGCTACTGGGCAAGTGGACTTAAGTAACGATGGTGTTGTGTTTTTAAGTGCTGAAGAAGAGGAAGGTATAACAATCGCCCAGGCAAATGCACCATTGCACGATGATGGTAAATTTGTTAATCCTAGAGTAAAAACAAGGTTAGATGCAGACTATCCATTAGCAACTCCTGATGAAGTTGAACTAATGGACGTAGCTCCAAATCAAATTGCTTCGATTGCCGCATCTTTAATTCCATTTTTGGAGCATGATGATGCCAACCGTGCGTTAATGGGGTCGAATATGATGCGTCAGGCTGTACCATTATTAAATCCTGCATCGCCTATTGTTGGTACTGGTTTAGAAGCTCACGTAGTGCGCGATGCCCGTATTCAGATTGTAGCTGAGGGAACAGGTGTTGTTGAATATGTTGATGCAGAAGAGATAGTAATTCGTTACGAAAGGACAGAAGAAGAAAAATTTGTAAGTTTTGATGACGATTTGAAGCGTTATCACTTATTAAAATTTGCAAAAACAAACCAAAATACATGTGTTAACCTTAAACCTATTGTGCGTAAAGGCGATAAGGTTGAAGCGGGCCAAATACTTACTGAAGGTTATGGAACCGAAAAGGGTGAATTGGCTTTAGGACAAAATCTAAAAGTTGCATTCATGCCTTGGAAAGGTTATAACTTTGAGGATGCTATTGTTATTTCTGAGAATGTTGTTAAAAACGACATCTTTACTTCTATACATATAGACGAGTATCTTTTAGAAGTAAGGGATACAAAACGTGGTTTGGAAGAACTTACTCCAGATATACCAAATGTTAGCGAAGAAGCAACTAAGGATCTGGATGAAAATGGTTTAATCCGAATTGGCGCACATGTAAAACCAGGTGATATTTTAATTGGTAAGATTACTCCAAAAGGAGAATCCGACCCTTCACCAGAAGAAAAACTTTTACGCGCTATTTTTGGAGATAAGGCAGGAGATGTAAAAGATGCATCTTTAAAGGCTTCTCCATCACTTAGTGGTGTTGTTATTGATAAGAAGTTATTCTCTCGTGCATTAAAAGACAAAAAAGGTAAGAATAACGAAAAGGCTGAAATTGAAGCAATCGAAAAAGAATTTGAAGGCAAAGTTCAGCAATTAACTAATAAACTGGTTGATAAGTTATTTATACTTGTAAATGGCAAAACATCACAGGGTGTTAAAGATTACTATAACGTAGATGTAATTGCAAAAGGTAGTAAGTTTACAATCAAGATGTTACAAGAATTGGATTACATGAATATTAATCCAAATAAATGGACAACTGACAAATCTAAAAACGATATTATCAAACAATTACTGCACAATTATATTATCAAGCGCAAAGAGATTGATGCAAAACTTAAACGTAAGAAATATAATGTTACCATTGGCGACGAACTACCAACCGGAATTGTTCAAATGGCAAAAGTATATATTGCTAAGAAACGTAAGATTACAGTTGGTGATAAAATGGCCGGACGACATGGTAATAAAGGTATTGTAGCAAGAATTGTACGTGCGGAAGATATGCCGTTCCTGGAAGATGGAACTCCTGTAGATATCGTATTAAATCCGTTAGGTGTGCCTTCGAGGATGAACCTGGGGCAGATTTACGAGTCGGTTTTAGGATGGGCAGGGCAAAAATTAGGTATTAAATTTGCAACACCAATTTTTGATGGTGCTACCTTAGATCAAATAACCGAATATACTCAAAAGGCAGGGGTACCTGCGTTTGGTAAAACATATTTGTACGATGGTGGAACAGGAGAAAGATTCCATCAACCTGCTACTGTAGGGGTTATCTATATGCTTAAATTAGGCCATATGGTTGAAGATAAGATGCATGCTCGTTCAATTGGCCCTTACTCATTAATCACTCAACAACCATTAGGAGGTAAAGCTCAGTTTGGTGGACAGCGTTTTGGTGAAATGGAGGTTTGGGCTCTTGAAGCGTTTGGAGCATCAAATATTCTTCAGGAGATCTTAACAGTTAAGTCTGACGATGTTAATGGTAGAGCAAGAGCATACGAAGCAATTGTTAAAGGAGAACCTATGCCAATGGCAGGAATTCCTGAGTCGCTTAACGTACTGTTACACGAACTTAGAGGGTTAGGTTTAAGTATTAACCTCGAATAATAATTTAATATAGAATGTTGGGATAATCCCAACATTCTTTACGTATTTATATTTTATACATTTAATATACAATATATGTCATTCAGAAGAGATAATAAGGTAAAGACCAATTTTACAAAAATCTCTATTGGTTTAGCCTCACCAGAAGAGATTCTAGAACGTTCAAGTGGTGAAGTTTTAAAACCTGAGACGATAAACTACAGGACTTACAAACCCGAACGTGACGGATTATTTTGTGAGCGTATTTTTGGGCCTGTAAAAGATTATGAATGTCATTGTGGTAAATACAAACGAATCAGGTATAAAGGAATTGTTTGTGATCGCTGTGGTGTTGAAGTAACCGAAAAAAAGGTTCGCCGTGAAAGGATGGGGCATATATCGCTCGTAGTTCCTGTAGCTCATATTTGGTATTTTAAATCATTGCCAAATAAAATAGGTTATTTATTAGGCTTGCCTACTAAAAAACTTGATTCTATTATTTATTACGAAAGATATGTAGTTATTAATCCTGGTATTAAAGCCGAAGATGGAATTAAATACATGGATTTCTTAACAGAAGAGGAATATCTTGATATTTTAGAAACATTACCAAAAGAGAATCAATATTTAGATGATTCGGATCCAAATAAATTTATTGCCGATATGGGAGCTGAAGCTCTTTACAAATTATTGGAAAGATTAGATTTGGATGAATTATCATATTCTTTACGTCATAAAGCAAATACAGAAACATCGCAACAACGTAAAAACGAAGCATTAAAAAGACTTCAGGTTGTTGAGGCTTTTAGGGCTTCACAAGGTATTAACCGCCCTGAATGGATGGTTGTTAAAGTTGTTCCTGTTATTCCTCCTGAATTAAGGCCTTTGGTTCCTTTAGATGGAGGACGCTTTGCTACATCTGACTTAAATGATTTATACAGAAGGGTTATTATCAGAAATAACCGTTTAAAGAGATTAATCGAGATTAAAGCCCCTGAAGTGATTTTACGTAATGAAAAGCGTATGTTACAGGAAGCTGTTGACTCATTGTTCGATAACTCAAGAAAATCGAATGCTGTAAAAACAGACTCAAACAGGGCATTAAAATCATTAAGTGATAGTTTAAAAGGGAAACAAGGCCGTTTCCGCCAGAACCTATTAGGTAAACGTGTTGACTATTCTGCCCGTTCAGTTATTGTTGTGGGCCCTGAATTACAACTTCACGAATGTGGTTTACCTAAAGATATGGCTGCAGAGCTTTACAAGCCTTTCGTAATTCGTAAGTTAATTGAAAGAGGTATTGTAAAAACTGTAAAATCAGCTAAGAAAATAGTTGATAGGAAAGATCCTGTTGTTTGGGATATCCTTGAAAATGTTTTAAAGGGGCATCCAGTATTATTAAACCGTGCTCCAACCCTTCACCGTTTAGGTATTCAGGCATTCCAGCCTAAATTAATCGAGGGGAAAGCTATTCAGTTACACCCGTTGGTTTGTACCGCTTTTAACGCGGACTTTGACGGTGACCAGATGGCAGTGCATTTACCTTTAGGTAATGCTGCAATTTTGGAAGCTCAAATGTTGATGTTAGCTTCGCATAATATCCTTAACCCTGCAAATGGTGCACCGATTACTGTACCTTCTCAGGACATGGTTCTTGGTTTGTATTATATTACAAAACAAAGGCCTGGAGTAAAAGGTGAAGGTTTAACTTTCTACTCTCCACAAGAAGTTACGATTGCATATAATGAAGGTGCAGTTGCTCTTCATGCAATGATAAAAGTTAAAGTTGATGATGTTGTTGATGGAAAAGAAGTAAATCATATGATTGAAACTTCTGTTGGACGTGTAATTTTTAATCAGTATGTTCCAAAAGGAGTTGGATATATCAACGAACTTTTAACAAAAAAATCATTAAGAGATATTATCGGCACTGTACTTAAGAAAAATGGTACAGCAGCAACAGCTCAGTTCCTTGATGATATTAAGAATTTAGGTTATCAGATGGCGTTCAAAGGTGGATTGTCATTTAACCTGGATGATGTGATTATACCAGCAGAAAAGGATGAGTTAGTTAAATCAGGATACGAACAAGTAGAAGAGGTAATGAATAACTATAACATGGGTTTCATTACAAATAACGAACGTTACAACCAGATTATCGATATCTGGACACATATCAATGCTCGTTTGACTCAAACCCTGATGAAAAAACTTTCAACGGACAACCAAGGGTTTAACTCTGTTTATATGATGTTAGACTCCGGAGCAAGGGGTTCAAAAGAACAGATTCGTCAGTTATCAGGTATGAGGGGATTGATGGCGAAACCACAAAAATCCGGGGCAACGGGATCAGAAATTATTGAGAACCCAATTCTTTCTAACTTTAAAGAAGGATTATCAGTTCTTGAGTACTTTATTTCTACACACGGTGCTCGTAAAGGTTTGGCCGATACTGCATTAAAAACTGCGGATG
>Ga0209408_1002306_pt1 | contig 10830 bp, 9 predicted proteins | sample AD_UKC107_MetaG_FD_184422 | JGI IMG/M metagenome (GOLD analysis project Ga0209408, IMG submission 184422) | Active sludge microbial communities of municipal wastewater-treating anaerobic digesters from Hong Kong - AD_UKC107_MetaG (SPAdes)... | ecosystem: Engineered > Bioreactor > Anaerobic >... | reverse complement strand
CCACCACCACGCTGGAGTTCTCCTGGAACACCCGCAGCGATATGGACCCACCGGGCCTGTTGTACTTGAACGCGTTCACGCAGAGGTTCTGAACCACCCGACGCAGGAAGCTCTCCCTGCCCCGCACCGGCAGATAGGGTTCCCCGTCGGGGACCGACAAGGAGAATGATATGCCCTGCTCGGCGAACATTAGTTCCAGCAGCTCGTGCACCCCCCGGCACACCGAAGTCATGCTCACGCTCTCGTCCAGCGAGGAGGCATCAGTGGAAGACAGGTTCCCCAGCTCCATCACGTCGGTCACCAGCGGCAGCAGCTCCTCCGCCCTCTTCCTGGCCCGCCCCACCATCTTCAGTGTGTTCTCGGGGTTCTTCACATGCCCCACCTCCACCGCAGAGAGCAGGCTCACAATGGCCGCCACCGGGCTCTTCAGCTCGTGCCCCAGGATGCGAAGCACCTCCCCCGCGGTGGGCTCGTCGCCGGACAGCGCTTCCTCCAGCTCGGAAATGACCTCCCGAAGCTCCCCCACCATCCCAGGGTGACACTGGCAGTCCTCCTTCGCCCTGCCCAGTATCTCACTCGCCTTCCTCACCAGCTCCCACGGTTCACTTCTCATATCAACCTTCCCGAAAACAGGATCTATCCATTCCAACGCCTCGAAAGCCCGGCCAGGACGTCCTTCACCAACTCTTCACCTGTGAGATGCGAAGGCACTACTGAACGGCCGGCCTCCAGGAATGCCTCAAGTGTTGCATAACGGGAAGGTTCAAGGGAGTTCACCTTTCTTGCCACCTTTCCCGCCTCCTTGAGCCGCAGCTTACGCTCCCTCTCTTTGCGCTTCCGCGCCCTGCCAAGCCTCCTGCGAATAATGTCAGGCACATCGGAGAAGAAAACAAGTCCCAGAACGAAAACCGCCCCGAAGAGCCCCCATGCAACCAGCCTGTTGCGAATGATGAAGACCCCTGCAAGGATCACGGCGACGAGTACGACCACGAAGATCACCGCATTGAGCATTGCCCCCCGCCTGGCTTTATTTCCCATGGCGATAACTCCTCCCTTCATCAAACGCTGCCGGAAAGTATGCCATACCTGTGAGCAGCAGCTCAGCTGTGATGGTCAGCAGCCTCATCACGGCCACCGACAGCAGCACCGGCCCCATGTCCGCGAAATGGGGCAGTATAAGGAATACGATACCCTCCCTGACTCCCAGTCCCCCGGGAGCGAAAAAGGCGAACATGCCGATGAGACCAGCCATGTAGTAGGCCCCTGTCACCACAGGGTACATTTCCCAGCCTGCCTGGCCGGAAGCCCTTAGAAGCATGAAGAATCCAGCCCCGTGCAGAAGCCCGGTAAGAATGTAGCCCAGTGTCACCTTTACCAGAACCGGAGCAGGGGGGATCTCAGCCAGGGGCTGTTTCCCCAGAAAGGCAAGCAGGCGGTTCAGGAACCTCTTAAGGAAGCCTGGTCTCAGTAACAGGGATAAGAGGATCGCCATGGCTGCGGGTAGAACCCTCGTCAGCAGAATGCTCTCCACTGGAATGAAAAGGGTGCCGAAAACCACAAGGAAACAGGCGGCCAGCGAGGTGGCTAGATACTCGGTAAGCAGAGAAGCCCCCACCCTGCCCCTTGTACCCCCTGAATACGCCCGAAGCCGGAAAAGGAAGAGACCCGCCTTGCCCGGGATGTACCTGCCAAGAAGGGAGAGAAAGAAGGCCCTGGCTGCTCTGATGGTCCCTGAACGAAGTCCGAATGCCATGGTGAGGACGGTCCAGAAAACGAACCTGTTGACATATGCTAGCATTATCAGGATAAGCGCGACGATGATGGATGGCAGGGAAAGTACATCGAGATCAAGGGCACCGACCTGACTTACGGAACGATGCAGGAATAGTCCCAGCGCAACGAGGAGAACTGCGAATAGGGCGTATCCAGCGTACCTGTTCTCCGTGAGGAACCTCAGGAAGCGCATGATCCCTCTCCCTGCCTTCATCGGTTCAGAGCCAGCTTCTGAAGGGCCATCAGGGGAAAGAGCACCCACCAGGGCAGTCTGAACATGAGACCCCTGAGTGGCCCAGCGTAGAGCCTGAAAAACAGAAGGGTGAGGAAACCTGAGAGGTAGTCATTCCACCTGGGCGATACGCCGACAGAGCAGGCAACCTTCATCGAGAACAGCCCCTGAAGCCTTTCCCTGGCGGCACACGAGTACGTGTGCCAGACAACGGACCTCTTCTGGGACTCGACAGCAAGAACCACAGGAACTTCGAAGGACTCCACAGATGTAGAATCAAGCAGCTGTCCCATGGCTTCATTCCCCTTGCTGGTGATGGAAAGGGCCATCGTCTTCTTGTGCCCGGCACCCTTCTCGGAACCTATCCAGCAGTCGCCGAAACTGATGTCCGCCGACTCGGCGAAATGGTCGCCGCAGGAGAAGCAGCGCAGGGCGGAATCCGCATACATGTTCTGATAGAGGCCGTATCCCCGGGCGAAGGATCTCTCCACCACTGAACCGTCATTCAAGGAGATTCGGGTCCTGCCGCGCCATATGCCTGTCCTGTACCTGAAGCCTGTAATGGAGCTTTCCGGCACCTTCCATTTCCTCAGAAGAGTTCTCAACAGCGATGGACCGGTGGCGTGACCGCACCAGAGGCCTAGAAGAAGTCCGGCCCTTGAAGAAAGCTCGGGACTCTTCTCAAGCACTTTCCTGAGCCTGGTAAGCTGACAGGGAAGGGCGACTATATCCAAAGGCCCGGAAGAGGACTCCAGTATTCCCAAAATGCCTGCGAGATGATCGAAATCGGTGTACACGCTTCCGGCTTTTCTCCTGAGTTCATCTGGAGACCTTGCCAGGAAGGTGGAAGGCACAAGAAAACCATTTTCGTAACGGACCTCCGCCACAATGGCCCCCGATGATTCGCCCCGGGATAACCTCTCAGCGAGCAGGGCTGTAACCAGCCCTCCGGAGGCGCAGACATTCTGAAGGCCCTCATCAAGGGAATGGCCCATGACGCATCTGGTGAAAGCGTTCCTGTAGAACCTGTCGCAGAGCCTGTGGGCGGTTCTGGAGCAGGCCGGGAACCCTCCCCGTGTGAGATACTCCGCAACAGCGTCTATCTGCCGGCCTGCGGACTCGATCACTCCGGCTATGTTCCGGTTGATCCTTTCCTGTACCTCATCCTTTTCCTGAACGAGCCTGAGAAGCTTCCCGGGAAACTCCTCAACATCGAGTTCAGAGCTTCCGACCACCCAGGCGCCGCATTCGAACCGGTCCATTACCTCCCTGTACTTGTGGGACCATGAGGTAACAAGCACAGGGACACCCTCGCAGAGAGCTGATATCATGGAATGAAACCTGGAGGCCACGAACACATCGCACCTCCCTATGACCTCCCTGAGTTCTTCAGGCGTGAGGTCATTGATCACCAGCTGCTTGTCCGGGAACCTGATCCTGTTGAAAAGATCGCTGCACACATGGAAATCGTTGTTCCTGGAGCGCACTCCCTCGCCCAGGTTGCTGTGGGCAATTACCACAAGCCTCGTTTTCCCGTAAGAAGCCAGTGGTTCCAGGGCTCTGGTCAATGCTCCGATGTAATCAACTCCCTCTTTCTCGCAATGATCCAGGAGCACCTGGCTGGGGGCAACCCCCACAACGAGCGCCTCATTCCCGGCTGCCCCGGGCTCGGTACCGCTTTTCAGGAGGAATGCCAGATCGGCGGCTTCGCCCAGGTTGCACAGGCCCAGCTCCCTGAGGTGTTCGGTTGTTCGTGAGCCCCTGGAGAAGATCATCCGCACCCGCGGGAGAAGCAGACCTGCGGCCCACCTGTTGAGCCTTCGGCTGAAGGGGCCCATGGCCTGTGACATCTTGAACACCGGCACCCCCAGGAGCAGGGCGGGAAGAAGGCAGCAAGCATTGTACAGCAGTGTGATCCCCCTGCCGTCCACGAAGGAGATGCCGGAGAGGTCTAGGTAAGCGTCCGCACCGGCGATCGACTCAAGGGCACTGCTGCGCAGCAGCAGGTTCCGAACAGGCGCGAACCACCTGAAAAGGCGGTAGAAGACACATAGAAGGGGTATTACCGTAAGGAGCTTCAGGGCTGGAAGGTGCACGATTTCCACACCGCGAGCCTCCGCCGTTCCCGGTTTCTCCCTGTAAACCGAGAGCACATGGAACAGGGTGTCACCAGGCAGCTTTTCCCTGAGCCTCTCAACAGTGGCCACCAGCATCGCCGCAGCACCACGGTTTCCTGTATAGGTCGCTCCTATGATGGTTATCTTCAAACAGCCCTCCCTGAAGAACCCAAATCCGTCTATACAACACCGGAGAAAACCAGGCAACCCGGATTGCATCTATTTAGAATGCCTCTCTGCATGGGAGGGTTTAGTGGTTATATTGGCGGAGGAATCTCGCCTTGAAAGGTATACAATGGGCATACTCCCTTATCTGATCCTAGCCGGTTTCTCGCTGTTCACACATCCTGAAGAAACACAGGTCGTAGTGCTGAACCAGCTGAATGATCAGTCCATCACCTCCATTCACCTTCTTCTGCCTGGGGTGAACGAGCTTCTACCGATTGAGATGCCATTGTCCATCCCTCCGGATGAATCCATCAAGGTAACTGTTCCCTGGGGATTCATAAACAGATTGATCTTCAGAACTGACTCAGGCACCGTCTACTACCAGGGCTTCTTTGCAGCTTCTTCAAAACCGGACACCATAAGGATATGTCTTGCAAGGAAGGAGTTCGGTGGAGTTTTCGACAGGATCTACGGGACGTTTCCCATCGCCGTAAGGAACCGCACCGGAGTGAACATCGCATCAGTACTGGTACAAGGGGATTCGCTACCGCCGGGAGACATTCTGGGGCGCAATCCCATCATGCCCGGGGAGTCGCTCAGGCTCTGGGTAACCAGCACAGAACCATGTTCGCTGGTGTTCATCGACCTCGACGGCTTCCTTTCAGACACCATGATAGTCGCAGCCAATCCCGACACCATCTATGAACTCACCAACGAAATGTTCTACCACAATGGAACCCACCATTCCACCTCAGATCCGGGCTACTCGCTTACAATTGCCAACTGCATCAGCTCAGAAGCCCTGGTCTCCGTTGAGGTCCTTGACGAACTCGGTAACTCGGCGCTTTTCTTCGACCTCACCCAAACTCCTCTCGGGACATGGGACAGACTCACCACCCAGATCGCAGATCCGCCTTCGCTGGTGATATGCACCGATTCCGAGGGAAGGGAGTACTCCCTTGACAGGCCGGACTCAATCAGTGGTATTTATGATTTCGATCTGCTCTCCCTTAATTTCGACTTCTCTTTTCCCGAAGGGCAGTGACCGATGCTTGACTGGATGAGCCCACTTTCCTTTTTTCAGAGTGTTCTGCGAGTAGCCATCATATGGCTGGCTTTCTACGGCAGCGGTCAGCTCGTCCGTCATCGCCTGGGTCTGGACAAGGCATTCCCCCTGATGCCAGCTGAGCTGACAGGGCTCATTACTTTCGTCCTGCTAACAGTTCCTCTCTCATTTCTGGGGATACTGAACAGAATTGTCTGTCCTGTGCTGATGCTGGTATTCTCGCTTCCCGGTCTGCTGATGGTTTACGCAAGGTTTAGAGACAGCAGAACTCTCAGGAAACCTGATGCTCTTCAGATTCTTTTTGGGTTGGTTTTCGTTCTCGTTTTGATCCTTAATTTTACATATGCATCTATGCCTAACATAGCCTTTGATGACCCTCTAATCACATATGCCGTGCAGCCAGACCGCTGGTTGAACTCTGGAAGGATCTTCTGGCTAGAGGAAACCGTTTTCTCCGGATTTCCCCTTTTCTACGAAATGACCGCTGTTTGGCCGGCATCAATGGCCTCCAACTCACTAAATCAGTTGAGTCTCCTTCAGGTTTTTCAGATGAGTCTACTTCTGCTGGCAACGCTGAGATCTATGTCCATCCTGCAGGTCAATAAGCGCTTCTGGCTTCCTGTTCTTTCAGTTGTCCTGCTGACCACTTCGCTTTACAACTGGTGTTCACTGGCAAAAACGGATACGATGGCTTTGTTCTTCTCTACCCTCGCAATTGCATGTGCTATTCAGCAGCAAAGCAAGGGTTTTACAGGTTCTCCGTTCACATCTTGGTTTGTCATGGGTCTGGCCCTGGCCACGAAACAGACTGCTTTGATAATGCTTATTCCATTCACTCTTTACTCTATTAAGAGCTATTTGTCATATTCTAGAAATATTAAGATATTGGCAATTGCGCTTCTAATCGTTGTTCCTGGGCTCTACGGCATCCGCACAATGATCATGACCGGAAGCCCAACATACCCTTTTTACTCCGTAAGCAGAATGCTTGACGATGATTGGGTCCTTCACCATCCGGAAGAGCAAAAACTGTTCAATGACCGTTCATCGCTCATTCATGAAAGCAAGGCCTTTCCATTACTGAAACAGGTCGGGATCTTCTTTGGACACATGGAGGGGAACATCCTGCTTCTTGCAGCTGGGTTTCTCTTTGCTCTCGGCAGAAGGGACTGGAGGGACGCAGCTCTAGCGATACCTTTGCTAGTTGCTTTTGGAGCCGCCATCGCCGTTTTCTGGCCCCCCTGGTGGGGATATAAGTATTCGATTCTACTTTACCCCTTTTCAGGGGTACTTGGTGCAAAACTCATCGACTCAAGTAAGAATGGATTAACGGTGATCTCCGTGATACTTGCTCTATCCATTGGGATCCCTGGTTTTGTTGCGGTTGCAGGAGACGGGCAACCGTTCGCAAGACGGTTATTGGTCGCAAGTTCAGTTCTGAGGGGAAAGTGGGATTCCTCTACGGGCTACTCTGTAATGCCATCCTCACCTGAGAACTCTACCCAACTCTGGGCAAACAGTGCATTACCGGAAAACAGTACGATTTTATCCCTCCATGAGGAAAAGAGATACTTCTTCAACGGCAGAGTCATAGTTGGGTGGAGGCATCCAATTAGCCAGGATCTTTACCTGGACAATACCATCGAGGATGAGATGAGCATACTGAATGAACTTGGTGTTGACTATGTGGGATTCTACAGATCAAATCCGTTACTGTTGGATCAGGAGAACAGACTAAGGATGCTTGACAGTATTGGAGTCGGCTCTATTCTGGAACCGGTAATCATCATTGAAGATTATCTTCTTTGCAGGGTTCATTCCCACCAAGATGCTACCCCGTGATCGATACTGCCGTGCGTGGGAGCTGAAGCACAGTCGATACGGTACATCCCGTTAGCAATGCCACTGTATTCCCCGACGGTGATCTCGTATTCGACACCGTCAGGGCAGATGATACCCTCGAGACCCAGTTCTTCAAGGCTGCCTGTGTACGCTTCATGCTGAACGAAGTATACCGTTTCCTGCGCTGCAAGATTTCGCATATTGGCTCTGCATGAGCTAGTTCTGGCTGCCTGTGTAATGTTGCTGAATTTCGGAATGGCAATAGCAGCTAGAATACCAATGATCAGTACAACTATCATGAGTTCGATTAGAGTGAATCCCCTTGCTCCCATTGTCCTTTCCTTTCTTGCTGGTTCAACAATTACATAAGCATATTCCATACCTAATATAGTCTTGATTATATATATTATTGTATATTATTTTTTACTTTCTCTATTCAGCTCTTACTGCCAGTTCATCGGGTAGGCGGTAGCTTCGCAACTACCGCCTCCCACAGCACCGTGCGTACGGTTCCGTACACGGCGCTTCCTCTGTTGCTTTTCTAGTCAACATCTCTTCAAGCAGTGAATATAAACCCATGCTGTGAAAGAATTTTCGGGGATAGGCCTGATTCATGTGTGAGGCCCCGCTGTTGAACCACGAGCCTCGCCCGTTGTACGCGCTCTGCCTCGCCCTGTCCAGGCTTAATCCTCTGTTCATCAGTTTCTTCACACGGAACCGGGGCCGTTTCCATTGACGCCACAGCAAGTTGCGCAGGTGTCTGCGTATCCAGCTGTCGAGCTCTTCGTAAACGTTCTTAACCTCGGCCAGTGAAAAGTAATTGAACCAGCCACGCAGTTTTGGGTTCAGCTCTTCATTGATGAATCGCTTGAGGTTACGGCCCCGTCCCCTATGAAAACACTTTACAAGGTTCCTCTTCAGTCGTTGAATCGACTCCTTTGCAACCTTGAGTCTGGGCTCCCTGTTGCAGGTCATACTGTAACCAAGGAACTTCCGTTTCCACGGACGGTCTACCGCACTCTTCTCGCGGTTCACCTTCAGCTTCAGCCGTTTCTCCAAAAACGCGCTGATCGATTCAAATACCCGCTGTCCGCTACGCTCCGTCTTAACATAAATGTTAGCATCGTCTGCGTAGCGGCAAAAGCAGTGACCTCTGCGCTCCAGTTCCTTGTCCAGTTCATCCATAAGAATGTTGGACAGGAGTGGAGACAGCGGACCGCCCTGCGGGGTACCCTCGTGTCTTGATGACACGACGCCATCTTCCATCATCCCTGCCTGGAGGTATCTGCGAATCAGTCGCAGTACCTCCTTGTCCTTGACCTTACGTGCCACCCTTGACATCAGAATGTCATGATTGACACGGTCAAAGAACTTTTCCAGGTCCATGTCTACTACCCACCTGCGACCGTCTGCCACATACTGCCGTGCTGCCTGCACAGCCATGTGTGCACTCCGGCCAGGGCGGAATCCGTAGCTGTGCTCGGAAAAGAAGGGGTCAAAAAGAGGGTTCAACACCTGATGAAGCGCCTGCTGAATCATTCGGTCAACCACTGTGGGGATACCCAGCTGCCGTATCCCCTTTCCCCCGGCCTTGGGTATCTCTACCCTCCGCACAGGTCGTGGCTTGTACCGGCCGCTCAGCAGCTCTTCCTTAACCTTGTGCCAGTTTTCAATCAGCCAGGGCTTCAGGTCATCTACGGTCATCCCGTCGATACCCGGAGCTCCTTTGTTGGCTATGACCCGTTTGAAAGCCAGCCGCATGTTCTCCCGTTCGACTACTGCCTGCATGAGATGCTGTTCGATTTGATAGTTATTGCCCGCAATTGTCGAATGTGTCTGGCGCACCTCATCATACCCTCGGCAGTTCCGCTGCCTGCTCTCTGATGTGGCATGAATCCCCTGATTCATCTTCTGCTCCTTCACTCACTCTTCGAAACTTCGGTAACTATCCCGCAACAAAGGTTCAGGCCTTCAGTCGGGTCGAACTCCAACCTACTATGCCTTCGGCTGACTTCTGCGAACCCATCGCATAACCTCTCGGCCATGCTAGCACAGGGCAGGTTCACAGACCTCCCGGGGTAAGACGCGTGACTTTCCCCTCACATACCCGCCGCATCTACGATGGCTCGATTCCGGATGACATGGGGCTTTGCATATTCATGGCTGCTTACCCACCGGCCACCGCCTCATATACGGTTCGTGTTACTCGGGCCAAGAGTTTGCCTCCACCTTCCTTCAGACCATATCTCACGATACCGCCCTTGGTGTTCGGCTAGGAGTTCCTGTCATCAAGGCCTCCAGAGGGACTTGCACCCTCCAAGTCACTTTCCGGGTCGCTTTCGCTTACCGGTTGTCCAGCGCCGTTCATCGGCGCTGCGCGCCATGCCCGGCGCACACGAAAAAGGGGAGGGCGTTGCCCTCCCCTGATGGGCAAATTACTATCTGGTTACAGCTACTGAACGGGTGATCGATCCACCCTGGGGAGATGTAAGTCTCACCAGGTAGAGACCCGACCTGTCCACTGAGAAGTCAGCGCTGGAGGACGGGGCGGCAGCCACCGTTCTTCCGGAAAGGTCGAAGACCTCCACTGTTCCCTGACCGTCGCCAGGAACCGAGCAGAGAGCCGAGAAGTGCCCCGATGAGGGGTTGGGGCCAACGGTCATGGAAAGGGCCTCAGCCCCTGACTCGATGCCCATTATTGAGTTAAGGTCCTCTTCGTAGTCGGCGTTGAAAATCTCCTTGCTGGAGTAGTCGAAAACGTAGGTAATGATTCCCAGGTTCTCGAAGTCCCACCCCGGATCTATGGTGTACTCACCCATTGCGGTGACCGTCTGGGGGTAGGGGCCTGTGAAGTCGAGGGATACTCCTGTGACCCCGATGGGGGACATCCTGGGTATCCAGTTAAGGGTCTTCCCGTTATAGACACCCCAGCTGGAGTTGGCCAGTATGTCGTTCTCGAAGATGACCGATATCAGCCTGACCATCCCTCCGGCCTGGAGGTCTTCCTCAGCGGTAATGTTGTAGTAGACCACACCACTGGTCTCATCTCCTCCGACGGAAACGTCTATGTCGAGAACGGCCGGTACAGAAAGCCTGGAGTTTATCGCATTCTGGCAAGAATCCGAGTTCCAGCCGATGTATTCCCAGACTCCGTCGCAGAAGAAGGAGGGGGTGTAGCCGGTTCCGTAGAAGCTGCTCATCAGATTGGTGAAATTCCAGTGGGCAGGACCGTTGTAGAACAGGGTCATAGGAGCCATGTCGCCGCTGTTCACATATGACTGCATAAGGCTGTTTACCGCACCTGCGGAACTACCACAGGAGCCTCAACCGGTGGAGGTGAACTCTCCGAACACCACCACTCTTTCGGCCGCAAGAGCCGATGACGCCATGAAAAGCGCCGCTGCAACCAGGAAATACTTCATACTCGATCACTTCCTTTTCGGGTTTTGTGAAGCTTACACCGTTAATATACAAGCCTCTACCTTTCAGAAAACCGTAACAGTCCGCATCGTTGACAATCCGGCCCCGAGTATCTATAGATTGAACCCGGTTTTTGCGTGGAGAGGTGTCCGAGCTGGCCGAAGGAGCACGGTTGGAAACCGTGTATGGCGGCAACGTCATCGAGGGTTCGA
>Ga0209408_1002299_pt1 | contig 10859 bp, 12 predicted proteins | sample AD_UKC107_MetaG_FD_184422 | JGI IMG/M metagenome (GOLD analysis project Ga0209408, IMG submission 184422) | Active sludge microbial communities of municipal wastewater-treating anaerobic digesters from Hong Kong - AD_UKC107_MetaG (SPAdes)... | ecosystem: Engineered > Bioreactor > Anaerobic >... | reverse complement strand
AATTCCGGCCACAAAAACCCTCTCCCTCTTCCTTTCAACAAATGGGAGAGGGTGCGCAGTAGCGCGGGTGAGGGGTTTTACCCTGTAATCAGAATATCACAGGAAGCTTTATAAACATAGCCCCGGAAGGTCGATGTTGGAAGATTTTTAAGTGTTTGCGGATTTAAAAGCAACAGGCAATAAAAATTAGAACAGAATTCAGATCTCACCTTTTATTTTTCTGAAATCAACTGCGAATTTCCTCCCTTCTCTGATTATTTCTTCAGCAGTCATATTCTGAAAAAGGTTTTTCCGCCATTCTGTATAATCAAATTTCTCGCGGTTTATTAAAGCAATAAATCTTTCTGCTTCAACTATATCCATATTACTGAACAATGCTTTAAATCCTTCGTGTCGGATCTCTTTGTCACTTTTCATTAAAAACTTATCTCACCTTTCTTTATTCTGGCCTGTATCTCAAGCTTTGCTTCTGATTCAAGCCTGATTTTTATCTGATCCTGATCATCATAAGGTCTGTTAAAACAGCAATTATCAAGATAAATACGGATTTTATCCATCAGGTATATCTCCTGTGTTTGATATTAATTTTATCCTCAGACACTCTCTGAGTCAACTATCTTTAGTTGATTATAATCTATTACGTTAATTGCCCGGATAATTTAAATTTTTTTTTCACACAGGCCAACGTTCATTCCGGGAAATACTTTTTGTTACTCCCCTTCCCCGCCGAACAATACTTAAAAATTGCCATAATAAATTAAGTCCATCTCATAAATCACTATTTCATTTTATTATAACCATCAGAAAAATATATAATTTTTCGGGAAGTCAGTCATAAATATTTACTATCATATATTATTTTAATTAATAATATAATTTATATATAAATATTATTGACTTAAGACTCTATAATAATATGTTTTAGTTATAAAAAACAGCAATAAACCCCGCAGGGTGTTTATAAATTAAAAAAATCCAATGAATAGGAGTATTAAATGAACCAAATTGACTATTTAGCACAAAAAATTGAAGTTATTAAAGCAATACCTGATGACAAAATTCAGTCACCTGTAAGCGTGCCAGTTAAGGTCTACATCCAGGAAGCTGAATACATGTACAAATGGTGCCAGCCTGATAAAGAAATGCTTATGGCGAACCATCTTGACTGGTCACTTGTAGAGGATATCCCCGCAAGAGTAAGAATACTGAGGGATATGCAGTCGCTCTGGGCTGTATCAGATTCAACTGATGCTGAGATTGAAAAACAATGGGAAGCAAAACACGATGAAGCCGTAAAATTAAGGAAACATATTGTACGCTCATTGAAATTTGTTTTTAACGGCAACAAGCCTATGATTACAAAAATCAGAAAACACGGCAAAGGTTCCAGCGCTAATGCCCTTATTCAGTCATTAAATGACCTGTCAGCATTCGGCATGGAGCATAAGGATTTCCTTACCTCTCAGCATTTTAACATTTCTCTTCTTGATACTGCCGCTGAGATGTCAGATATTCTCGGCGATCTGAACAGCTCTGTAAAAGTAAAAAGAGGATACTACAGCGGCAGCCGCAAAATAAGGGACCAGGCATACACTCATCTTAAAGAAGCCATTGATGAGCTGAAAAGACACGCGGAGTATGTTCTTGTGGGACGGGAAGATCGTCTGAAAGGTTATGCAAGTGAATATAACAGAAAAAGATATTTTAAAATGAAGCAGAAAAATAAAGCAGCAGAAGACCAGCAGGATTCCCCGAAAGAAGAATAAAATTTTACTCTCACATCCCGTCCGGCAGAAAACCTGACGGGATGTAGAAGTATATTGCCGCTCCAACCCTGAATACAGATAATTCCTTTTACATCATACACCGGTTTGTTAATAAACCGGTTTTTTATTATCATAGCTTATCTACAGGTATCGTTTTTATGTTTACAGAGGTTATTTACACACTTACGGGCATCAATTTTTAACTTACGGAAGCTATTTTCATACTTACGGGGGCCATTTTCACACTTACGGAGGCTATTTTCGCACTTACGGGGGCTATTTTCGCACTTACGGGGGCAATTTTCACACTTACGGAGGTCATTTTCACACTTACGGGGGCTATTTCTGCACTTACGGGGACTTTTGTCACATTTAAAATCATCTTAAATTGAAAACATGCTGTAATAAGATCTGTTACCCTGGATGATGTCTTTGCAGGCACTCCCACAGAAGTATCTCCTGCCTGTTGGATATAAAGTCTGTGTGCCTTTCCCGGATTACTGATTGTTTCATGGTATTATTACCTTTTCATTTTTATGATTATAGGTCATCCGGCGCCCTGTTTAATCTATGCTTTATAAGGATATTACGATCATTAATCTCAAGTGTCATACAGCAATACCTGTTTCAATGGCATTCCGGATAAATGGCTGTTTGCCAAGTATTGTATGCATCTCCGGCTCTGATATTACCTGGACTGATAAAAGAATATCATATTCTATATTCAGATCATATAGAATATCACGGATAGAATCTCTTGTTTCCCAGTTTATTATTGTATTCACTATAACAAGCACATCATAATCTGAATAATCCTTCGCTGTTCCGTCAACACGTGAACCGAAGAGAATTATTTTAACAATCAGATCTCCAAAGTGTTCCACCAGCAGGGATTTCATTTCTTCAAGTAGTTTTGTATTATCCATTACATCATCCACTATTATTATATAATACGTTTTTATTTTAAATAAAGTGCTTTATATAAAACTAACCGATAAATTGATACTGTCAAGTATCTTTACATCTGCCGATTCATACATCTAATTCTTTAATTGATCATAGAGGGCTGTTATTTTCATCTAAAAAGTTATACTTAACATAATTCCTCTCAATAATCTCATTAATTCTTTCAATTGCATCACTCATAAAGATCCTCCTGTTTTATATAGTTTCACACCCGGGCGCCTGTGTGCTTTTCCCGTATTACGGATTGATTCATGGTTATCTTATATCCCTGAACTTCACGCCCTCACCCCGTCGCTGCCGCGCCACCCCTCTTCCTATCATCAAATGAAATAATGCGCGACCCTCACGATGAGGGAAGTGCCGGTGAAGACATGGATGTCGAAAACCGGCCAGTAGCGCGGGTGAGGGGTTTTACCCTGCAATCAAAATACAATAGAAAGGTTTATAAACGTAGCCCTGGAAGGTCGATGTCGGAAGAATTTAAAATCTCATCATACCTTAGAAAGCTCATCAATAAACGCCGGGCGTTTTTTAAATTTTTCCTTAAACTCCGCAACAAGCATAGCAGCTTCACTCTTTCCGCCGATTTTTTTAAGGGATCTTAAATCTCTGCATACACGCTGATAACGGCTTCTATCACCAGCCATTTCCGCGTCTTTCCTTATATTTATAACATGCATTTTATATATATCCTGAGCATTGGTCTTTAAAAAATGCTTCTGATACGATTCAACATGCCATGGTTCCTTTTTAAGCATTTCAAGAAGCTCCGGGAGTTCCCCCTCTATAACAAGGATATCAGCCAGGAGATGAGAAAAATAATTCCGGGATTTTTTCAGTAATTCAGCTTTCAGCTTTTTATATATTTCATCCCATTCTGCAGAATCGGAAGTTTTTTTGAAGGTATCATAATACTTAATATCACTATAATTAATCAGAAATTCATAAGAAAGTTTATTTATTTCTAACGTATCATTTTTTGCTGTATAGGCTTTATATCTCCATTCCTTCCATTCGCGGGCATCTGCGCGATATCTGTCACCTGCATTAATCCTGTCACCCTCACCGGCAAGCTCAATAACCCTGTCATAATCCTTTTTACCGAATGCCTCTTCGATTGCCATTTTTCTGAAATTGCGATACATCAGGTTATCATTGAAAAACTTTTCCGCATCATTGATGCGGTTCATCTTTTTTAACAGATCATACTTCATCATACTGAACTGTCCGGCGCTGTATGAAGAGTGAAAATTCCCTTCTGTTGCTTTTTTTATATTCTGTTCAACTACTCCAAGTATCTTTTCATTTTCCTCTTCACTGGCAGATGCTTTTGACGCTAAATATATAAAATCATCCTGCCAGCTCCCGTAATCATTATATTTCTTTTTTGCTGATTCCCGGATACAGTAGAGAAAAAGTTCTTTTCTTATTGTTTCAGTGAGAGTTTCTGACAGCACATCATCAAGTATTTCAAAGGCATCATCTACAGCCGAGCTTATATCTCCGTTTGAATCATCCGCGTAATCAAAAACAGACACCATCACTTCAATTACAGCCTGAGCCATTATTACGGCTTTTTCAAACTCGCTGTTCCCCAGGGCTTTCTCCGCGTCTGATATCAGCTGATAAGCCCCTTCTGTGGCGTGCGCGGTGCTGTAATAATCTATAAAACCGTGCCTGTCAGATGCATCATTAATGCAGGCCTTGAGATATTGTTTATACTCTGCTTTTACTGAAGCATTGTCTGATGGACTAAATGCAGCTATGAGATAATTGTAGAATTTATTATTATCAAGTGCATGTTCAATGATTATATCTTTCAGTTTATCTTTATCAAGTTTATCAAGAATTTTTATAAGCCTTGATTCCGCAGTTTCTTTTACCGGAGTTTTATCTGTATCTGCATTAATACTGTTACGTATTGCATAATATACGGCAGCTTCATGTTTGCAAAAGGGCCCATTTTCGTAAGGGCAGCTGCATGTTGAGGATATACTTTTATTTTTTGTCAATTTAACTTTTACTGTGTATCTCTCTGTACCCTCAACCACTGCGGACCATTCATTATCTTTCATCTCTTTAAGCTCAGTGACGCATCCACCCTCATAATAGCTTTTCCCGCGTTTCAGGATAATATCGTCAATCTCATTTTCAAAGTTATTCAGATTCATTATTGCACCTTTATACACTGTTAATATCCGGCAATATATCATATTTGATTATAAATGAAAGAAAAATATTAATGCCGGGGCTTTACCCTGTAATCACAATAACACAGGAAGGTTTATAAACATAGCCCCGGAAGGTCGATGTTGGAAAAATTAAAAAAATATTTAATGATTTTATTTACGTTGTAAGTCCCGTTAATAATATTACCCTCCGGATTACGCATTTGATATACTAATAAATAATAACTTGACGTATAAAAAAAACTGAAAATAATTCCCTGATAATAAGGTTCGATATGTATTCTATAAAGAAAGACAATAATATTAATATAATCCGGAAAGTTATTTCTCAGGAATCTCCTGAATCAGAAATAATTCTGTTCGGTTCACGTGCATCCGGTAATGTTACAGAGTCCAGCGATTATGATCTTCTGGTGAAAATAAAAAAAGCATTATCAGTTACAGAAAAACGGACTCTTTCAAGCAGAATCCGCAAACAGCTTGCTGAAAAGTTGATAGATTCTGATATAATAGTAAAAGATGAAGCAGAGATTTCTGAATCATTAAATAATCCCGGAAGTGTTATCAAAGAAGCTATCTTAAACGGTATCAGGTTATGACTGCTGAGTATATCTTTGTTTGGTGTTGATGTCCGCTATCCTGATAATTTTTATCAGCCGACAATTGATGAAGTTAAGTATTATACTTCGCTTGTTTTCAGGATTAAAGAACTTGTTCTAAAGAGAATACCGGATTATCTTTAAAATATAATTCTTTATCTGAACCTTTAAGATAGGAGAAATACCAATGCTTCCCGATGTTATTAAAGTTGAAGTTATGGATGATTATATATTAAAACTGACATTCGAAAATGGTGAAATACGCGAATTCGACTGTAAACAGATTTTAAATGAAAAACCTTTTGATTCTCTTGCAAATGATTTTATTTTCAAACAGGCACGGATTGAATATGGTACTGTTGTATGGCCCAATGAAATAGATATTGCCCCTGAAACACTCTACCTTGATTCAACAGCTCTTTCATAATCAATATCTCTTATCCTGATCCTGTCAGGAGACAAGGATTTCATCCTTTGAAATCATATCTATTGTGGTGAACTACTGCTCCCCCTTCGAACTGTTAACAAACCCCTTGCCGAAGAGTTCAAAGTTCCACTTTGCTGTTTCATAGCCGTGCCTGGAGATGACATCAAACTCTTTCTCTGACATCCTCTTCAGAGTGGTTTTATAACCTGCGGCTAACTTTACCCCCTTTTCACTGAGCCAGTCATACTGCAGCAGCTTTTTAGCAATCTTAACATCAGATTTTCTGAAGGCCTTAATAGATTCCACAGGGCTTGTACCAATCATGAAATAGAAACCTGCGCCGGGATTATTTATCAGAAAATTATTGAATGTACGGACACGGAGGGAGCGCACCTGTGAAAGTATCATGTTAATCACCCTCACAGCTCTGCCGGGGTTCAGCAGATTCGGAATAGATTCCTCTTTCAGCAGTGAACTGGCATCAGATACAATTACCATGTCAACAGCAGACTGTTTCTTTATAACCTGCCTCCCTGTATCAAAAAGGGGCTCAAGTCCCAGGTTATCATAAACCCCTCCGTCATAAAGATGGAGCTTTTTAAAAGGGGGCCTGTAGTTTTCAATATACCTGTTTGAATTCCAGTTTTCTTTTTTCCTCCATTTCAGTTTATCGATTTTCAGGCAGAGGGGGCCTATACCAAAGGGGAAAGCTGCTGACATTGCCATGGCGTTAGCGAGTTTATAATCAGGTATCTCTGTATACCCAAGTTCATAATCACCGAAGTCCTTCCCTTTTACACGGAACCGCAGGCCGTTTTCACCTGTTGTACCATTGATTGACCAGAGGGGGCGCTTAGGCAGCTCTTTCAGGGTCATTTTAATATTCCACTTCTCTTCAATGGTTGAGGCAACAACATTGGCCCTTGAAAAAATAAATCTCCAGTTAACGGGATTAAAGAGGAGTTTTACGGCAGTCCCACCCTGAAGTGATGTTGTTGTAAATGTTTTCCTGATCTGCGGGAAGACCTGTTCAATGTACGACTTTGATGAAGGCCACCTGCCGCTGTTTATGCTGAACACCAGTCCTGTGAAGAGGCTCCCGCCCGAAACTGAAGATATATGGTTAACATCCTCCAGCTTACCCTTCTCAGCCAGGTACTTTAAAACTCCGGAATGAAAGGCCGCTGCCCTGACCCCTCCGCCCGAAAGAGCGAGCCCGATTCTTCTCCTGTTTTTTCTCTCCACTCAAGGTTCTCCTTAAAATATACACTCTATAGTGCAGGAGAGGGATTTCAATAATAATTTAGGTTCATCCCGGAGTGTCTTGGGATATTTCCATAAATCTACCCCAAGGCAACCCCCTAAATCCCCCCGAGGGGGACTTCAGTTCTGTTGCTTCAATAATATTTCACCAATTTGAGAAATTACATTATCAGTATTATTCAGCACTTCCTTATCCGAAAACCGAAGTGTAATAATGCCGATACTGGCTAAAAAATCATCTCTGTATTTATCATAAGACTTTTGATATTGATGAATATCACCATCTATCTCAATAGCAACCATGGCTTTGTGGCAATAAAAGTCCAGGATGTACCGGTATATCGGGTGCTGACACCGGAATCTATAACCATGCAATTGTTTATTCCTCAATCTTAACCATAACAATTGCTCAGATTGAGTTAATTTTAATCGTTGCTCTCTTGCAAGTTGAACTATATATTCCGGAGTATCAATTATCTGTCCGTTATAAAGCATGGGTAACATTAATTACTGATTATTTTTTTATCAATACATTTTAAAGTCCCCCTTTGGGGGATTTAGGGGGCTGTTATTTGCGGGTTGAAGTGCCCGTGATTAACCGAATAAGGTTTGACACTTCCCTTAAGCTGATTAAACAATTGCTCCTGCCGTTTGGATATATTATAATTTGAAAAAAATCTGAATAAGAGGAATGTATGAGAAGAGCAACAATAATTATACTGGCCGCAGCATTAGCAATAGCCATTACAGGCTGCGGTAAAAAAGAGGAACAGGCAAAAAAAACCTTGATGGTAAACGCACAGTCCGGGCTTGTAATGCGCCAGGCTCCTGACCCGAACTCTCCCAAAGTAACACTGATACCCTACGGTGAGGATGTTGAAGTTATTGAAGAGCAGGGCGCAGCTGTTGAAATAGGCGGAGTTTCAGGTAAGTGGACAAAGGTTACATGGAACGGCAACACCGCATGGGTATTCGGAGGTTTTTTAAAGGAAAGGGAGATAAATACTCCTGACAGCGCCATTGACAGGTATTATAAAATGGAAAACACCCTTTATGAACTGATAAAAAAATATAAACATACTGAAACCGACATAGATAAATATAACCGCCTTGTAAAAAATGATCTTATTGAAAACTATAAATCAATTATGACAGGGCCGGAGCTGACTTTATGGACTAATTCAATTAAAGAAGGTTCTTTAAATTCAGGTTATTTTGCGCAGATATATAACGGGCTGTCAAAAACTCAAATTATCTCAAAGAAAGAGGAAAAGATTAAAGATGATGAGCTTAAAATAGTTCTCACCATCAAAGAAGAGGAACCCTATAACCTTGAATTCGGCCCTGATTTAAAAACTGTGGTTGAAAAATATAAAGTGAAAAATATCACCCAGGCTGACTTTGATAAAAAAACAGCGGGTGTAGATGACACTGAACTCCGTTTTACTATCCGCATAAATGCCGAGCAGACTTTCACCATGCAGCTTATAAAAGGCTCCTGGTATATTAAAAAAACAGACCGGAAGCTTATTGATTCCGAGATTGTTTTCTTATAAACCTGCAGTGCCTAACCCGGCAGGGAATACTCCTGCCGGGAGCATTAACACGGTTTAAATAATTCATTAACTCCATACCAGTTTACCGCACACAACCCCCTAAATCCCCCCGAGGGGGACTTCAGATTTGTTGTTTCAATAATATTTCACCAATTAAGCAATTACAGTACCAGTTTTATTCAGCACTTCTTTATCCGAAAACCGGAGTGCAATTACGCCTTATCTGTCTGTTATAAAGCATGGGTAATATTAATTACTGATTATTTTTTAATCCATACATTTATAAAGTCCCCCTCCGGGGGATTTAGGGGGCTGTTAAATGCGGGGAGACGTGAGGCCTGCGACGGCGGAGGTATATCATTTCTTACCTGAAACAGGTTAAAAATAAATAATAAACTGATTTTAATATATCAGAAAAATTATATAAAAATAATGAACTTTTAGTTTAACAGGAATAGTTAAATTGTTATAATAACATTAAAGATTACGGGCATCCTGAATATTTTCTATATCAGCAGGAAATAAGCTTTTGTTATTTTAAATTTAATAAAATGGCAGGTGAGTCAATGAATGGAAAAACAGGTATCGTTTCGAATGATGTAAAAAAATGCGTTGATCAGGCGATCAGGTTTCTCGGGAAGGATATAAAACTCGGCATGACCCTTGCATTGGGTAAACCGATTCTTATAGCTAATGAATTCTACCGCAGGGCAAAGGAGGACCCCTCAATAAACCTGAAATTACTGACCGCCCTACCCCTCGAAAAGCCCAGGGGGCACAGTGAACTTGAAAGGAGATTTTTAAAACCTATAGCTGACAGGGTCTTTGACGGTGTTATTGATTTTGACTTTATGCTGGACCTCCGTGACGGGAAACTCCCTGATAATGTGGCAATTTATGAATTCTTCTGTAAAGCTGGAGCTAATTTAAACAATCCGCATTACCAGATGAATCATATATCATCAAATTATACCCACTGCGCCCGTGACGCCTTTGACCTCGGCTGTAATGTTTTCGCGCAGCTGATCTCTGTGAGGGAATTTGACGGCGAAAAAAAATATTCCATGGCCTGCAACACAGACATCTGCCTTGAAGCTGCGGCAGTTATAAAACAGAAAAGAGCAAAGGGTGAAAAGGCAGTAATGATTGCAGAGGCTAACGTAAAGATGCCCTTCATGTATGGTGATGCAGTAGTTGACGCTGACACCTATGATATCATTCTCCAGGGTGAGGAGTTCAATTATACACTGTTCGGCCCTCCCAAAGACGCTGTTGCGCTGCCTGATCACATGATCGGTATAAATGTCAGCACACTGGTGAGAGACGGGGGCACAATCCAGGTGGGTATAGGCGCGCTTGGCGATGCCATTGTGGCAGGACTTGTTATGAGGAACACTCATAACCCGGTATACAGGGAGATACTGGAAAAAAGCGGCATCATGGCAAAACATGGCGATATTATAAAAAAATGGGGGGATACAAAGGTATTCAAACAGGGGTTATACGGATCATCAGAGATGTTTGTTGATGCTTTTATGCAGATGTATAAAAATAAAATTCTGAAGAGAAAGGTTTTTGACAGTATCCCTCTTATGGAACTAATCAATAAAGGTGAACTGGCTGCTGACAGAATTCCTGCTGACATTATTGATAAACTCATTGATATGAAAGCAATTCACGAGAAACTAAGGGAAGAGGATTTCACCTTTCTCACAGAATTCGGGATTCTGAAAAAGGATCTAAAGTATACAAAGAGCGCGATTAAAGATGGTAAAGTCAGTTATTCTACTGACCTGAATAATGCAGCCAACAGAACAAAGATAAGGAAGATCCTGGGGAAAGAACTTTTAAACGGTCACGTTATACTTGGGGCGTTCTTTGTGGGGCCGCAGGCTTTTTACGATGCCCTTAATGATATGAGTGAAGATGAGAGAAAGCTCTTTGCAATGTCAGGTGTGGAAAAGGTGAACCAGCTCTACGGCGGGGAGGAGCTCAGGGCTCTCCAGAGAAAAGACGCCAGGTTCATAAACACAGGTATGGTTGCAACTCTCCTTGGTTCAATCGCCTCAGACCAGCTGCAGGACGGGAGGCTT
>Ga0209408_1002298_pt1 | contig 10859 bp, 7 predicted proteins | sample AD_UKC107_MetaG_FD_184422 | JGI IMG/M metagenome (GOLD analysis project Ga0209408, IMG submission 184422) | Active sludge microbial communities of municipal wastewater-treating anaerobic digesters from Hong Kong - AD_UKC107_MetaG (SPAdes)... | ecosystem: Engineered > Bioreactor > Anaerobic >... | reverse complement strand
TCAGTGAAAAGTCCTTGTTTTCTCTATCACGGATATACAAAAAATCAATTTTATCATGAATTTTCTTAATAGCTTCAACCGGGCTAATACCATCTTGTGGAGACATGGCATGTGCAGTTTTCCCAATCAATCGAATTTTCATACCGGTTGATGCACTGGTTATATGCTTTTCCTTTATTGCTATTGAATGTTGTGGCAATCCGGGTAAATTGTGTAGGGCAAATACATAATCGGGATAAATTTTTTTGAATTTTTCATCTTCAATGACGCTCTTTGCGCCTTGTCCGTTTTCTTCAGATGGTTGAAATAGTAAAACCAGTTTGCCGGATGTTACTCTGTTAGATTGTAATTGAGTAGCCACTCCGGAAAGTATCGCCATGTGGCCGTCATGTCCACATTTGTGCGATACACCATTAGTGACTGATTTGTGTGAAAAAGCATTCTTTTCACAAATTGGGAGCGCATCAAGGTCGGCACGTAACATTAAAGTTTTGCCTGCTTTCTTACCATTAAATATAAAAGCCAGACCCTCACCCCCAATAGATTCGATCACTTCATCTGGATTATAGTCTTCTATGAAGTTCTTGATTTTTTTAGCAGTCATCGTTTCGTTTCCTGAGAGCTCAGGATTCTGATGAAGAAATCTGCGTAATTGAATTAGTTTGTCTTTGTTAGAAGAATTCATTTTTGATGAAATGGTTATATCTAGGTTATTATTGTAAGAAGCATGTATTCAGTGACATAAATTTTTTTTATTATAATTTAATTCCTGAATTAATTTAATAGTTTCAAAATAATATGCAGACATACCGCTAAAGAGCCCAATAAGATGGGCTTTTTTGTTGGGTTGCCAAGTGATATTTCCGTTGTATGTTTGTGGTGAAATCAGAAAAATGTAAGTGAACAAAATTACTAACATTATGATGCTATGCTGATATCTTTTTTGTTGTAGAAAACTGCCCAGTGCAATTCCGGGAATGGTATAAACCAGACCAGAAAAACCGGCATAGACTATGACATTTGAAAATATTAAATATCCGTTTATAGCTATCATTGCAAATGTAACAGCTAAAATTTGTTGTTTAAGTGTTGTCGGGAACAAGTAAAGCATCAACCCATAGGCAAACATATTTGATAGCATGTGAACGGAATCAAAATGCACAAAGTGAGATGTTATCAACCTCCACACTTGTAATGGGTGATTCTTGTCATAGTAAAAACGATCCAACTCTTCAAATAGCATCAATGTCGTGATGAACCCAATCACCACGACACCATAGAATAATCTGAAGTCAGTATTTTTTTCTTGCATGAGCTTTTTTAACCAGTGAAAGCATTGCGAGTAGTAACAATAAACTTAAAGGAATTGATCCACCACTATAACCTTGGCGATGTTTGACTTGTATTTTTTCATTGGGTTTTCTTTCTCTTAGTCTTTGTTCAAATTTGCCAAGTTCGACTTGCAAATTATAATGCATTTGTTGCATAGCCTGTTCAAATCCGCCGCTCTGCTTTTTACGAAAAGCTCGGTTTTTGCCGACCAAAGTGGTTGCTCCTTTGCCACCACTGGTTCCTGCTGAACGAAATAATATACTATGTGATTCAATGTCAATGACTGCTAAATCAATCAGCGTATTGACCTCATAACTGGTTCCCGGGAAAATATAAGCACCGACAACGGTTAAATAACTCAGTGATAAAACATTATCATCCCGATATGTGGTTTGATCATAGGACACTAATGCAATGACATCCAAACTGTAAAGACGTTTGATTTGTTCCAAAGCGTTAAAGCCGCTTTCTTGTCGGAGGTATATTTCAGGTATAACGGTAATTTCATCAATATAGACTCTGGACTCAAAAGCTGATTTAATATCTTCAAGCATTTGTGTTTTGTATGATTGAGAAAAAACCAAATCCCGTGAAGCTGGAACAAAAGCTAACCCCACTTTTAGAGGTAAATTTAATACAGGATTTGGTAAATCTTGCATGGGTAAATCTCCATCGGGATAGAGAAATTGCACCAAACTAGTTGAGCGAGAGTGTTTACCCGTATAGCCACCATAAATAGCACAGCTGCTAAGAAAAATAATTAGAAATGTTAAAAGACCGAACCTTAAACGCATAAAAGCCTCTGTTGTGAATGCGATAGAGTATGCAGCTGAAGAGTGAATCGAGTAACTAAATAAGAGTAAAAAGTTCTAATTTCTAACTTTTGGTATTAATTTTTAATGCTTTTAGGAGGTTTTTATCCAATCATATTCCATTTGTCGTGCGGTTTTTTCTGCTATTTGAATTCCATAAATCTGACTCACTATGTACAAACTCATATCTATTCCTGCTGAAATTCCTGCGGAAGTGATGAATTTTTCTTGGTCAATCCATCTTTGATTCTCTAAAACGGTTAAATTTGGATAGTTTTTCCTAAGCTCGGGAATATCTTCCCAATGTGTGGTGACTTTCTGGTTGGTTAAGACTTTTGCTTCTGCCAAAAGAAAGGCTCCGGTGCAAACAGAAGCTACTAAGTTCACTTGTTCGGATTGATTATTGATCCAATTCAGAACATTTTGTTTTTTCATTTCCTCATTATGGATTCCGCCCGGAATGATAAGCACATCGACATCAGGGTGTTTTGATATACAGTAATTGGGATTAATTCCCAATCCACCGCGAGCAGATACAGTGACTTGTTCTTCAGCGACCAAAAAAACATTTGGTTTCTTATCAGTATTTATGAATCGGCCGGCAGTGCTAAAGACCTCAAAAGGACCGGCAAAATCGAGAACCTCAACATTTTCATAAATATAAATTGCGAAATTTAATATTTTATTCATGTTTAGTTGTTTCATTTTTTAAATTCTTGAAGGTATATAATCTTAATATTAAGCATTCTCAATTGAGTTTAAAAGGAATGATGCTTTTGATTTGCAAAAATATAAGCTAAGATATTATTTAGCTTCATAGATTCATATTTTGTGTTATATAAATTTTCAGGTTTTACATTAAATGACGAGCAAAAGACTTTGTCTTTTGGAAATGTGCAGGTGGCTTTAACCAAAAAAAGCTATCAGCTGTTGTTGTATTTGTTGAAAAATCCGAACAAACCGGTTTCCAGAGAAGATTTGGTTGAGTCAGTTTGGGACGGACGAGTGGTTACTGAAAATACCATTGATCAATGCATTTCTAAACTTAGGAAATCGTTGAGTAACGCTCAAGAAGTGGAGTACATAAAGTCGATTTACGGACACGGAATACAATTTGTTCCGGAGGTAAAAAAACTCAATCTCCAGAATAGCAGCCAATCAAATAAAGCATTAATTTCAATAACACTTTTGATAATCATAATTGTATGCGCATTTATTTTGACCAAATATAGTTTTTTTACCGGAATCACGGATACGGCAGTTGTCAGTCAGCCACAAACAAAAGTAAAAGTGGGTTTCCTTTCAAATCATAAAACAAGCAATCCCAATGATGCCAATGCTTGGTTTCTTGATGGATCATCACGATATTTAACTGAAATCCTGCAAAATAACATGAGAATTGCCACAGTTGACTCTAAACCCGAGTGGTTAGAAAGAGAGGATAAGCTGCTTCTGGCGATTGATATCCTGAACAAAAAGCAAGCAGAGATTGTTGTCCTCAATGATTTTTGGTTTGATGGTAAAAATTATCATGCAGATATTGTATTAAGAAATAATGATGGTGAAATCGGCAGGAACCACTTTCAATCAACCAAAATATATCAACTGATGAATTCGGTAATCAAGTGGTTTGAAAGACAAGTTGATGTGGATAACCAAACAATCGAACAAACTGATTTAATTCGTGATTTAAGTACGGATGAATATGCACTTGAAAGTTACTTGCGTGCCATGTCAGCTCAAGCTGTGGGGGACACCAAAAAAGCAATTACCTATTTACAAGTTGCCATTGAGCAAGATCAAAATTTTAATCTGGCATGGTATGAACTGGCTGTTTCCTATCGAAAACAAGGTGATTACAAAAAATCATTAGCTGTTTTTAGCAGTATTAAACCCTCGACAGACTCTCTGGCATTTAAACTTGCGTTATCACAAGGACATACTTTTGATGGTATGCGACAATTTGATGAAGCAATGCGAAATTATGACAAGGCATCTTCGCTGGCAGTTCAATTAAATGATGAGAAGAAAATTGCCAGCGTTCTGGTCAGTCAGGCAATTTCTGCAGTCAATATCGAGAACTTTGATGTCGGACAATCAGCTTTGGACAAAGCCATTCAGTATGTGAATGTTGAATCGGAACCTCATCTCTATGGTGTTATTATGAATACCTATTCTAAATTGGAAAAAGCAAGGAATCAAACTACAAAAGCGATAGATTATTCGCAAAAAAGCATCGATGCTTTTGCCCTTTCCGGAAATAAAAGAGCTGAAATGCAGGCAAAAACCCGGCTTGCCAGTTTATTGTTGCGTGAGGGAGACTTTGAGCAAGCCGAGGAGTTGTCTTTAGAAGCATTGAGCTATTCTAAACTACAAAATCAGTTACGTTCTGTCAGTAGCAATCATTTTAAGTTAGCTTTTATTTATCAGCAAACAGGGCGTTTCCAGCTTGCCAAACAGCAATGGAAAGATGCATTGGAGTTGAATGCTGTTTTAGGTATAGTAGACGAAAAAGCGGCGATTTATGATTATTTAGTTGATTTGCACATTGAATTCAATGATTTAGAGACAGCGGAAAATTACTTACAAAGATTATTAGAACTCACTAAAGTTGAATCATCAGAGGCCATAAAAAATATCAGCTCAAGATCTGAATTACGATACGCATTAGCTATCAAGAATATCGAAAAAGCAGAGCAATTGATTTCTGAATATGTGAATGTTGAGACAAACGGTTTGTTTGAAATGTTTAAGGGAGATTTGGCTTTGATGAAAAATAATTCATCTGAAGCTATTGTTAACTATGAGCAAGCATTGAATACTCTTGAAAACTCGGGTGAGAATGTACAAATTTGTAAAATCATGAACAAACTCAGCTCAATTTATCTGCAAACAGATATCAACAAAGCAGATATTAATCTGAATCGGGCTGAACAGTTCAAACCATTTATTTATCCTTTCTTAAAATACAAAGCTATGCTTTCATATAAACAAGGCCGAAAGATTCAAGCTGTATCTATGTTAGAAGAACTCAAGTTGAAAGCCAACGATTTCTGGAAACCTCAAGACCAGCTATTGCTGGAAAGCTATAGGGAATGAAGTTTAAGTTTGTTTCTGCGGAAGTTTTATAAACTTCATCAATAACAAAGGAGTGAAAAAAAACAGGGCTCCAATAATCAAGGGCACATAGGTTCCCCAGTTGAGACCGGAACTGATAACCGTTTCTTCGGGATCTCCGGGTTTTACATAGATTGTGACAGGTTTTCCGATTTTATATGGTGAATTTTTCAGCCACTCTTTGGCATCCTGTTTTTCATTAAAACCTCCTTCGACTGTATCACCGCTTCCGAGTGAAAATCGTGTTTGATTGTATGTGATTCCATCCACCTGATATTGATAATACATTTTAACAATATACTGAATTGAATAATTTTTCGAATTTCCACTACGACTGCTGCGAGCAATGACGCTGGTGTTAGTGATTTTACCTTCAACTTGAGGCCAGCTGGTGCTTTCAACAGCCTCATAAACAAACCAAACACCAAAAAGGAAGAAATAAAGTCCTAAAGCCATAAAAACCCCGATTGACCACTTTGCTGCTTTTGTCATGTTGTTACCTCAGTTTGTTTTTGTTTCACATTCTATGCAATTACTCACATCCAATCCTGAAAAAACAATGAAATTTATATGAATTTATTCGATATTCCCTGTCTTTGCGGTAAAAGAATCAAATTTTTCATGAATGGCAACACAAATTTCTTTATTCAGTTTCTTTCCTGAAAACAGCAACCACTTCTCACTATGAAAAGACGCATAAGGAGTGCTATTCTCTTTGGTAAAACAATCATTCAAAAATTGATAATTCAGAAGTAAAAACTTGTTCTTGTTACCACTTAGCATCCAATTGATAGCCGCTTGTTGCTGATCTGGTTTGGGGTGATGGTGTCCGAAATGGGTGGTTTGCCATTGAGAATGCAGCAGCAGTTTTTCTCTGAAACCGACAATTCCCAACTCTGCATCTTTGGGAACCACTTTGGCAATGGCATTCATCATTGGTTCGGTACTCATGGCTTTGTCAACCAATGGCATCGCCCAGAAACTGTAACTCAGCCACAATCCGACAATAAAAATGCTATAGACTTTAATCGCTGACTTTTTAAAAATGTAAGCGGCAACTAAACCAAAAAATCCCAATGTAGACATCCAGTACCAGGGATTGACATGAAATTTTTCAGTGAGGCGAGCAATCTTATCAACTTCAAAAATTCCGGCTAAACTAAGTATGGCAAATAATGCTGAAACTACCACAACCAGAGCTATTAATAGCTTTTTGAAAGTTGGAAGTACCACAATTTTTTCAAAATAAGGAGCAACGACGAGAACAAACATCGGAAGCATTGGCAACATGTATTCTGCTCTTTTGCCTTTGGAAAGACTGAAAAAGAATACTGCCATCACCACCATCGTCAATGGGTAAATGATTCTTAATTCTTTTTCAATAAATGCTTTTCTGATTGGTTTTATCAACCACGGAATGAATAAAGTCAGTGGCAACCAAAATAATGGAATCACTTCCAGAATATAGTAATAAAACGGTTGATGGTGCGCCCAGGAATCGGCATAACGATCAACAGTTTGTTTCAGTAAGATATTATCGCGGTATGCCAGAACTTCGGGAGTTGGGTTGTTGGCAACCTGTATCAGCATTGGAACCAACCAAACAGAAACCCCAAGCAAAAGAAACAATATTCCTGCTAGTGATTTACCCAAGGATTTGTTGGTCTGATTTTTCCACTTCGGAGGAAATTTTATGAGTGCAATAAGCATTAAAACCGGTAAAAAACCAACACCTTTGGTGATAATTCCCATGCCCATTGCAAAAAAAGCCAGATAATACCACTTCCATGCCGGTCCTAGAATCAAGTGTCGTAGCAAGCCATAGCAACCCAACATCACCCAAAAAGCAACCGGAGCATCTAGTTGACCGCTTTTGGCTTGCAGAACAAAATGCAAAGTGATTAACAATAAAAATCCGGCATAAAGCCCAATCTGTGGATTCCAAAGTCTTTTGGCAATATCGTAAGTCATCCACAAGGTTGCCATTGATAATATAGCCGAAGGTAGCAGAAAAGCGATTTTCAAATTTCCAACCAGAGCGTAAAAAAACAAAATCATCCACATTACCATTGGCGGTTTGTCCGGATAAATTTGTCCTCCGCGATGTGGGAAAAACCAGTTTCCGGTATCCCACATTTCTTTTGCCATCAGAGCAAAGCGAGGTTCATCCGGTGGCCAAGGGTCACGCAAACCAATTCCCGCAAAAATAATGACAAATGCGGAGAAAAATAATAGAAACAAATGCTTTGAATTAATGTTCATGAATTCTGAATTCTAAAAAAGTCTTGATAAGGTTTATTTTCGGATGATTTTGATATTTTCGGAAATTTTATTTCCCGGATAAAGAACGATTTCATCATTTTCCAGCAAACCATTTTTAATTTCGGCAAACCGATCGTTTCTTTTTCCGATTTCCACTTTCTGAAGTTGTGTCACATCATCCACAATTTTATAAACCGACCATTGCTGGTTTTGGCGGAATAATGCCGAAAGCGGAACCACTAAAACGTCTTCGGCACTATCAATAATGATTTCTGCTTCAACCCGGAAAGCATCACCCAGTTGTTTCCACTTTTCAATCGGATCGGTTAGATTCAGAATAATGTTGACTCTTTGTTGTTCGATTCCTAATGCTGATATTTTGGTAAAACCGGATGGCTCGATGGTTCTAACAACGGCATTGATGTCATGATTGCCGCCCCAGTTTTTCAACAAGGCTTTATCGCCGACTTTAACCTTGACCGCATTCCCGGAAAGCATTTCGATTCTGGCTTCCAAATCTTCAGGGTCGCCAATTTCAACCAACGGAGTGCCAACGGGAACAATGCTTTCGCTTTTATGTAAAATACGCAGAACCATTCCATCGACCGGAGATTTGATGCAAATCTGGCAGTCTGAATTTGCAGAATCAATGGCTAAATCAGCATTATCGGGTTGCAATAAATTGGTTTTGGCTGCTTCTAAACGCGATTGCATCAACTTTTCGTTGGAAACCACCGTCTCCAGTTCGGCCTGAAGTGTTTTGATGTGCAAATCAGACTTTTCCATGTCGGTTTCAGAAATGAGTTTCTTTGCAAACAATTGCTTGATTCGTTTGTTATCAGCTAAATTGTATTCCAGTTCCGTTTTTGCTTGTTTGACTCTTGCCGTTGCCAAGGCTAAAGCGGCTTTAGCTCCTTCGACATCAGCTTGTGCCTGAATTTCGGTTCTTCTATCCAAAAAAGCAGGATTGCTGGGATACATATTTGCGATGACCGATTCAGCTGCAAAGACGTAATCACCGGCTTCGATTTCAACTCTGGTTACACGCCCGTCAATTGGTGTTGATACCGTATAAATATCATGAATTCGGGTTTGTCCTTCTCCTTCAACGGTAACAATAATGTCACCTTTTTTGACAGAGTAACTGTCAATGGCAAGCGGTTGAGGAAGTATTGAATAAACAAAGAATGCTATCAATCCCAGAACAATTATCAGTTTTACGAGGTTTTTTATATTCATCAATCAATTGCTTTTTGAGCTTTTGCCAAATCGATGGTTTTTAATTTTTTCCAGACCAGGTACAGTGAAAAAACTGTACTCAGCATTACAATCAGCACCGAAAAAGCAAAAGTGCTGCTGTTGACATAGTATGGAATCCGAAATAGCTCCGTTTCCAGGGATTCTACCATAGAGCGAGATAAAAAATCACCCAACACGATTCCCAAAGGGAAAGATACCAACGCAATCAGGCTGAGCTCGCCAAATAAAACATAAGCGGTTTCTTTTTTGGTGAATCCCAAAATTCGTAATGTTGATAATTCCTTTCCTCGCTCCGAAAGAGTGATTCTGGCAGTATTATAAATGACTCCAAAACTAATAAAGCAAGAAAACAAAATAATAATTGTGACGGTTTGTAAAAGATTCTCTGCCATCAATTCTTCAAAGATTTCGCGCACAACCGAAATAATGTTCAATCCGGCAATCACCGGAATCTCTTTAATTTTTTCATACAAAACTGCTGAATGGTTCTCATCCACGCGCAAAGATGCTCCGGAAATCAACGGTGGGTCATCCAGCATCTTATTCAGCGAATCGATATTCATAAAAGCACTCAGTCCGATAAACTCACTCGTTGTAGCAACAACGGGAATCGTTTTCACCTGTCTTCTATCTTGTAAGACATCGACTGTAATCAAATCGCCGGGTTTTATATGGAGAATTTTTGCTAGCTTTTCATTCATAACCAGACCTGTTTCCGGTGGAGGAACCGCTTGAATTTCGGCATTGATGATTCGTCTTAATTCCGGATTCGCAACCAATCCGGTGATACTTCCGGTTTTTTTATAATTTTGGTTTTTAAATTCAACCGATACATTTCTGAGAGGTTCAACAGATAAAACTCCGGGTAATAGTTTGAGCTCTTCAAGCGCATTTACCGAACGTGAGTCCACGAAAGCGATATTGACATCTTCTCTCTGAGACTCACCGTATTGGACATCCAGCATATATTGCATGGTGTCATACATAAAGAACCCGAAAATTAGCAAGGCTGTTGCTAATGACAACCCGAATGAAGATAAAAATGCCCGAATGGGTCGTCTTTCTATTTGTCGCAGGATTATTTTCTCAGGTAAACTCAAAAAACGATAGATTCCGATTTTTTCCAACCAACCTTGTTTATAAACCGTCGGGCTTTCGGGTCGCATGGCTTCTGCCGGAGGAAGTTTGACAGATTTGCGAATTGCAAAAACCGCTCCGGAAACAGCTGCCAGAGTGCAGATGAGAATAGCTGAGGAAATAATTATTGGAGAAAATGAATATTTCAGAATTGGAAACTGGAAAAACTCGGCATACATTTTTATAGCACCTCGTCCCATCCAGAATCCGAGCAATAATCCAATCAATGTGCCGGCAGATGCAATCACCAGAACCAATTTGAGAAAATGACCCGTGATTTCAAAATTGTTATATCCCAGAGCTTTAAGCATGCCAATCTGTGTTCGTTGTGTAGATATGAGCCGAGACAGAACAATGTTGATCAAAAAAGCGGCAACAGTCAGAAAAATAAACGGAGCAGTAAAAGCCATTGAACGCAATTGGGTAATTTCATTCTCGATAAAAAAGTTAGACAACTGCTGGTCTCTGCCGTAGGAAATCAATCCGCCATAAGGTTTTAAAAATAAATCAATCTCGCTTTTAATTTTGTCAATGTTGGCATTTTTATCAACTTTAACAGATAGGTCATTAAAAGCACCACGCATGTTTATCGCTGCTTCCAAAGGACGGCTATTCATCCAGAATATTCCAAACCGTTTGGAATCAGGCATCAGTGAACCCGGTGCGATGGCATAAACATACTCAGGAGATAAAACCACTCCGACAATTTTCAATTGCCGTTGATGAGCGTTCATTATGACCGAGACCGAATCACCCAAATTGAGGTTGTGTGATTCAAAAAACTTCTTATCAACCAAAACAGCATCTTCTTCATTGGGAAAAAGCCATCGTCCGGCATGAAGATAAAGATTGTTAAGAAGTTGGTTTTCATCATAGGAAATGATTTTGCCGCTGGCGGGTTCATTCATGTTCGGCATTTGTAATGTCACACCAAAGACC
>Ga0209408_1002290_pt1 | contig 10896 bp, 10 predicted proteins | sample AD_UKC107_MetaG_FD_184422 | JGI IMG/M metagenome (GOLD analysis project Ga0209408, IMG submission 184422) | Active sludge microbial communities of municipal wastewater-treating anaerobic digesters from Hong Kong - AD_UKC107_MetaG (SPAdes)... | ecosystem: Engineered > Bioreactor > Anaerobic >... | reverse complement strand
GGTGCGGAAGGAAAGGAATACCTTATTGAACCTGGTAAACCTGAGCAGGCAATCCCTTCATTTTTCCTTTCTTCAACTGTTTTCAATCTTCTTGCGTCCTCACTCTCGTTTCACATGGAGAAAGCACCGCTGGTCCGGTTGAGGCAGTATAATGCAGAAAAGAAAATCCTCGGAGCCGGGAATATTCGTTCCGTACAAAGTAATGGCGATGTGAAACACAATTCACTTGCAGCAATGTTTTATTCTAACGCAATATCACAGCCGGATGACTTTTTTAATTCCGGTAAAAACGGCACAGAAACTCATGAGGTGACATGGTCTGAATCTGACAGCTGCATCCCGGATGAGTTTTCATCTTTCACCTTTTCCAACCCTGAAAAAATTATAAATACCACTTCTATCAACAGGAATCTCCTCGGGATAGAAACCAGGCCCCCTCTTTACATCATTTCAGGATTTCTCGGAGCGGGGAAAACCACATTCATCAAAAATTTTCTTGAGGCGCAATCACAGAAGTATCTATTCGGAGCTGTTATCCAGAATGAACTTGGTGAAGCCGGCCTTGACGGGACACTTATTTCAGACGAATGCAAAGTTGTGGAGATGGATGAGGGTTGCGTATGCTGCTCACTCTCGGGAAACCTCAGGAGAGGGATAAACACTGTCATTGGAGAGTTTATGCCTGATTTCATTATCCTTGAAACCACAGGTGCTGCGAACCCGATGAACCTTACAGCAGAAATACATGATCTGAAGGATATTGTAAGGTTTGATTCTGTTACAACAATTGTTGATGCACATAATATAATTGAATCTTTAAGCAGTTACTCCATAGCAAAAGATCAGGTTAAAGCAGCCGATATATTAATCCTTAATAAAACCGATGGACTGGGGGAGGAACAAATAATCGAAATGAAAAAAACATTAAGTGGAATAAACAGCCGCGCACTTATATATACATCTGAATACGGTGACATAAATCCTGCCCTGCTCTATGACCAGGATATAAACAGGATACAGAGTAATCCTGCAATGAATTTTGCTCTGCATAATCATAAAACCCACAAAGACGACGGGTTATCCGGCGTTGCGATTAATCTTCCTGAATATGTTAACAAAGAAAATTTTTTGAAAAAAATAGATGAACTTCCTTTCGATATATTCAGGATTAAGGGTTTCCTTAGATTTGATGGCGATGAAAAATATTCTGTATTTCAGTATGTAGCAGGAAGATATGAGATATCATATCATAATGATGAAAAGGAACCGGATGATTCTTTCATTGTTTTAATAGGGAAAGAAATGAAAAATGAAAAAATTGAAGAATATTTCAGGTTCTGAAAAGGGATTAAACAGCTTTACTAACTCATGAAACGAAGCTGCAGTATTTTGCCATGAATTTTTTTCCTGTAGTAACAGTGAAAAACTGTTCAAGGTGAATAGTTTTAAAAAGTTTTCTTATAGCCGGATTCAGATCATAAAATATAAGCTCTATATTCTTTTTCATCGCTTCATTAAAAAACTGCACCAGTGTTCCGATTGAAGATGAATCAATACCATCAAGTTCTTTGCAGTCCATTGCAATTATCTTAGGCTGCTTTGCAACAATCTGGCACCATATCTCAGTAAGATAACTCAGACTTTCAAAATAAAGCTTTCCATCGAGATGCATTATTGCGAGATCTTTATGCTGTTCAAGTGTAACTTCTATCATAAAAACCTCCTCATTTTTAATAATTATTTAAATAATAAACCACTCTCTAATAATGTATTTTCGGCAAAAATCAAGTATTTTATTAGAATAAAACAGTTGAAATTAAAAAAATATCGCTATAAACTTTTTCAATATGTCAGGGGTATGCAATGACAGGAGAAACCTTTTTAAAAATACTAATCGCATTATCTGTACTGATTCTTTTTTCTGCTTTTACTAAATGCTCATCAGCAAAAAAAAATCTGAAAAGCATCCCATGTACAGAAGATACATCCCTGATTCTTACAGTTGAAAAAGAGTTTGTCGAACTTTCATTCAGGGATGTATACAACCTCGCTTACAAAAACAGCAACGGGAAAACCCGAATAATCACAGGTAATATTCACATACTCCCTGAAGCTAAAAGATACAGAGATCTGATTATTATAAATGATTTTCATCCTGAGAGGACAAAATCTCTATTCGATTATCACTATTTGTCTCCTTCTGAATTCACAAGGGAGGAGTTTGACGAAATCTGCTTATGCTATAAACAAAACAGAAATTCACTCCCTGAACTTGAGACTAAAATAGGCGCACTTGTGTACGGTGACTTCAACTCATTCAGAGAAATTTTCAAACTTCCTGATGGATTTTATATTGTCACGGAACATGACGGCAATCTAACAATTCTCACAGACCCCTCGATAATAGCAATGACATATCTCCCCGAGAAAAAACATTTTAACAATATAGGCTATTTTGATGATCAGAACAGGATTCACCTCCGGAAAGGTAAAATAATTTCCGGTGAGTTTATCGGATTTTACGGGAAGCCGGTTAAAAAGGTTGTATTCATCTCAGAGTCCGGTAAAGCTGATTACACAGGTGAAGTGGAAATATTATGGTGTGACCTGCTGTACAGCAGCGGCAAAACAGGGGTAAACAGCAATTACATCCTATCTGCCGTTAACAGTAAAGGCGAGAGGCTTGATAAGGTTTTTCACATAGAAAAAAATAATCTTCAGAAATAATATCTCAGGCCAAGACCGCCTCTTATATCTGAATCGATGTCGGGTATAATTTCGAGAGCCGGAACCAGTTCAAGGAATATGCCTAATGGCGCTTTTTGCAATGTATACTCAAGACCGACGGGTATACGGCATTCAAGACTGTTATAATCATCACCGTCATGGTGTCTCCCTTCATCATCCCTGTTATGGTGGTGAAAACCAGCTCCTGCTCCCACGTATAATGCCAGCCCGTCAACAGGAAAAACCTCCGGAAAATGCTTCAGATAATCCGCATAAATATAAAAACCGTTATGGTACGAAGCGCCAAGCCCGGAGTCAACAGCGTCTGTCCCGGTTATAAAATACTTTGCAGTGAGTCCGGTTGGCTCGCCGAGAATAAAACCTGCGCCGAAATCCCCCGATGCAGCAAAGATAGAACTCCATGATGATATTAAAATAGAAAACAATGCTGCAGCAACCCGTACATTTATATTTTCCATAATCAGATTACCTTATATTTTCAGTAATAATTCCTAAAAATACTTTTTAATGTAAAGTAATGAATTATATACCCCCGCCGCCTTCGGCGTCGGGGGTAATAGAGCACTTCTTGACTAAAAAAAGTTAAGGAATAAATACTGTTATATTTTAAAAAATAAAAAATTAAACCAGATTTCTATAAAAAAACTCTCATCAATTTCAACAATGTTTCAGAATCTTTCGATCTCCCTGTAAAGTGAATCCCGCAGCACAGGTATCTTCCCCGCATCCTTTATAAGCCTTATCATCTCCTCCATATCTGTTGTTGTATTAATCCCCGCTGCACGTACAACAACCTCCTCCATGATAACACCACCCATATCATCAGCTCCCATAGAAAGTGCAAGCTGCGCAGGCTTCATCCCCTCCGTAAGCCAGCCTGCATGAATGTGTTTGATATTATCAAGGAATATCCTTGCCACAGCAACAATCTTAAGATATTCAATACCTGTAGCACGGGGTATATCATCCATACCTGTATTTTCAGGAGAGAAAGACCAGGGTATAAACGCGCGGAGTATACCGGTTTCATCCTGAATTGACCTCACAACAGAAAAATGCTCCACCCTTTCTTCTATTGATTCCCCCATTCCGTAAGTCATAGTTGCTGTTGAGCCCATGCCGTTTTTTGCCAGGGCACGGATGACAGAGCACCACTCCTCTTTTGTTGATTTTTTCGGGCTCACAATATTCCGGATCCTGTCAACAAGGAGATCTGAAGCACCGGGGATTGAATCAAGCCCCGCCTCTTTAAGTCTTGCAACAGCCTTATCTACAGTGACACCGCTTACCTTTGCCATGTGAACAACTTCGGAAGGAGATAGTGAGTGCAGAAAAACTGAGGGGAACGCGCTTTTTACCGCACGGAGCATATTCTCATATTTTTCAATTTTATATTCAGGGTGAAGCCCCCCCTGAAGCATCACCTGGGTTCCCCCTGTGTCGTTCAATTCACCGATTTTTTTCAGTATTTCATCAATGGTCATTTCATATGGCGGAATAACCCCGCCGCGGGCATGAAAGGCACAGAATTTACATTTTGCTTCACATATATTTGTGAAATTGACAATCCTGTCCCTGATAAATCCCACTGTGTCATCATCTTTTATCATCCGCCTGCGTCTGTCAGCAAGGGCGCCAAGTTCCGGCATAGGGAGAGAAAAAAGTTTCACCGCATCTGATGAATCTATTCTGTCGCCTGATATTATTTTCTTTTTAAGATTTTCATATTCTCTCATAGCTTGGCGAACTCCAGCTCTTTAACTTCAGCAAGGATGCCTGCTTCAAATGCTTCTTTAAAATAAAAGGCCAGTGCGTCTTTAAGTTCATCTGTAAATTCAAATCTCAGGTAGCTGTAATACCTGCTTATGTCATAGCTTATATCAGGATACATTTCTGATGCTCTCCCCACAAGAAGTTCTCTCTCATTCTTCAGTACTTTAAGTGAAGTTCTGTATGAGCGGCATATATCCCTGAGTAAAGGGGCTTCATTTTCAACGGTCTCTTTCTGCGCAACAAAAATCGCGAATACAACAGGATACCCGGTTTTTCTCAGCCAGAGGTCGCCTAAATCATATGAATACTCAACAGGTACAGCAGGCTCCATCATGGCTTCATTCCCGATAACCAGAGCCGCGTCAACATCAGCAAAATCAGGCCTCGGTTTTACCGGGATATATTCAGGATTCACCTTATAATATTTTGCAAGGAGTATCTTCAGAAGTGCGACCGAGGTTTCAGAGGCTGTTGTAAGCCCCACCCTCTTTCCGTCAAGTTCCTCAATAGGGACCCTGCTCTGAAGCACAACTGATTTAACATAACCCACAGAGCTTAAACAGAAGCCCGGGAGAATTACATAATCCCCCTGCAGATATGTATAAGCAGCAGCTGAAACGGGGCTCATCTGAAGTTCATGATTTTTGACGAGTCTGTTCAGTTCACCGGGATAAGCAGGTACAACTTTTACCCCTTCAACAGGCTCAACTTCAAACATATGATAATAAAAAGGAAAGCAGTTGAGATAATTTATATAACCGATATTCATTGATTTTCAATTCTCCTGTAATCTGCGGCCGCACGTACCGGCTCTCTACGTGCGGATTGAACCATCCGCTTCAGAAAATCCTCAGTACCGTAATCCGATGTCTTCGCTCCGGCGGAGTGTACAACCCTCTCCCTGATATAAGTACCCCCTATATCATCAACACCGAAGTCCTGAAGGATGCATGCCATCTTTTCACCAAGGTACATCCACAATCCTTTTATATGCGGGATGTTATGCAGAAAGATCCTTGCTGTGGCGTATATCCTGATATCATCAAATCCGGTAGATGCTGCTCTTCCAGGTTTGAATTCAGTGTTTTCATCATGAAACTGCAAAGGTACAAATGTTTTGAACCCTCCGGTCTTTTCCTGCAGTGTTCTTATTCTGTTCATATGATCAACTATATCATCATGTGTTTCGATATGATTATAAAGCATTGTGGCATTTGTGGTCAAACCCATGGAATGAGCGGTCTCCATGACCTCAAGCCAGCGTTCCGCAGGTATTTTTTTCGGAGAGATGACACTACGCTTATCATCAGCGAATATTTCCGCTCCGCCCCCAGGGATGGCGCCGAGTCCCGCGTTAATAAGCTCCCTGAATACATCCTGCAGTGTCAGTCCGTTCAGTTTTGCGAAATAGTCATATTCAACAGCCGTAAAAGCCACAACAAAAATGCGGCTGTTAATCTCTTTGATTTTACGGATCATTGCGGTAAAGTAGTCAAGCTTAAGCGCCGGGTTAAGCCCCCCCACAATATGGACTTCATCTATACCGACAGAATCAGCCTCACGTACAATCCTTTCAACATCATCAATACTGTAAACGTAACCCTTCGAATCCCCCTGGTCACAGGAGAACGCGCAGAGGGGGCAGCGGAGTTCGCAGATATTTGTATAGTTAAGATTTATATTCATCCCGTAATAAGTGAGATTTCCGTTCAGCTTCTCCCTTATATGATTTGCAATCATACCAAGGCCGGGGATATCATTTGTTGAGAGCATGGCAAGGGCATCATCACCATTTACAGGTTCATTATTAATTACTTTATCAGCAATACGCCTGAGGCAACTCTCTTTTATAAGAGCAGTATCTATCATAAGACAGGGGATTCTCCTTTGAATTTAAACCGGCAGATTAGAGTAAAATAAAAACCGGGATTTTTGGCAAGATAAAAATCTCCGGGGTATTGAGGCTCAGCTTTCCTCTTTCTTTGTATACCTCTCTATCACACGGACAATATCATCAAACATCAGGTCAGGTTCCCTGTATTTTGAATCTGACACATCCCTTCCGAGTTTACTCCTTAGCCCTATAGAAACAGCTTCACGTATATGAAGAATATCACGTCTCACATCCCGTTTATCATCCGGTATGGCGCTGAAATCTTCTATTCCAATTAGGGTAATCCCTTTAGGGCTGCGCACGGTTCCCTCCGGGTCACGCCCCTTCATCAAATCATCAATACGTTTTTTGTAATCTATCTCCCGCCACTCAGATTTAGGCACTGAAGCTTTCTTTTTCTGCATTACACGGATTATAAATTGAAGTGCTATTAGCGCCACAAGGATCGGTATAACTTTCTCAAACATCGCTCTCCCCTCCTCTGTCCTTAATCTATGAATCAGCGGAGCTGGTATTGTTTCATCTGCGAATATAAAATGTCAAGGTATTACCGTAACCACATATAAAAGATGCCTTGCCCTTGTGACCCCCACATAGAGCAGTTCTTCAGAGAGATAGCGGCTTTTGTCCGCGAACTCCGCCTCACCTTTATGCAGAACCAGTATTACAACATCTGCTTCAAGGCCCTTAAATTCATGTATAGTCCTGTAAAGCACACTGTTTTCCATATCAGCGGAAATTGAAGTAACAATGTTATATTCACCGGCTTTTTTTGTTTCTGCAAAAATCGAATTATCAATACTCCTGTTTGAGAGAATTACAATATTATTACGTTCAATACAGTGTTTTTGTATAAGCTCATCTATGACTGAGGCTGTGTAGGATATTGAGTCATCTTTGCTGCTGAACTCTTTTGAATCCGGGACAACCCCCTGAATATCAAGAGACCTGGTATCTGCAGCAAGGCCTGTTGTGTCTATGGCAAACCTGTGAATATCAGATCTTCCAACCTGAATATATAGTTATTATGATCGGACCTTGAGATAAGCTCCCTGATGGGCAGCTCCTTCTCCCTTCTTAAAATTGTCTGATTGTCATCATAGAATACATAGACTGTTTTGTTCTTGTATTTTTCAAATAAGTTTTTGAGAGAATCACACCAGTTCATGTGAAAGTCCTGGCCCTCATCAACAATCACCGCGTCATATATAAATTTGTCAAGGGATCTGTGCTCATTCTCAAACACCTGGGCAAGAGCGAGAGACATCCTCTCATTATAAAAACTATCATTCCCTGAACCGTCCGGCATAAGCAGGCTCAGTATATCTATTATATCAATGGGGAGCCTGTCCTCATACCAGGCCAGAACTGTATCATAATGCTCGCCGGGATCAAGAGCTGCGAGAGAAAAAAGCGCCCCGTGTACCCGGAGTTCAAGGTTTCTCCCCCCACTGTATTTACGTTTTGCCGAGAGAGAATTAACCCTTCCCCCTTCATTAAGAAGATCAGTAATGCAGCTGAAAAAAACCTCTTCACATCCGAATCTCTTAATTTCAGCAGTTATGTACACCCTGATTACAGTATTGGAAAAAGAATAAAATGTCATTACATCTATATTTCTATATGCATCAAGCCTTGATGCTATAGTCTCGCACAGATACCTGCTGCTGCAAAGATAGAGTACTTTTTTACCTGATGATGCAAGTCTTACGGCCTTCTTTGTCGCAATCCAGGTTTTGCCTGTACCTGCAGCTCCATGAAAAGCAACGCGGCTCTTATCCTCAAACAAATCCAGAAGATATTCCTGCATAAGATCCGCAGAAGCTAATTTTCTCTGCCTCTCAACTATAACTTTTCCGGTGGATAAAGGAATATGCAGATCCCTGTTAAAAAGAGAAATAAAATTCCCCCTCTCAATGCCGGAGAGTATTTTAACTCCATGAAGGTCTTCATTTACCCTGAAAAGATTACCCACCCATTCAGTGATATTATCGGAATCACAAAAATCAAGAATATTCGAGTCAGAGATGTCAAGAGTTCTGAATCCGCTGCCGCGATTACAGTCAGAAAAGCAGACACCCCAGGTATATATACCGGGTAATGCTGAATTGAATTTAACTTCGTATACTTTTTTTATAGCTCTTACAGAATCCTGGGCCTGCTTAACAGGATCTTTAATGTACTGGAGTTTACCGTCTGAAGAGATAGAAGACCAGCGTTTACCGTCGAAATCAATTTTCCCCCCTTTAACTTCAAGTGCAATAAATCCCTTAAGTTCATTGAAGATTATGAAATCGCACTCACCATCCCTCCGGTCACTCCAGGTGACGGAATGAAAAATATGATAATTGTTATCAAGATTTTTAAACCTTTCAAACAGGCTTTTCTCAGAATCAGGAATATTCTCAATCTGAGCTATAGATGGTGGGTATAACCTGGCCATAGAAATATCCGTTCCATATTCAGAGCATTATACCATTTAAAAGATTGCACATCATGACCGGTTATGTAAAACTTATATATATTCCTTTTTTTCGCACAACCGGGCTATAAATACAAGATTTTTTTTATTTTTCCCGGAGATAGAGCAAAAAAAGATAAAAACACAACTATTATTCTAAACATTTCTTTCTTTTTATGTAATTACATAATTTTCATTATGTCAGAAAAATTGTTGATCTCCTGAATGCAATATCCTCAATGTATCCGGTCTCAGGGAATTTTGAAAGACCAACTGATCCGGCTCTACCCCTTCCGGCATCCGGCAGCCATTTATGACAATGCATAAACATGTCATTGCATATCTCTTCAGAGAGGTTTAAACCGGTGAATAAAATCATAGCTCCACCCGCACAGGCAGTGAGACTCCGCTCACTGGATTCGCTGCGTGGTATTGCAGCAATAGGGGTAGCCTTCTTTTTCCATTACAGCCACTTCAATACAGGATACTTTACTGCTCATCCTGAAGCTCAGCCATGGTTCAGCGCATTAAGATGGTTTTATCAGTGCGGATGGAATCTCGTGGACTTCTTTTTTGTACTTTCAGGTTTCATCTTTATGCATGTATATTATAAAAAGATTTCTGAAAACCTGGTTAGTGAAAAAACCTTCTTTATTCTGAGGCTCAGCAGACTTTATCCGCTCCATATAGCAACACTTCTCCTTGTGGCATCAGTGCAATACTTCAGGCTTCTTTCCGGGCAGGGTTATTTTGACTGCCAGTATAACGACATTTATCATTTCCTTCTCAACATATTCTTTCTTCAGGCCGGCCTTTTCAATGACAGCTTTTCATTCAACGGGCCCTCCTGGTCTCTCTCCTGTGAAGTCGCGGCATATTTTATCTTTTTCTACACATTAAAAAAAACCAGAAGGCCTGCCATACTGTTTACGCTTTATATGTTCACCGGAATATCCATACTTCAGATGCAGTTGAACTATCCTTTATTTAATCCCCAGGTTGCCAGGATGCTCATGGCCTTTTTTGCAGGATGTCTACTTTTTTATCTCAACGGCTATATCAGCGGAGTGAGCATTAAGACCAAAGGGATTATTCTAACATCCGTTATACTCTACTCCGGCCTTGTGGCAGCACTTGTAATAAAAGGGGGTTACACCGCTGTATTCGGACACTGGGAAAGGGTCATGCCCCTGGTGGTATATCCGCTTTTTATACTTCTCCTGCTCAATGTAACTCTTATCGGAAAATTCTTTTCTCTCCGCCCTTTTACATTCTTAGGAGATCTCTCGTATTCAATATACCTGCTTCACTTTCCGGTACAGCTTCTTATGTTTACATTTCTGCCGATAGCAGGAGTTCAGCTTGATTACACGAGAGGCTCGTCATTGCTGATTTACGCGGCAGCAACAACATCACTTGCAGCAGCATCTCACTACCTCTTCGAGAAACCTGCGCAACGGATAATCAGAGAGAAATATATCACAGGTGCGTAGAGGCGTAAGAATCACGCCTCTACAATAAAACTACATAAACCTGTATTCAGCGCCGATTGCCACAACTAAATATTCCTTATTGTATTCTTTTGTTGTGAGAGATGATATTGCCCTGTCATTTTTATCAGCATATTTATAAGTATCCTGGAAACCGGTAACTCCTATGCCGAGATTGATCTTAGATCTTCAACAGGTGTCACCTGGCACCCGAAGCCCACAGAGCGGTAATCAGCATGCGCACCCGGGATGCTGGTGTCCAGTGTGCCGGATTTTTTCTGACCGATCTGTGTCAGGTTAAAACCTATACTGGCGAGAAAGTACCTGTTGAGAGTGTACTCAAACATCAGCCCCTCTTCGTAAGTATTTCCATAAACTTTATCCGAGTCAATTCCTGAATTAGCATCATCAAGCCTTTCAAAATTTGCATATTTTTCAAGATAAGCGTCAGCGCCGAACTCAACACGAAGTTTTCCGGTGAAGTTATAAGATATTCCGAAACGGAGTGCCTGCGGGAGATCAAGCCTTTT
>Ga0209408_1002285_pt1 | contig 10908 bp, 5 predicted proteins | sample AD_UKC107_MetaG_FD_184422 | JGI IMG/M metagenome (GOLD analysis project Ga0209408, IMG submission 184422) | Active sludge microbial communities of municipal wastewater-treating anaerobic digesters from Hong Kong - AD_UKC107_MetaG (SPAdes)... | ecosystem: Engineered > Bioreactor > Anaerobic >... | reverse complement strand
TTTCAATTCCTCATAGGTAGTCTGGAAGCGTAGAACCTCTTTCTTTTGTAATTGCTGGCCTACCAGTTTCAATTCCTCATAGGTAGTCTGGAAGCGCCGTGTTCTTCGAGACCCCGGATCCTGTGAAAAGAGTTTCAATTCCTCATAGGTAGTCTGGAAGCCAAGACCAACTTCAACGTGCGAACAATCAGACAGTTTGTTTCAATTCCTCATAGGTAGTCTGGAAGCCCCGATCGAAGGTCTGGGAATCGATCAGAGCGGCGAGGTTTCAATTCCTCATAGGTAGTCTGGAAGCGAAACCTTGATGCACTTCTACTATCCAGAGGAAAGGTTTCAATTCCTCATAGGTAGTCTGGAAGCGTCTCAAATTTTTCGCAGATAACGAAGATGCTGATGGTTTCAATTCCTCATAGGTAGTCTGGAAGCCCAAACAGATCTGCTTCTTTCCACAATTCCAATCTCGGGTTTCAATTCCTCATAGGTAGTCTGGAAGCCCTATACCTTTTCTCCTCTGTTCCTTCCACTCCTCGGTTTCAATTCCTCATAGGTAGTCTGGAAGCCGCACAAGGATGAGTTCGCTATGAAGACCGTCACGGGTTTCAATTCCTCATAGGTAGTCTGGAAGCAGAGACAACGAGATCTACAACCTTTATGATCTGTTGTTTCAATTCCTCATAGGTAGTTTGGAAGCGAAAGATTTGAGCAGCAAGCCAAAAACAGATGCCCAGAAAGCGTGTTTCAATTCCTCATAGGTAGTCTGGAAGCCCTTGATACCACATCACCGGCTGTACCATCTTCGAGTTTCAATTCCTCATAGGTAGTCTGGAAGCTTTCTTGCTCTGTTAACACATATTGCTCGTCGTCTTGTTTCAATTCCTCATAGGTAGTCTGGAAGCAAAATGCAGTGGCGCTTCAACGAAATCATGAGGGCTAGTTTCAATTCCTCATAGGTAGTCTGGAAGCGTGGCAAGAGGTACGAAGAGAGAACTTGTTCCTGGTTTCAATTCCTCATAGGTAGTCTGGAAGCATTGATTCAGGGAGAGAACCATATACCGGCAGATTGTTTCAATTCCTCATAGGTAGTCTGGAAGCCGAGAGCCCCGCCCGTTGCGTGAAACTTGTTGTAGTTTCAATTCCTCATAGGTAGTCTGGAAGCCGCGTTCTCCCTCGCTGTCTGAGAAGCCTTTGTTAGTTTCAATTCCTCATAGGTAGTCTGGAAGCAACTGATCGGAATGTACGAAATGGAAGGGGAAATGATGTTTCAATTCCTCATAGGTAGTCTGGAAGCGTTGCTTCTTCTGGAGCTACTTCTTCTTGGACTACTTGTTTCAATTCCTCATAGGTAGTCTGGAAGCGTGGGATGAAAATGGAGTAGCAACACAGAGGGAAGTATGTTTCAATTCCTCATAGGTAGTCTGGAAGCAGGATCTCTCAGTTTCACAGTTTATCCGAAGAAATAGTTTCAATTCCTCATATGTAGTCTGGAAGCGTCTATGAGTGAGATGATTCCCTTTCCGAGCCATGTGTTTCAATTCCTCATAGGTAGTCTGGAAGCTTTCTTGCTCTGTTAACACATATTGCTCGTCGTCTTGTTTCAATTCCTCATAGGTAGTCTGGAAGCGGCCTCACAGGCACAGCAGACGCAACAATACTAATGGTTTCAATTCCTCATAGGTAGTCTGGAAGCACCTGAAGAGAACATGAGAGACAGGGTTAACCGCGAGTTTCAATTCCTCATAGGTAGTCTGGGAGCGGTCCCGAAGCTTATAAGAGCATTGAGTCTATTGTTTCAATTCCTCATAGGTAGTCTGGAAGCTATAGCTTTCGTTTTCGATTTCTTCGATCTCATACTGTTTCAATTCCTCATAGGTAGTCTGGAAGGGAAAGTTCTGTGATGCGGTATGTGTTTGTACGTATTGAGGGTAGAACATTAAATCTCGTGGCATGCTTGAGGCACTTTATGTAGATGCTTTAGATTCGGCATCTCTCTTCTCAAGTTTGTCGCACCAATGAGTGGGTTCAAAAAGAACCTCCCCTCTCCACTCTTCATCATATGGGTGGCTCTTGTCGAAATAGGAGCAAGCATATTTTTTCCCTCCTTCTCTTGGCACTGCCCACTTACAATCTTTACATCCATACATATCTGGTACCTCCTTCTTTGATTTATCCCTTGAATCATATCAAGAAGGAAGTTTCAATTCCTCATAGGTAGTCTGGAAGTTCGTTGTAGATCGCCTGATATTCTCCCTGATAAAGTTTCAATTCCTCATAGGTAGTCTGGAAGCTCAATAGAAGTATATCATATATGTATCACTGTGTTCCAATGCCTCATGGATAGGCAAATAGCGGAGGTGTTAGCATTTGTTTTATTTAAACAACACATCAAATGGCCTCTTCTTTTCAGAAAGTTCCTTCAGTTTCTAATTCAAATCGAATTCCGAGATCTCCCTCAGTCGGTTTCCGCCGACCCGGTTTATCAATCATAATATCGAGAGGAATTTCTTCCGGAAACAAATCGCAACTTTCGCTAACGTGAAGAAGAATTCGATTTTGTATTAAAATGTTGGTGCCGGAAAGTCTCGCCTTGCTCTGTGAATCGTTTTATAAGCCAGCAAACAGAACAAGGTGGTTCGTTTCCTTAGGACGGCCCCTCTGGTGAACCGGTTTTCATGTTCCATTAAGTGCAAGTCAGAACTTACTTATCACAGTTTTGACTATTTATTATGATTAAACAACCCAGAGTGCTATAATTTAGATCGTAAGATATACGCAATCTTCACTCAATATTTTGACTTTCTCATTTCCTGCTCAAGTTCCGTAATGGGGGGCATTTTGATGAAAAGAGTATCAGTGTGGGTAATCGCTTTCGCTTTGATCTTAATGTTTTCATCCTGTATCCCATCCAATCTGGCGCCCATATTGCTGAAAGTTGGGGGCCTTGAAGGCGTAATCCAGGTATCCACGAATTCTCTTGAGTGGATAGGCACCGATACGGATGGAAGTATCGCCAGATACGAGTACAGAAAAGACGGTGGAAGCTGGCAAAATCATGGTAGCAATACTTCTTATGTCTGGGAAAACTATTCAGAGTCTTCGCACACATTTGAAGCGAGAGCAATAGATGATAAGGGCGCAATATCTAACGTGCTGATGTGGAGCTTTGTTTATGATCCACCGAACATAATTCCAGAGGTAATCAAAGAAGGCGGATTTGAGGGCGAAATATCAAACTGGACCAACGCTTTCTCATGGTCTGCAAGTGATGTCGATGGGCACATTGTAAAGTTTGAACGGCGCAAAGACGGAGGATCATGGACGGTAAACGAATCCGAATCCGAGTATGTCTGGAGTGGTTATTCCCAGGGGCAACATACTTTTCAAATAAGGGTTCAGGATAATGAGGGAGACTATTCTGAACCAATTACATGGATTTTCGAATATGATGGGAGCCAAGACGACTTTGAGGTACATTTCGAAGATGCGGCTCTTGAGCAAGCGGTTAGAGAGGAGATTGACAAACTTAATGGTCAACTATACTGGAGCGATGTTAAGGAAATTGATGGACTCGGGGTCTATGATTTGGGAGTTAGAAGTCTTGATGGCATTGAGCACCTAAGTGGACTTATGTGCCTGAACCTGTGGAGAAATGAAATCACGGATATCTCTTTAGTTTCAGCGCTATCAAACCTGACGTGTCTGAGGTTTTCTTCAAACAATGTCAGTGATATCTCTCCTCTGGCTAGCCTGACAAATCTGAGAGATTTGCATTTCGACGAGAATGAAGTGGATGATATTTCTGCTCTGGGCGGTTTGGCTAATCTCGATGATTTGAGATTCGGTGATAATAAGGTTCAAGACATATCGGTTCTGGAACAACTGACCTATCTAAGGCGTCTGGAGTGTCCACGCAACGAGATATCCGACATTTCTGCAATCGAGAATCTGATTCATCTGGAGTCATTGGAGATCTACAATAATCAGATTGTCGATTTATCTCCTCTGCGTAAACTAACAAACTTATGGAACCTGAACTTGTGCTGCAACAGAATTCGGGATCTTTCAGTTCTGGAGAATCTGGTCAGCCTACAGTGGTTGAATTTCAGTGTTAATGAAGTTACCGACATTTCTGTCCTTTCGTTTCTGAAAAAGCTCACTTTACTACAGTTCACATCTAATGAAGTTAGTGATATATCACCTCTTTCGGAGCTAAAACTACTCGAGTCTCTTCATTTTGATTCAAATGAAGTGAGCGATATCTCTCATCTCTCAGGTCTCAGTAATTTGGAATATCTCTCTTTCTCTCTGAATGAGGTTAGTGATATCCACCCACTTTCAGGGCTTACGGAAATGAAGACGGTAGATTTCGCATCAAATAGAGTAAGCGATATCTCTCCTATCTCATACCTAGATGCTCTCGAATGGCTATTCTTCAAGGACAATGAAGTAACTGACATTTCCAGTCTGCAAGGTCTGACCAACGTGAACTGGCTAGATTTCGAACACAACAATGTGAGTGACATATCGGTGCTTTCTAGTTTGTCAAATTTGGAAACACTTATCTTCAGTTTCAACAAAGTTACCGATATATCTTCATTGCAGGGACTTAACAGCTTGAAACATTTGTACTTCATATTCAACGAAGTCTCTGATATCTCAGCGCTGGTCAACAATCCTGAGTTCGGTCTGGGAGACTATGTTGACATGAGATGGAACGTGCTTGATCTCACGCCCGGTTCAGATGATATGCAGGACATCGAGACTCTCATCGCTCGGGGCGTAGAAGTGAATTACTAGATACTTGAAAAGCATAAGTTGTGATCAAGTACTCTTGTCTTGACTGCTAAGAAACAGCGACTGATGAAACTTATCCGTGCAAATTGATATATTGACCTCTAACATAGATACTTTGGTCACAAAGAAGTGTTCCCGGGAGACCATAAGGAGGAGGGAATTGGCGTCTTTAATCGAAGGAATGACGGGTGCGAAGCTTACTTCTGAATATTTCTCTAGTAATACGTCATTGGAGTTCTTTCCGAGGCATACAAAACCAGGAAGAGTGAACCGAGTTGCATTGGTATACGGTAATAATGGAAGTGGGAAAAGCACAATAGCTAAGGGATTTCGCGAATACCGAGATTCCATCGATCATAGAACGGTGAATTTGGAGATGGTTACGGACCCGTCTTTCGCGAGTAATCGTTCGGGGGGAACGCCGGGAAAGATATTCATATTCGATGAGGAATACATTGGGTCACGCGTCAAGGTTAAGGATTCGGGGCTTGATGCTATTGTGCTTTTCGGCGACCAAGTGGCATTAGAAGAAAAGATTGAGGAAACCCAACAACTAATTAAAGCAGAAGAAAAAGAAATCTACAAACTTGAAACTGATTATAAGAAATTCTTGGACAATAGTGATGTCGTTTCTCCCGAGTATTGGAAAGACCAAATCAGAAGCAAGCTTCGTGAAACCAACGGATGGGCAGCAATTGGGTCAAGAATCAAGCAACAGAGAAAGAACCTTGCAGTTACAGATGTCGAAATCGAGAGGATTGGTAGCATATCCCCAGAAGAACCTGTGAAGGATCTCAAGAAGAAATTCGAGAAACGTAACGCTTTATTCTCTGAGACCGGAACTAATTCTTCGACATTAACCACCCCAGTTGCGAAGATATCTATTGACCACCATATTAATGAGGGCGCGAAGTTGCTTCTTGAGGAAATTGTTCATAAACCAGAGCTAACATACCGAGAAGAACAGTTGCTTCAGTTATTTGGAATTGCAGGTGCAGAAACTGCGAGATCGTATCTTTCAAGTGAAGAAAATAAAACATGCGACAAATGCTTTCAGCCAATCAGCGAAGATTATCGAGCCAAGGCTCTCAAGGAAATTGAGTCCATACTAAACCTCGAAATTGAAGAGACAATTGGCAAGCTTGAGAGCTTTCTAATTGACGAGGTATCCATTTCTATGTATGAAGTGTATCAGAATATGCCGTCATTTGGTTCTGTAAGAGAGCACATTGAAGACTATAGACAGTCCGTTTTGTCACATAATTCCATTATTCTGGATAAGATTAACAATCCTTTTGAGAAAATGGAGTATGATGAGTGCATTGATCTTGTTTCTGCTTCAGTGGTTGCTAATGAAGCTCTTGAATTATTGGAAGAGGATCGACTCTACTTCAATCATATGGTTCAAGAAAGACTTTCTGTAGTCAATGAGCTATTGTCTATGAACGATTCTCTTGCTCATTATGATATTGAAACAATGTATGCCTCTATGCAAAAACAGCGAATTGCGAAGCAAACCTGCGAGAAACTCTTGAAGTGCTCTAGAGACAAGTTGGCTAAGCTGTCCGATGAAATGACGCAGTTTGACTCGCAACGTAAGAATATTCAGATTGCAATTGATGAAATCAATAAATCGCTAGCGTATGTATTCTTCAGCAAAGAGAGACTTTCATTGGAAATAGGTTTTGATAAGGCATATCATCTTATAGTGAACGGAAGCAAGGTGAAGCCCAGCAAGGTTTCCTGCGGAGAGAGGAACGCTCTTGCTCTATGCTACTTCTTTACGGAAATTGCGCGGGACATGGACGCGGAATCGCTATATGCCGATGAATGTCTCTTAGTTGTAGATGATCCAATCTCAAGTTTCGATATGGAAAACAGAATTGGTATTCTGTCATTCTTAAGATGGAAACTGGCGAGAATTCTTGAGGGTTGTGCGACCAGTAAGATCTTGCTTATGACTCACGATATTAGCGCGATGTTTGATCTAAGCAAAGCACTCCAAGAAATATCTAAACACTGCAGCGAATTGAAGTTTAATGCGGAATATTGCCTGTTTCAGCTTGATAATAAGGAACTATCGGAGTTTCTGTACAAAGGGCACAACGAATATACTCAACTACTTCTCAAGACATTTCAGTACGCAAAAGGCACGACTTCCGACGAAACAGATTTGATCATCGGCAACGTAATGAGAAGAGTTTTGGAGGCCTTTTCTTCATTTTCTTTCAAGTTGGGCATCGATGAACTAAGCTTGAACGAACGCGTGTTGGGATTGTTACCCGATGAGCATTCTAGAGAATATTATCGAAACTTAATGTATCGTTTAGTGCTAAACAACGAGAGCCACTTCTATGAGAACATTCAAGGCGCCCCTGAAACGAGCTTCTTTAGTCTCCTGTCTTCAAGCGAGAAGCAGCGTACTGCAAGGGATATCTTGTGCTTCATTTATCGTCTAAACAAAGAGCATGTTCTATCACATTTGGGGTGTGCCCAGCAAGATCTTGAAGTTTGGTGTTCACGGTGAAGATCCCCTGTTTACTATTCCAAGTGGGTTATGTTAATAAAAATAGATGATTTCTGTTTTGTCCATCTCCTGTGATAACATGTATTTGGTGCCCTTTGTGGTTCTTGAATAATTAAATGGAACTCCCATTGAATCTTGTGAAGGTTCTTCTTTTTTAGACAACCAAAGACCGTTTCCCGGCAGCCTATGTAAATGTAATGTAAAAGCGGAGTCAATCACGGGGAAAATACACAAGACGCCGGTAAATGTTCGAGCATATAAGCAAAACATCCTGCAGGAGGTTGAAGCAGAGTGTCACAGAATATAACAAATGAACAGCGGATAGAAGAAGGGCTTATCGAAAAGTTGAAAGAACTCAAATATGTCCACCGCAAGGATATCCGCAACCTCGATGAGTTAGAGAGGAATTTCAGAGAAAAGTTTGAAGCGCTCAACCGTGTTCGACTAACCGATGCAGAGTTCACCCGGCTTAAGGATGCAATAATCAACCCCGATGTCTTCACCTGTGCCGAGACCCTACGTAACATCAACTATTTTGAGCGCGAAGACGGGACGCCACTGCACTACCAGCTTGTCAATGTCAAAGAGTGGTGTAAGAACAGCTTCGAGGTGGTAAACCAACTTCGCGTCAACACAAAGTCGAGCTTCCATCGCTACGATGTGATCCTGCTCGTCAACGGTTTGCCCCTGGTGCAGATCGAGCTGAAGAGTCTGCAGATCAGTCCACGTAGGGCGATGCAGCAGATTGTCGAGTACAAGTACGATCCGGGCAACGGCTACACCAACACGCTGCTCTGCTTCATGCAGCTCTTCATCGTCAGCAACCGCAGCAATACCTGGTATTTTGCCAACAACAACGCCGAATATTTCCGTTTCGATGCCGAAGAGCGGTTTTTGCCCATCTACCAGTGGGCCACTACTGACAACGAGAAAGTCGCGTACCTCGACGACTTTGCGGATGCATTCCTTGCAAAGTGTACCCTTGCGGAGATGATCAGCCGCTACATGGTGCTGATCCAGACCGAGCGCAAGCTTGTGATGATGCGCCCGTACCAGATCTACGCAGTCAAGGCGATCGTCGAATGTATCCATCAGAACCGTGGCAACGGCTACATCTGGCACACCACAGGCAGTGGCAAGACTCTAACCTCCTTCAAGGCCTCTATCTTGCTAAAGGACAACCCCAACATCGAAAAAGTCCTTTTCGTAGTGGACCGCAAAGATCTCGACCGGCAGACCAGGCAGGAATTCAACCGCTTCCAGCCCGGTTGTGTGGAGCAAAACACCAATACCGAAACCTTAGTCAAGCGCCTCCTCTCCGAGGACTACGCCGACAAGGTAATCGTTACCACTATCCAGAAGCTCGGGCTTGCGCTGGACGAAAACAGTAAGCGCAATCAGATGAAAAAGAAGAGAGGTCATCAAACCTTCAAGCAACGCTTGGAACCGCTGTGCGACACTCGCATGGCCATCATCTTCGATGAATGTCATCGTTCTCAATTTGGTGAAAATCACAGGGCAATCATAAAGCATTTTCCAAAAGCCCAGCTCTTTGGCTTTACCGGTACACCTATCTTCGAGCAGAACGCCATCTATCGCACCATCGAAGGACAGGAGGCCCGCATGGTAACCACCAAGGACGTGTTCGATAATCAGCTCCACGCTTACACCATCACCCACGCCATCGATGACGGCAACGTGCTTCGCTTCCATGTGGATTACTATAGGCCCGAGGGTATCACCATCGAACCGGGCGAGACCCTCGCGAAGCAAAAGGTCGTGGAGGCGATTCTCGAAAAGCACGACAAGGCCACGAACCAGCGCCGGTTCAACGCGCTTCTGGCAACCGCCAGCATCGACGACGCCATCGGGTACTATCATCTTTTCAAGGCGATCCAGGCGAAAAAGCTGAACGAAGACGAGACCTTTCAGCCTCTGAATGTCGCCTGCGTGTTCTCTCCGCCCGCCGACGGCAACCGCGACGTGGGCCAGCTCCAGGAGGACCTACCGCAGGAAAAGGCCGACAACCAGACTGAGCCAAGCAAAAAGAAGAAAGCACTCAAGACGATTATTGGCGACTACAACGCTTGCTACAGTACCAACTTCGACCTATTCACCTTCGACCTCTACTATCAGGATATTCAGCAGCGCATCAAGGATCAGAAGTTTCCGAACCGGGATCTCCCGCACGAAAAAAAGATCGACCTCACTATCGTGGTGGACATGCTGCTCACCGGTTTCGATTCGCAGTACTTGAACACACTTTATGTGGACAAAAACCTCAAACACCACGGGCTTATTCAGGCCTTGTCGCGCACCAACAGGGTTCTGAACTATTCCAAACCATATGGAAACATTCTCGATTTCCGTGCGCAGAAAAATGCCGTGGACGAAGCCATCACCCTGTTTTCCGGCGAGGCCGGCGAGCGGGCGCGCGAGATCTGGCTGGTGGAACCGGCGCCCGAGGTAGCGGAAAAGTTCACCACGGCCGTTAAAGAGCTGGAAGAATTCATGCAGTCGCAAGATCTTGAGTGTAAGCCTGAAGAGGTGCCCAACCTCAGCGGCGACGAAGCCCGCGCCGCCTTCATCAATCACATCAAAGAAGTGCAGCGGCTGCGAACCCAGCTCGACCAGTATACCGATCTCGACCTCGAAACGCGTGAGACCATCGAAATGGTACTGCCCGAAGACACCCTGCGCGCCTTCCGTGGCGTGTACCTGGATCTCGCCCAGGATCTCAGAGCCCGCCAGGGTAGGAGCAGCGACCCAGCTGACCCTCTGGAGCAGCTCGACTTCGAGTTCGTGCTCTTTGACTCGGCGCTCATCGACTACGACTACATCATGAAGCTCATCGCCCGCTTCAGCGAAAAGGGACCGAAAAAGCAGAAGATGACCCGCGAACAGCTCATCGGGCTGTTGCGCAGCAACGCCAAGTTCCTCGACGAGCGCGAGGAGATCATCGAGTACGTGAACACCCTCAAGGAGGGCGAGGGGCTATCTGAACAGGAGATCCGCGAGGGCTACGAACGCTTCAAGGACGAGAAATACGCCCGGCAGCTCACAGAGATCGCGCAAAAGCACGATCTTGCGCGCGAGGCGCTTCAAGGCTTTGTCGAGGGCATTCTGCGCAGGATGATCTTCGATTCCGAAGCACTCACCAACCTGATGGCGCCGCTGGGGCTGGGCTGGAAGGCGCGGGCGAAGAAGGAACTGGAGCTGATGGCCGACCTCGCGCCGCTTCTCAAGAAGCTCGCGCAGGGCAAAGAGATTTCGGGATTGGAGGTGTACGACCATGCCTAAGCGCAAAGAAGGCGTTGTGCCCCGTCTGCGCTTCCCCGAGTTCTGCAATGCCGGGCCGTGGAAGGTGAAGAAGATTGGCCAGATTTCTGAAAATGTCACTGCCGGCGGTACCCCAAGTACCTCAGTGACAGAGTACTGGGGTGGGGACATCAGATGGATGAATTCAGGAGAGCTAAATTATAAGAAAGTATACGAGGTTCAAGGTCGGATTACAGAAAATGGGTTGCGTAACTCAAATACTAAGATAATTCCAAAAAAATGCATCTTGATAGGATTGGCTGGGCAAGGTA
>Ga0209408_1002284_pt1 | contig 10913 bp, 9 predicted proteins | sample AD_UKC107_MetaG_FD_184422 | JGI IMG/M metagenome (GOLD analysis project Ga0209408, IMG submission 184422) | Active sludge microbial communities of municipal wastewater-treating anaerobic digesters from Hong Kong - AD_UKC107_MetaG (SPAdes)... | ecosystem: Engineered > Bioreactor > Anaerobic >... | reverse complement strand
ATGGGATTTTTTCAGGTAGTTATGTCACCTTAGATGATCCGTCGGTATTAGCTGCTGCTCAATCAGATCCAATGGGTTTCTTGTTGGATATTGGCGAGAATGTAATTATTGATGAAGTGCAACGTGCACCTGAGATATTTTTAAGTCTCAAGAAACTGATTGATGACAATCGCAATCGTAGAATCATTCTCACAGGATCTGCCAATGTGATGCTTCAACCCAAAGTAGCCGATTCATTGGCCGGAAGAATCGAAACACACCACCTTTGGCCATTTTCGGTTGATGAAATAAATGGAAGAAAAAGTGTATTTCTGGATAACTTAATCAACGATGAAAATAACTTTGAATCTATTCCTACCCGTTGGGAGGAAATCATTGAACTGATAAGACGGGGGGGATATCCCGAAGTCGTGAACCGTGTCTCGGAAAGCCGAAGAGCAAAATGGTTGCAGGCCTATTTGGGATCTATCCTGCAAAAAGATATCCGAGACCTGGCCAATATTGATGGTCTCATATACATGCCAAAAATCTTAAACCTGCTGAGTGTGAGGGTAGGAACCACGATCAATATGTCTGATATTGCCCGGTTGACAGGAATAAAAAACAGTTCTTTTCAACGCTATATGGCATTGTTGGAACAAGTTTTTATGATTGTAAAAATCCCTGCATGGACTCCTAATGCCGAAGGGCAATTTGTGAAATCGCCAAAAATATTTTTAAACGATACCGGACTGCTGTGTCAATTGGAGAATAGTGGTGACGACCTGTTGCAAGACCGAACACAGGCAGGACATTTTGTAGAAAATTTTGTAGCCATGGAGATACTGAAACAGATCAGTTGGTTCAATGACCCGTTAAAATTAATGCATTTTAGCATGCACAAAGGTGCAGAGGTGGACTTGGTGATCGAAGATCAAAAAAAGATGATCTATGGAATCGAAATAAAATCAAAAACATCCTTGAAACCAGATGACTTTAAAGGCTTGAAGAAGCTAGCCCAATTAGCAGGCAATAAATTTAAAAAAGGGATTTTGCTGTACACGGGAGAGCATGTGTTAAGTGGATTCGGAGGTAAAAATTTACAAGCAGTACCAATAAATAATGTTTGGGGTAAATAATATGTAAAAAACGGACTATATCCACCCACCCAGAACGGTGATATCCGTTCACCAAAAGCTCTGTACCATTGATGCTTAAATCTATGTACGCTTAATTGCCAAAAACTATGTACTCCTAAATGCTGTTCTCAGGAGGTGTGTTTTTATTCCCTTTCCCTTTTCCCAAAAGACCGCTGCCCTGGATATTGATGGGAAGAAAAGAACCTCCTACTGGAAGATAACTGGCCTTGCGCTTCCAGTAATAATACTGGTATGACTCAGTTGTTTCTGTGGCAAACGATCTGTTGACATCCAACGAAGAAAGTATTACCCCAAAAATTGAACGGACTATGGAAGATATCATCAAGTTTTCGTTTGGAAACAAGAATGATTCCAAAGCCATAGGCCAGGAGATGGTTGATCTCACTTTTGCTTTATTCAAAAGACATTATAACGACTTTGATAAAATGAAGCTTTATCAGCTGAAACGAGAAGTAATCAATCTGACATATGAATGGGCTAAGAGAAACCGACTCAGGGCCAGGCTTAGACGCAATCGCCAGATGTATGAGACATGCTTTGCCTTCTGCATTTACAATTATGCAGATTTTTTAAGAAGGGAAAAGCTGGATAAGTAGTTTTCAACCAGCCTACGGGTTTTTCCCTAATGCTATTTGTTGCGTATGTAATTTTTGTTCACTACGTCATGTTTTGACGTTCTGTCTGGTTATTTTCGCCCATACATGGTATAGACTATACCCTGTTAGACAGAAACGTTAAAACACGAGTTATGTTAGCATTAATATTAATTATCGGACTTTTGGTAGATGGGGTAGCATTGTTATTCGAGAAGAATAAATAAGGTACGCCTGCCTAAGCTATTCGTTTTTTATTCAAGAAAGATTTGAATTTTCTTGAATAAGTGCTAATTTTACATGTGTCTGTTCCAGAAATAGTTAGATTGTTTTAATACCTGAACAGAATGTCAATTTTCCAGACACTCTTAAATTTTTTTAGGTACATTTTTGTTCCTAAGTATCAGCTATAGAAAGTATATAGTGTTACTAATGTAAAATGTGTTCTGGCTAAATAGCATTATTGAAAAAAAGACATGTCAGATATAGTATATGTTTAAATACAGATGTTGATGTACATAAATAATTATTTCTTATTTTTTACTATTCATTTGTTTTCTTTAAGATCCAAATAATACGATTTTCATAAAAAGTAAAAATTGATGGAAAAAGACTGTAAATGGCACTTTAAAGCTGAAGGTGGTCGAGATGTGGGCCCTAATGATCCTGTGGATGAGAAATTTAAAGGACAACCTTATTATTCTATTGTAAGAGAAGCTATTCAAAATTCATTGGATGCTGTTGATGATGATGCCATACCCGTAAAAGTTGAATTCTCTTTTTTTAGTATCAGTCGTATAGAGTTTCCCAATCTTTTCGAAATCGAAGATAGTATCAAACAATGCCTTCAGTATTACAGTAATAATGATAATGCTAATAGGCTTTTTAGCAATATGCTTTATTATCTAAACGGTGATCAGAAAGGTATGAAACAGTTGTTCTTGACATGTTTAAGAATATCTGATTACAATACAATTGGTATGTATTATAACGAAAATGATACAAAATCTCCCTTTTATGCCTTTTTGAGAGCGGGTGGTGTTAGTGCAAAAAGTCAAAGTTCAGGTGGTTCGTTTGGTTTTGGAAAAGGGGCATACTACACGCTTTCACCAATTAAAACTATTATTGTTTCGACTCGAAATAAAGAGAATAGAGTATTATTTGAAGGTTCGACTATATTAACTACTCATAAAAATGAGTATGATGAAAAACTTACTGCTTATGGTTATTATGACAATAACGGGGGTAATCCCACACAAGATGAAGGTTTAATTCCGGAAATTTTTAAAAGAGAAACACCCGGAACTGACATTACTATTGTGGGTTTATGGGATGAGAAATTTCGTGAAAAGTTGATGATAAAATCAGTTTTAAATAATTTCTGGTTAGCGATTTATGATAACAAATTGGTTGTAAAAATAGGAAGTGTTGAAATTAATAAAAATAATCTCGAGCAAACAATAGATGATTTCTTTCCGGAACCATTTGAAATAGGGCCTGCAACAGAGATTGAATGCTGGAATCCGAAACCATATTTTAAAGCAGTCAAATATGTCAATGCAAATGAACAATTCAAATTATTTAAAGAATCTCTGGAAACAATAGGAGAAGTGAAACTTTATATATATCTAGATAAGGAATTACCGAACAGAACTTCATATATTAGAAAACCTCGGATGGTAGTTTATAAGCAAACTCGAAAAAAAATAAGTGGTTACGCAGCTGTATTCCTCTGTGAAAGTGATAAAGGAAATAAGATACTCCGTTTAATGGAAAATCCGGCTCACAGTGAATGGAAAAAAGAAAATTACCCGAAAGATGAAGGACAAATCAATAAATCTGCCAGAAAAGCGGAAAAAGAAATTAGTGATTTTATCAATTCTAAGTTGGAAGAACTTTCCATGAATCAACTGGGTAATAAATTAGTTTTTTATGGTTTAGAAGAATATTTAGCAATTCCTGAAGATTTACTTGAAAAAGATGAAGTTTATGATTATATCGGTGATAATACGAATATAAATTCGGGGGAAATCTCAAAGGAGCTTACAAAAGATGAAACAGCTATACAAACCACAGAAATAAATAACGTTGATCCAGTAACTATTAAGCCGACAATCCTACCAAAACCAGAGGTAAAAAACACTGAGTTTGTAGAACAGGAGGGTAGTGAAGAAAAGATTATTACGGGTGGCAGTAACGAGTCAGATAATGGTGTTATTCCCGGAGATGGAGATTCAGAAACAGGTACAGCAAAAGTTCAAGATGAAAGCACAATAAAACGTAAGGTACTGGTACAAGTAAGGCTTAAAGTAGCAGCTCAAAAAGAAAATGGCTTTTTATTTCATCATTTGATAATTACTACTGATAAAGATATTACTAATTCTGAATTAGAGTTATTTGTAGGAGCTGATAATGATGCCGAAGAAAAGCTCAGTATTCTTGAATCTGACAAAGGTTCAATAATTTTGAACACACTGATAAATGTAAAGTTAAATAATGGAAGAAACTTGATCAAAATCCGCTTTGAAGATAACATAAAACACACTTTAATGCTTAAAGCTTATGAGATTCAATAATATATCTTTTCCTCATCCAGTTATGGGAATATCTGATGATATATCAGGTGATATAAGTATCAATCCCAGAATTGTATCCGGTTTAGACAACTACGATATTTATATTGAGTTCTTTTTTGATAATTATGACATAGATTTATTGATTCAAGGATATCAGGCCGAGTTTATATGCGAAGTGACTTGTTCCGATACATTATATCGTAAAATTATAAAATCCCCAAAACCTATAATTGAATTATGTATTTCAAGAAAAGAAGTGAAAGGGCGTGTTGATTTTACATGTCTTGTAGTTTCTAGACAATTCATATCAAACTATTCCAATGCTGCTTCACATATTGATTATCGTGGTTTTAATTTTGATATAGATCCTGGTGAAGTGTTGGCATACTTCGGCGAATTTTGGTTTAATGCAGATATAAGGTACGAAAAGTTAAAGGCTGTTTCATCATTTATGGATATTGTAGAAAACAAAGAATCGGAATATACAAATTTTGATTTAAAGAAAAACAAAATTGAAGTTCAGTTACCTACTTTAGATTATAAGATTTTTAGTAGTGATTCGATAGGTAAAGAATCAAAATATGCAAGCGGATTTCATTCATCCATTGTATTAAATGCTCTAATAATTGCATTATACAATTTTGAGGACCACAAAGAAGAATACCAATGGGCCAAAGTGATTGATTACAGATTGAAAAATGAAAAAGAATTCGAATCATTGGGTATTGCAGAGAAGGAGAATATTCCCGAGATCGCACAACGTTTATTGGGAAATCCTTTTCATCGTTTTTTAGAAACTTTGGAAATAATCGTAAACTCAGGTAAAGAAGACTAATATGATGAAACAGTTAATTTTTAGAGAAAAATATGTACAACTACTAAAAGAAAGACTTTCTCATGAAGAATATTTGAAACATTATTCAAGCAAAGATTTTATATACGATAAAAGACAAGTATTAACTCTTCCGAATATTGACACAACTACTGATTTATTAAGTAAATTGGACGCTAACGATGATTATAAGACTGCCATATCAATTTATGAAGCATATAAAAATCTGGCCCCTATTCAAGCTTCAGATGAACGTATATGGGTGTATTTGGCTCATGTTGATTTATATCCATATATGATTGAAAGAAGGCCTGAAGTGTTCAAAGGTTCGTCTTCAAATCCAAGTAAATATATTTTAGATCATTGGTTTTTGAGTTCTACCTCTCAAAGCAGTTTACTTCGTCATTCACTTGCAGGACTGTGGTGGGCTGTTTTTTTATCTATTGATGAAACAAGAGGTGAAAATAAATATAATTTAACAAAAATATTATTTAGACAAATAGATTTTGCGACTCGTACATTAGGAACCTATAAACTTGGTCGTCACAAAGAAGCAGTTTTGGGCATTTTGGAGTTTATAGAGGAAAACGGTGATTTATTTAAAAGAAAATTTGAAGATAAAACACGTTTTATTACAAAATACTTGAATTTTATTGGAGGTTTGAAACCGTTATCCTATTATGATCGTTATTTTTTTAAGTCTGAGTTGGAAAAAATTCGTGAAAAAATTTCATCAATCGGCACGATATAATATTTTCTGCGATATGATTGTTTTCTCTCCATTTATTAAAGTCTGTCTTATTTGATAAATCTAATTTGAAGATTCAACTTGATACGTAATTCATTATCTTCTTCATAAATAATGCCGAAGTCGTGACGTGAGCTACTTGCAGTTTCAAGTTTTGTGTTCTTTAGCAAATAGTTTTCGAATTCATTTCTATTGTATATATGATAACATACTATTTCTCCGTTTTCTTTAACAACCAAATAACCACCGGTTGTATCTAATTGGCCGCTCCATACTCTTGAAGGCATCATCCCAAGGGCAATATCTGATAGGAAACGCTTGATTTTGTAAGAATAAAAAGGATGGTTTGTTTCGAGATTATACTTAAGAGGGTTGATAATTGTAATTTGATCGACTAAATCGATTGTTTTTGCATAAGTAGATGTATAAAAAAGATAAATAATTTCAGATACAATTTGTGGTAAAGCACTGTCAATCAGTCTAAGGTTATTACCAAAAACTATATTTTCAGTGTTTACGAATTTTAGAACGCCTGAAAGTTTTCGTATTTTTTCAATTCTGTCCTTTATTTTACTTTTTGTATTAATTGAGTTAATTTCAAAAATATCGTCTGTTGTAATATTTGAAGATTCAATTTTATAAATAAAATTTGTTGTCTTTCCTGCATTAAATAAAGTTGCAGCTGCCCCAAGCTGTGATTTAATACTGAAACCTAATTCAGGCGTTGTACCTGTTCGTTGATCGTGAATCACAATTCTTATATCGCTTTTTGATGACGAATGTGCTTTCAGAGAAAAACAATTAAATGAATTTATGAATGATTCAATTTCCTCAATTGAAAAGGTGGCAGTTTTTGTTGCTTTTAATTCTGAAAGAAGAAATACTACCTTTTCCTTAAAAATTGAAAGCGGGATTCGAAATTCTTCTTTAGAATTATTAATAATGATTAAATCACCAGAATATGAATATTCATATATGCCATTTGGTTCATCTCTTAAAATTTTAACTACGGGAAAGGATAGATTTTCAAATACATTAGATTCACTATCTCCTGCAAATAATTCTTTATCAGTTATTATTTTCAATAGGGTATAGATCTCACTCCATTCCCCTTTATTACCTGTCAACATAAGGAAGAATTCTATTTATTATTTCCTTTCCTGTTGCTTTAATTGCAGGTACTGCAACAGAATTGCCTAATTGTTTGTATTTTGATGCATCAGCAACGGGAAAATGAAAACCATCAGGGAAACCTTGTAATCTAGCCCACTCTCTAGGTGTCATTCTTCTAATTCCTTCTTTGTTAATTTCCCCTTTTATATGAGTTACAGGAGTAAAGTCCACCAATCTGTTATCTCGGACTAAATTTCTTTCACGTCCCATACCCCCACAAACAACAGCATTAGCGATACCAGTATCAGGAATAATTTCAAATCCAAACCCGTTTCCCTTACTTTGATGTCGTTTTTTATGATTTATAAGTGTATTTAAATATGTTTCTGAAAGATAATATTTAGCAGAAACTGTGTCCTTTTCTTTAATATCTGAAAAAGATACTTTACTAATTAATGGTATTGGATAATCAAAACTTTTTACTCCCAGATCACGTCTAAATCCAACTATATAAATCCTTTCTCGGTTTTGTGGCACGCCGAAATCTTTTGCGTTAATTATTTGAGGGTCTGGGACAAAATAGTCTAAATCGTTTCTTAAAACATTCAAGATTGTCATTAGTGTTTTGCCTTTATCGTGGTTCACTAAACCTTTAACATTTTCAAGGAAAATTGCTTTAGGTCGCTTTTTTTTAATTATTTCTGCTACATCAAAAAATAAAGTACCCCTTGTATCCTCAAAACCCCCGCGTTTTCCGGCTATCGAAAAAGCTTGGCAGGGAAATCCGGCACACAGAACATCAAAACTGTCTGGGATAAAATTTTTCGTTTCTTCTTTTGTAATATCTCCAAAAGGAACTTCGCCGAAATTAAATTCGTATGTTTTCTTAGCTTGTTCATCCCATTCACTTGTGAAAACACACTTACCGTCTAAATCTTGCATTGCAATCCTAAAACCGCCAATGCCTGCAAACAAATCAATAAAAGTAAACTTAGGATTTTTTGGTCCCGGAAATTTAACACTTTCTTTAAAATCAAAAAGCATCTCATCTAATGCTTTTTCTGCAACTTTTAAGGAAATTGTTTTATCAGGGTATTTAAACTCTAATGCGTGTTTTACATGTTGTATTGCTTCTTTGTGGAAATAATGTGACGATCGATGTGAGTAATTATTCAAATAGTGAGTGAATGCAGCTTTCCCATTATCGGAAGCTTCTACAACTCTAATTGTAAACATTTTACCACATACTTCTTCAATTGATAGTTTTTCTTTTAGTGTCATCTCTGCAAATTTTTCACGGCCGCAATTTACAAAAACGAATGCTCTTTGTCGCCTTGAAACAAATATTTTTCTCAATTATAAAAGAAAAATTTTTTTACTCGTTTTTCGGATTTATTATCAGTTATTTATGATATAACCGATTTGACTTTTTCTATTGTCACAACTTGACTTGTTTTTATAACTTGTACAGTAGGAGGTTCAACAAATTTGAAGTTTTTAATTTCTGAAATGAATTTATCAAAATCCGGTTTAGTTGCGATTATTATGTTGTCTAATCCAATAATATCACCTGTGATAATTTTCTTTTTTACACTAAGGGCTTCTTTTTCGTCTAGTGTAATCAAGTAGCTCAGAGCTTTTCGGTGAACATATTTTAATGCTATTGCTTCTAAATCAGCTTGTTTATACCTTTCTCTCAAACTTGTCTTTACACTCCAACAGATAGGACCTCGTTCAGCAGTATAAAACATGAGATCGTATATAACATTTGGTACAAAAGCAACTTTTGCACTTAAATACAATGGTAAAATGTTCTCCCTTATGCATAGTGTTGCCAAAATATACTCAAATATTTTCCCGTTTATTGAATTATCAAACTTTGATTTTTTATATGTGCTCCAATATATTGTTACATACTCAGAAGGTTTTGAATAGTTGATTTCCATAAAATTGGGAAACAGTTGTTCAAAAATACTTCCTGCTTTTGTATTATGTCCTATTATAATACCTAAATCTTTTAGCATAAAAAAATTATTATAATTGTTAATTATCAGTTTCTTTTATCGTATTCTCGATTTTTTGTACACAATTAGATAATTCTGTCTCAATGCTGTGTCCCCAGAAGCGTAATACTTGCCAACCCGCTTTTACAAGATAATCATTGACTTCCTTATCTCTTTCAATATTCCGTTCAATTTTTTTATACCAAAAATCCTTGTTGGTATGAATTTCTTTTTTACGTTCATCCCAATCCTTACCATGCCAAAACTCACTGTCAACAAATATTGCAATTTTATATTTTTTAAAAGTAAAATCCGGTTTACCATAAACCTTCTTATTGTTCTTTCTATATCTGTATCCTCTTTTCCAAAGTTCTTTTGCGAGTAACACCTCAATTCTAGAACCGTAACTTTTTACAGCTTGCATATTTTTTCTTCTCTGTTCTTTGTTTAGTTTGTCCATTATGCCTGACTTAATAGATTTTTTATTTGTGTGAAAAAGTTTTGGCATTCTTATTTATGTTCCTATTAGTTTTATACTTGCTATCTATATAAAACTTCAAAATGATTATTGGCAAAATTACTTTTTCAAAATTTCTTCTCTATGATATTTCAAATATTGCACGTTTTTGTACTTTATGTCAATAACAATGTTACTGTCTATACCAAGTTTATTGTATTGATTCAAAAATTTTGAAATGATTATTCTCCCGTTATCATTAAATGAAAAAAAACCTAAGTCAAACAGTTTATCATATGTCGGTAATAATAACAAACCGTTGAATTTGTCAATTTTTTCTTGGTTTGATGATTGTTTCCATGGTTTTATATGAGAAGCGATTAAAAATCTTGTGTCGTCAAATTTTGAAATAGAACAACCCTTCCATAGATCAATCAATTCTTTTCTAAATTTTCCTTGTCCAACGCGACTTAATATTATTGATTCTTTTTCAAGAACTGTCAATGTGTTATCATTTTTTATTTGATTAACCTCTTTGATTGTGTCGTCAATTTGTAGCTGATTTGTCTCAAGAAATTCTATGTATAAATCTAAAGAACGACTGTACATGTTGTTTCCTGTTTTGTTCTTTTGGTAGAATTCATCATAGCTGAAATATTCTTCTTTTAGTCGCAATACTTCAGTTACATTTCCTATGTTGAACAAATCAATGTCTTGATTTAACGATTTCTTGAAATGATTAGAAATAGTTGTAATTGTATTTGAGTATTTGTCAGGTCGTGATACTTTAGTTTTGTTTTCCGTTAACCAATTTTTGAATTGAATTTTCATAATTATTCCACTTTTTTGTTAATCTCCCGCTCTCTTTTATTCCCCTTTATCTATTCCACAACCTAATCAGTAAAAACGTCTCCTGTAAGTAGTTTCTTGGTGCATTATATTCCTTTAGGATGGAATGCGAGGTAGTGGGTTTAAGCGTTGGCCTTTTATTGGTTGGACTTTTCTTTGTAGTCCTACAATGAGTTTATAGAAAATAACTCTGATTATTACCGGAAACATTATCAGCCCAAATGCATGACTGGATGAAAGGGAATACCCGTACTTTCCTTTAATCGCATCCAGGACGGTGTACAACTTTGTAAGTAATGACCAGCTATTGTTGATGGTACCTTTACAATCGAAAAACATTATCATTATGCCATCTTAAATTATCTCTGTCAGGTAAATCATAGATACTTTTAGGTAATGAGACTAATTTCTGCCCGTGAAATTTATAATAATCCCGCCCATTTTCAAACTCTTCTTTAATCTTCCTACTTGTCTCTATGATATACTTATCTGTTACAGTAATGTAACCAGAATCAAAAAGTTTGTGAAGATCGGCTCGTAAAAGCAAACCATTATTCGTTTCGTTATGTCCTGCGATGGAATAAGGTATAATGTGTGCTGCTT
>Ga0209408_1002282_pt1 | contig 10916 bp, 12 predicted proteins | sample AD_UKC107_MetaG_FD_184422 | JGI IMG/M metagenome (GOLD analysis project Ga0209408, IMG submission 184422) | Active sludge microbial communities of municipal wastewater-treating anaerobic digesters from Hong Kong - AD_UKC107_MetaG (SPAdes)... | ecosystem: Engineered > Bioreactor > Anaerobic >... | reverse complement strand
ACCGGCTCCGGCACATGCTCCCGACCAAACGTATAGAATCCGTGATACGCCGACACGAACAAGTTCTGCCCCGAGATCCAGGCCAGATGGTCGAACGGCGGTCGGTGCGGCTCCACCTCCGCACCATAAGCATTCCATACTTCCTGTACCTCATGCGGCACTGTCCTCCAGGCAGCCAACGCCCGACGATGCACTTCCAGATGCGCCGCCTGAGCCGGTGTGGGCGTCCTTCCTACATGCACCTTCTTCCGGAGATAGACTTTTCCGTCACGGTGTACGGCCGTGACATCCCCGGCCGAACCGAAGACATCATTGACCAGCACCGATGGTTTGAACTCTGTTGCCATAGTAGTGGAGGATTAAGGGGTGACACATACAGGGTGAGGACCGGAGAGGGAGACCTCTTGTTCTTTTGGGTACGGGCATATAAAGTCAATATCAGAGCCGTACCCGGAGACGTGCTCGTGTTTCATCCACGAAGCCGACGGCCGGAGGAGATTTTCAAACCCGTGGTCATTGTCTATGTACGCCGCCGGGTCTGACATACTATCCCAGTCCATCCCGAAGATGATGGTTTCCGGCAGGTCCTGGAACTTGAACTTCTTGAACGGAATGCCAGACAGCCACAGCGCCAGAATCAACTCCCCGGCCTGCAGCTCCCCCTTGGTGTACGACTCCGGACACGCATGCAGCTCCCGCACCAGCGGCAACACCGAATCAATGTCAGCCTCACAGTCAAACCCGTCAATCTTCACAAAGTACTGCAGCGCAGTCTCCCGAATCTCCGCCAACTTCTGCAAGTCAAAGTCCAGGATCTCAAATTCATCACCACCGGTAAAGCCCTCCGGCTTCAGCCCCTTCAACTCCGGCACATCCCCCGAGTGCCCTACCATCTGATACCACATGTCATCCTTTGGCGTATCCGGATACAACCCACCGACAAAGCGGTTACGGTCTCCGACATACTCACTCTCCTGCATCTTGAACGTCTTTTGAATTCTACACTGTTTCATAGCTCACACATTTAAAGGTTTCTATATTTCCACGTCCAGGCCCTTACGGCATGACCGGCCCGACCGGTCACCTCCTGCCTGCGACAAATCATACTCTTCTGCTCACGGATAGCCCGCACCAACTCCCGTGTAACCGACACCCCGGCACCCGCCTCCGGCGCCTCAAACGAAGTCACTCCCAGCGACCTCATATTCAGCTCCGACAACCGGCGCAATCTCTCCTTTTTACTCTGGTCCATAACGTCCATTTCTTATATCTTTCTGTATACAAGATACGAAATTATTCCGACATTAACAAATTTATTTTCAGCGAATTAACAAAATAAATTCGCACAACCGAGCATAAAAAAAGCAGCGGCGAAGCCGCTGCCCAATGTGGTATATATTTATATCAGGTACCGCCCCCACGAGCGTGGTAGGACGCTCCACTACGCACCGACCTTCGGGCGTAGGTCCCCAAGTAGACCTTGGTGGTTTAGAGTCTCAAAGGCGGGCCGGCTGAGCGGACCACCGACGTTTCAGATCCCCACCAACCTAGAAGCGGGCTCCCGGCTTTGAGTCTCTAAACCACCAAGGGCCCGGAGCGACCAACGGGAGCGGAGGGTGGCCCCGGAGGCGGTCTGGCGCGTGAGCCCCTGACGGCTTTGACGGGACCACGGACGGGGGACCCCAGGCTCCCGGCCGCCGGCAAAGACCGCCAGCTTGTGCGAGAGGCAGACGGCCTCCGGGGCCCGGGCCGGCACGGCCCGTGACAAGGCTGATTCGAAGGATAAACGCTAATGGCCGAAGGCCCTGCACAGACGCTCCCCCACCGGCGCAGTCTTTGGCGGTTTGGCTACCGCACAAACCGACAATGTCTGCGCCAGCGGCCGGAACGGCCGCCTCCTGGACGCCCGAAGCATTTTTGACGGGCTTGTCCCGGCAAAGTTGCTGAGGAATAGCGGCCAGGTTGAACAAGCCGTAGGCTTACCGAGGAGCGGAGGCAGCAAAAGCGGTGTGGCTGGCCCAGCCGGACACACGGCTTTTGATGACGGAGCGACCCAGCAGCGGAGCTGCGGGAGGCGGCAGGATGCCCGCACTGCGAATATGGCTGAAAGCGAGGAAAAACCCTGGCACGCCACGGACAGCATACGTGCCTTGCACTTTTGGGGCGGGGGTCCCCGAAAGTGCGGGGTTTTGCGACGGGCCAGGGCCGAGGATGGCCCTGGAGCAAAACCCCTTCCTGCCGCCGACTCGACCGGGCGGGGCTAACGAAAAACGGTGCCTCAACGAGCAGACGGAGCAACTTAACATAACGTCACGTTGTATAACCCGCAGCCTGCAGCACGTTGGAACGGGCCTCAACGGTCAGCGACTTGATGCCGTTCAGGCGAAGCACCTCCCTTCCCGCGAGGAGTTATACAATGTTGCGTTATGTTATGATGCGGATCCTGGCACCGACGGTAATTCGAAGCACTAAGGCAGCCCGGGCGTTATTGCACCTCCCTTGGGAGGCTGGGAGGGATTAAACCCGCACGGTTGACAGACGCTAAACCTGGAACGGAAGGACCGCCAGGGACTGGAGTGGAGGGTTTGGCGGCTGCCTACCGTGACCGCTTCCCCGTTATGCCCGGCTTGACCGGGCATCTGTGCGCTGGCAGGGCGCCGGTCTGGAACAGACGGGCGCCGCGGGCGGGCCTGTAGTGCCTGAGGTCGAGCGAGTCTGTGGACGGCTTCGGCGGCCACAGTCTCGCCGGTGCGTGGCAGTAGGAGCGGAAGTCCCCTGGGCGGCGAAGGTGCTCAGGGGACTGGAGCCAAGCTGGCGTGACCAACCGGGAACGCGAGCTTGACCGCTTTCCATATGGGCGGGAAGGGCGCGTCAGCGCCCGGGTGGGGATACAAGAATCGCCGGGCGTAAGCCTAGCGATACCGCTTATTCTTACGACTCAACCCTGAGAATCCACAGAATTGTGCTATCTTTGCCTATACCAAACCGCCACAATTATGCGCCCAAATTCTGCCACCGATAAATTCATTGCTCCGCTCTTCTGCACAACCGGGGAAAAACCGGCTATTTTTGCTTTGGAAATGGAACTTATGGATTCGCCCGTCCCAATCAAGCGGTGTCTACACATACCCGCAAATATGAATTTGGGCTATGTCCAGGAGGTTTTGATGCTGGCTATGGGATGGGAAGGGAACCATCTCAAGGAAATCCGCTGCGGGGGCTTTACGTATTTCACACGTATGGCCGGTGGAGAGAATCCGGAGGAGATGGAAGGATTCCCGCAGCGTGATTCATTTCAGTATACGCTCGGGGACTTGCTTAAACTTCCAGGCGACACTTTCACATTCATCTATGACCTGGGCGATGACTGGAAACACATAGTAAAACTCACTGACATCATGCCCAACAGGGAGGATCATACTGACGGAGATTACGCTGGCGCCCATCTAATTTCCGGCCAAGGCGCCTGCCCGCCGGAAGATGTTGGCGGCGTGGACGGATACGCCGATATGATAAAGTCGCTTGACGATCCGGAAGATGTGGAGCGCGAATGCTATCTCAAATGGCTAGGTCGCGAATTTGATCCGGAGTTCTTTAACCTCCATGAGTTGCAGAACCGTGTAGACGATTTCCAGCGTGTTATTGGCGAGGCCAGGTGGGGGTTCTATCACAGATAACTAAATATTTCGCGAATGGGAGAAATCATTAAGTTTTACTTGCGTTTTCAAAAATAAACGCTTATCTTTGTCGCAGTAAACCGAAACGATATGCGTTTTTTAGAATTTGACTTTGATAAGCTCATTGAGTCTGTGATAGACCACAACGTGTGGGCCAACGATGTTGTGATATCAGTTCAAAGCCCATTCACAATAAACATACACGCGGTTCGCAGGGCTACGGGAATGAGCTACCGAGAGATTAAGTCCTTTCTTGATTCAAAAGGGCTCTCCTATTCAGGCAACCGAATAACTTACGATGCTCTTCCAGAACTCAAGGAATGGTATCTAAAGAAAATGCGGCGGTACGTCCGCAATGCCCTTGTCCACGGACTGGAGCCCGGAAGCGAAGAAGAGTTTCTCTTTCTGGAGTTCTGCAACAATTACCACAAGTTAGGCCATCAGGATGTCAAGTCCTGGGATGACATTGACGAATTCCGACTCCTGCAAGATTTCGAGGCCAAATGCCTAGACACAAACCACCTCTTCGATTATGACTACTGGCGGGATAGCAGCCTTTTGGGCAGAATCCATCGGAGTTTCCTCTTTCACTTACGGCTAAGGAAGGCCCCGAAGTATAAATCCGTCCTTTCCAACACCTACATCTCATTCATTCTCTGTAACCGGTATCATATCTTTACCGGAGAAGCAGACTCTAACGCAGTTATTTCCGACGAAAAGGCCGCAGCGCCTTGTCACCTGAGGATAAACCTGCCGAGGAGAACTGCACCGTATGTGCTTGCCTCCTAGGCAAAACATACAAAAAGACAAATGAACAAGAAAGATCTTTGTAGCGTAATACAAAAGAGCAATATCCCTGCTGAGGCTAAGCAGGAAATCATTAGAAGAATTAAACACACCGCGGATCCCGGACAGATTGCCGTCATCTTTATTGAAGCGCTCAAATTGGGCCTTGATGTATGGAGCAAATTCCCGCCGCCCTAACAACTGAGAATATGGACCTTGGCACAGCCCTAAAGTCAATCCGGAAGGAACTCAAAGTGAGTCGCGTAGAATTAGCAAAGCGCAGCGACCTTTCAGTCACTGCGCTTTACAACATTGAGAACAATATTTCTTTCCCACCAAAAGAGACGATTGAGAAGTTATGTGGTTCTTTGCATATTCCTGTCTCTTACCTTATGCTCTATTCTTTAACTGAAGATGATGTACCTGACGACAAACGCGAGTTCTTCAAATTGGCCGTAGGGCCGGTTAAAGCATTCCTAATGGGCAAGTAGCCTGGAACTAGGTTTCCGAAATATGGGAATATCATTCCCGATGAGGTTCTTGAACGGAATGCCCGACGGTATGCCATAGTTTTGATATGCTTCCGTTTGCTCAATCATAGCAAGACCATCTTCCAAAGCCTTCAAATCTTCCTCCGTCAGCTTACCCATACGAAGATGCGGAACAAACTGTTCCCAGATATAACTTACTGCCTGGTTGGGAAAATATAGGTCATCGTAATATGTCCAATGCTCATCCTGGATATAATGAACCGTGAGCGAATCTAGCATCTGCAAATACCATTTCACAGCCAGACAGTACATTCCATCTTTCAAGGCCGGCTCAATGAACTTCTCACCATACTCAAAGAGCAACTGGCCGATACGGTCACATTCCCAGTCGAGGTTTCTTGGGATAAAGATTTCTTCTTCAAGAATAGCATCCGGCGTGAAGTGGGGCATTGTTCAAATCTGAATAAGAAGGAGATGTTTCAATTTTCGGTGACAGAACAAATCTTCCTTGAGGCAGCTGATGCTGTTAACCTCCGTATCATACCGGGAAGGTTCTTATAATCTTCATACCAGATTACATTGACTCCCATATTATAAAACATGTTTTCAGCTTTCGTCGGTTCCTTATACTCATTACGCGGTAAAAAAGCATAGTGAACAGCATCTCCGGTTCCCCTTCGGAACATGATACTCTTGATACGCTTTTGACGCCTCAATCTCAGTAAGTCCAGCTTCCAATTCTTCAAAGCTCTCCCCAGCCAGGGCACCGGAACGAATGTGTGGAATAAACCAGTCCCAGATGCGGCTCAAGGTATAATCTGGTAAGTACCTATCATCAAACCAACACCAGTGCTCATCCGCAATAAAGTGCCTCGTGAGAGAGTCCAGCATCCGGAGGTAATTCCCTACCGCAATTGCGTATTCGCCATCCTCCAGAGCCTAAAAGATAAACTTCTCGCCATAGTCGTACAGTAGGTTGCAAATGGTATCGCAATCCGGGCCGAGGTTGTATGGGATGATGATGTTGTCTTCAAAAAGGGCATCCTTAAACATATGGGTGTAAGATAGACCGATCTGACACGACAACAAGTCTCTGACAACATCTTGTTAATGCGACATAGAGATGTCGTGGATCTCTGATATCTTGAGCATTAAGTACTACCACCGTATCAAACTCAAGGCCCTTGGTCAGAAGAGTATTTCCTATGCTTTTTTGAGAAACTTTGCGTCCTTTTTGTCGAAGAATATTACGATTGCGTATTATAGCTTATGATGCAGACAAGCCTAAACGCTCGGCATCTAAAAGAGTTTGATATATATCCCTCACGAACTCCTTCCGATAAACAGATTGATTGGGCAATTTTGCTATCGCAGCGACCAACTCTGCCATTTTCAAATAAGACTTACTTGTCATAAGAGAATCTAGCACTGCGACTAATCCAGAATGAACTTCTTTCTCTTCCTGATTACGTTTGTTTACAAGTGCCGAAATAATCCTCCAGGTTCTCTGCATCTATCATGGTAAACGACTCCTCAAACCTTTGGAACATCAGCCTATCGCTCCAGTCAAAGCTTTTCGACATCTTATAGAACGCCTCGCATACCTGATACTGAGCCTCATAATCCAGAGTCCGTACTGCCTCCATCAGTTCGCCACTAGTCTGGAATCCCTTCTTAGACATCTTCACTACAGATTATAATAATCTTTGGGCCTATGTTGCGGCACAGACACATATGAGCAGAATTGCCAAATCCCTTTCAATATTTTTTGGCCTTTTCCATAACTCCGTAGCTTTGTAGTTCCGTGATTACTACGTTTACATTATATCATCTTACTTAAACGTAATCACCTTCACGTATTCTTTCGTCAAACCGCTGGAGCCATTCTGTGAATCAGGAATCAACACAAGGGTCTTGCTACCATCAGACAAAGTAGGGCCAACACACATACCCTCATAATTGGCAAAATTAGCAGACTGAGGTTGTGTTGAGAAACTCTTTAACAAGGTCTTTCTCAAAATACCAGAACCATCAGCTGACGGATTAACCACATACAACTTCATAGTAGTGTACGAGTTCATGGCCTTCTCATATGTACTTCCACTAGCGACAAACACTTCTCGCTCCAACACGATAATTCGTCCGTCATCCAGTGCTGCCAATGCCGGCACACCAAACACATACGAAGTTGCAGCGGCAGCCTCCTCGGATGTTTTTGAAGGCGCATCCATCTGATATAAGTAGCGACCAGCTGCTTTCAAATCATTTCCAAAACTCTGCAGACGCAACAATCCAGGCGTGGCAGCATCCTTAACAAGTTCTGATTCTGTCGTAGTCCAGAACAGGTCTGTAGTCGCATTATACGTCAGTGACTCAAAGCCCTTATTGCTGCTTATCTTACCCACGGCCATGTCTGCAGGTATAGTCAACGAACGACCCGTAGGATTACCATCCAAGTCATATTCTTTTATACTCTGCTCTGCCTCTGCACTCACGAACAATGTCCCAGGACTACCAGGCACATATGCAATGCCCTCATTGTCCATATCTGTAACGGCTGATGAAGACGTACCAGTAGGTGTACTCATTGATACATTCCCCACTGTACCGTCATCATTAATGGTAATATCATACAGCACAATACCCCCACCATTCAGTTTGTCATGTACTACGGCATACTGAGTACCACTAATGTAGGTAATACCGGAATACTCACCAGCTCCTACTGATGCCGTCACATCTGCAAATCCTGTTTCAGCCACCGTTGAGAAACCATATCCCGGGTCAGATTCCACATCCACGGGAGACAACTCCCATTTATAAGCCTTTCCTGCATTAAATGTTTTACCAGTCGCTCTCGCAGAGTACACATCGGTTCCAGAAGTTACTTGTACTGCAAATTGATCAGTTGAAAAACTCTGTGGCGGCATTACGGCCCATACCGTAGCCTTACCACTTGCCGGAACAGTCACGCCGGCAGTAGTAACTCCCATTACGGTTGAGGATGTACTTACTATTGGCGTATGGGTGGTAATATCAAACGTCATAGTTTGAGGCACCTCACCATACATAGGCATCAGTTCCACTTTATCTATATCAGTACCCTCGGGGAGAGTTATCCTCATCCGCAGAAATGCGCCAATATGAGCGAACGAGAATGCTGCATTGCCTTCATCAGAAACAGCACTCGCCCACATATAATCTTTTGACATGGGTGACACCATATCATTATCCGTTGTCACGCTCTGGCCAGAATACGTCAAAGGTATTGCTGTCTTATCCGAAGCGGACATCTCATAAGGGAAGAAGGCATAATATGTACTGCCATCCGTCAGAGAAAAACCTCCTCCGTCAAACGTTGCATTCGCAAGTCCATCACCCGTTACAAGGTTAAAACGAGCGAATCCGTCCGTAGTAGAATATACACCTGTTGCATCTCCGTCAGACCATGTGAACGACAATCCGTTCACATCATCAACGGCCATAGCCGCTCTTGTTTCCACTCCCTCAAAAGGAATCTCAGGCACAGTCATTCGTACACCCTGCACCTTCACATTCTCACTGCCCGTTTCAGGTTTATTCTTTTCGACATCTGTTTCCAGAGCCTGGCAAGATACTATCAGGAGCATCATTGCCAACAATACCATTCCGTTTTTCATAATCATTCGTCCTCCCATGGTACATCGTTAATATCACCTGATACTGTTAGTATCTTTGTTTCAGTCACAACCTGAAAGGATAGCATCTCAGGTGCTATGTAAGGTCTTTTTTCCTCTCTCGCTTCGTTTTTCATATGCCTTAGTTTTACTGATTACTACACTATGCCGTAAGCCTATATTCCGTTGGGCTCTTTCCTGTCACCTTCTTAAACAGTCTTGTAAAATGCTGAGGATACTCAAATCCCAGCTTATATGCTATCTCGTTAACGGACAAATCTGTTCCTAACAATTCCTGTTTCGCCAGATTAATAATCTTGTTCTGAATATACTGTTGTGCCGTTTGGCCAGTCTCCTTCTTAATCAAGTCACCAAAGTAGCCAACCGAGAAGCATAACTCGCTGGCCATTCCTGCAACAGTGGGAAATCCATTCCGTTTGGCCTGTCCTTCTGCAAAGTAAGCATTCAGTTTGCTCTCAAAGTCTGCCAGCACATCTCCGTTTACCTTCTCACGAGTAATGAATTGGCGGTCGTAGAAACGCAGACAGTTGTCCAGGAGCATTTCTATATTGTCGCAGAGCAATTCCTTACTATGTTTATCAATATCGTGGCTCAACTCACGTTTAATGCTCTCAATTATCATCAGGTACTGCTCCCTCTCCCTTTCAGAAAGGTGCAGAGCCTCCGTATCATAATATGAGAAGAAAGAATACCTCTCAATCTTTCTGCCTAAAGAAGTCCCGTGAATCAAGTCCGGATGGAACAGCAACCCAATCGCACTTGCAGAGCCCCCATCATTGGGCTCTACCTGCACCACCTGTCCAGGAGCAAAGCTAACCACAGTTCCGTCCTGATAGTCATAACTTCTACGTCCATATTTGATACTGCACCCCACACCTTGCTTTAACCACAATGCATACAGCCCGTAGTTCAGTTTGCACTCTGGATAATTCCGCTTGGCCTTTGCCATATCCACCACGGCCACAAGCGGATGCAACACCTCAAAACCGCAATACTTGCAATAGGTGTTGATGTCGTTTAATTGTACAATCTCGTTTTCCATGTGGCAAAGGTAGTTGGTTTCTGTTGCTCATCGCCTACCAAAATCGCTGATTATCATAGAATCAGCAAAATTGGTAGGTCTCCTTCCATCTGTTCTCCTTAAATTTGCATCGAGTTAAACAAAAACAATGTCCAAAATGAAAAAGGAATACACTCACCCGGAGACCACAATCATTGAGTTACGGGCAGAACAGGCTCTCTTAGTAGGCTCTGTTTATGGAGATTCTCCCGTTACTGATGTCATAGAAGGCGATACCAATGATTGGGGAATTTGGTTATAATCTATTAAGTACGCGCATTATGAAAAGATTCATCACATACTTTGTAGCACTCTTCGCATTAGTAGCCTGCGACAAGAGTTTGGAGCCTGAAGAACTGATTCCTGAGATTCCTGAGACCCCTGCAACCCAGACAGTATCCATCAACGTCCAGCTGGCTGCACCCACCACGCGTGCTGTCATCAACGATTCCGGTTCCGGCTCAGCTTCCTTCTCCTGGGAGAACGGCGATGAGATTGGCGTTGTAGTCAGCGGCAAGTACTACCGCTTTACCCTTGAAGGCATGACCAACGAAACTACCGGCACTTTCACGGCTGAACTTCCTGTTGGAATCTCCGTAGAAGACGGAGCCGCTGTTGCTTTCCCTTATGTGGCAGAAGACTACAACGAGAGTGCTCACACCTTCTCTCTCACTTATCCTACCGAATATACATCAACTAAGGATGGCGACTTCCGTCACCGTTGGGCAGGAACGCTTTCACAAGATGGCAGTGGCAATTTCCACGCTAACTTATCCCACCAGACGGCAATACTCCGTATTACTTATGCTAATGTTCCGGCGGAGGCAACTGCGGTTCAACTCACAGCAGACCAAAACTTGGCAGGCTCCAGCAAAACCATAAAAACCAACCTCTCCTGGCATGCCTCCACTATGAATTTCTACTTCCCTGTTCCTGCTGGTACGTATAACAGCTTCACTATCCAGCTGTTGAATGGTGAAACACCCATTGATGGTACTCAAAAGACGCTGGCCAACAGTGCAATGACGCTTGAAACTGGCAAGATCTACCGCACCCCCACTGCCGCCCTTGGTCCCAAGAAGATTCTGGTAGCATATTTCTCCTTTACCAACAACACCCAGGTAATTGCCACTTCAATGGCAGACATTCTTGGTGCTGACACCTATCAGATTACGCCTTCCGAGGCCTACACCAGCGACAACAACAATTATTACGACTCCTCTAC
>Ga0209408_1002268_pt1 | contig 10957 bp, 10 predicted proteins | sample AD_UKC107_MetaG_FD_184422 | JGI IMG/M metagenome (GOLD analysis project Ga0209408, IMG submission 184422) | Active sludge microbial communities of municipal wastewater-treating anaerobic digesters from Hong Kong - AD_UKC107_MetaG (SPAdes)... | ecosystem: Engineered > Bioreactor > Anaerobic >... | reverse complement strand
GAGTTGGAGGCAAGGGCATTACGTGCGAAAAAATATAACAACGAAAACTTGTATCAATTGTACTTGAATGTACTTAACAAGATCCGAACTTTCGAAAATCAAAGATATGATCCCTAAAAACTAAAAAAAACTCTACAGTCTTTAATGGAAATACTGTTTTAGCAAAGCTTTTCCGTCCATGCGGCATATATGTTATAATATCCGCATGGACGGAAAAAAGGGGATTTATCAAGAAAAAATAGAAAAAGCAATAAACGAGAACAATGGTATTATAACCACTTCATATTTTAAGGAAAATAACATTCCAAGAATATATCTTACCAAAATGGTAAAAGAAGGGACACTTACCAGAGTTGGAAGAGGAATTTATCTTTGCGAAAATGGGGATTATGATGATTATTATTTTTTTCAACTGACCTATAAAAACTGTATTTATTCTTACACTTCCTCCTTGTATCTTCATGATTTGATTGATAAAATACCAGAGTTTAAGGAAATAACAGTATACAATAATTATAATACATCTCCTTTCAACAAAGATGTGTTTGTTCACTATGTAAAAAAAGAGCTATTTCAGGTGGGGATAACTGAGGTTAAAACAATGTTTGATAACCCGGTAAAAGTCTATGATAAAGAAAGGACGATCTGTGATCTTATTAAAAACAGAAAAGATATAGAATCTGAAATATTCGTAAAAGCCTTGAATAATTACATGAAACGGAAAGACATAAAGATTAATAAATTGATTGAATACTCCAAAATATTCAGCATTGAAGATAAAGCAGTTGAGATTCTTGAGGTTTTGTATGAATAAAAACAAACTGAGAAGCACTATTCAGAAAATCGAAAAAGAAACAGGAGTTACATATAATCAAATTCAAACGCTATTCTTTTTAGAATCCATTTTAAAAAGGATTGCTGTCAGCCAGTACAAAGAATCTTTCATATTTAAAGGTGGTTTCTTACTAGCTTCAATGATTGGAATAGAAAACAGAACCACGAAAGATATGGACATGTTATTCTCAAATCAACAATTTACAGAAGGAAATATTATAAAGATTATTCGGGAAATCTTAAATATTGATTTAAGAGATAGCATAACATTTTCTATTCAAGAGACTGAAACAATTAGAGATGAAGATGATTATGGAGGATTTAGAGTGAAAATAACATGTATGCTTGAAAATATTCGACAAAAAATACCGTTAGATATAGCAACTGGTGATCCTGTAACACCCGTTGCTGAAGTTTACGATTACAAAACACTCAATAATCAAGAAATTATCAAAATAAAATCGTATAACATCGAAACCATAATTGCCGAAAAAATCCATACGATCTACGTCAGAGGGCTTTTAAACAGTAGATATAAAGATCTTTTTGATATCTACATACTGGGTAGACTAAAAAAAGATCAGATCAATCCTGTAAATCTAACAAGCGCTTACAAAAACACATTTAACTATAGAAAAACGGTTTTTGATCCTAAAAGAATTCGAGAAACATTAAAATCAATATCAGAAAGTAAAAGGATGAAAAATGGTTGGCATCATTTTAGAAAAAAGAATACCTATGCTAAAGATTTATCTTTTTCCGATACTATAGAAGCTTGTTTTAATATTATAGAAATCACTGATGTTATTTGAAATACCACAAAAGACCCTCAAGATAATAATAACCTGAAAGGACGAGGGTCAAAGTTAGTTTTTTACATTGCTGACAAATAGAATCGATAGAGCTTAAATGGTACATAATAAGCAAAAAAGGGTGAAAAAATGGATAATGTGTTTGATTTAATCAGCCGAGTCATTCCCATATTTCTTTTATTAGGTCTGGGATATCTGATTAAGATCAGCCGATTTTTAACTGCAAAAACCATTGATGATTTAAAAAAGATCGTGGTCACCTTCGCTTTGCCTTCGGCTCTGTTCATTACTTTTTTAAACGTTGAACTGGATTTTAACATTTTTGTCTTTGCCCTGATTATTTTTGGCTTCAATACACTCGCCATCTTTTGGGGGAAATTCACCGGAAGATATTTTCATCAAGATCATCCCTATTTTCAGTTTCTAATTCCGGGTTATGAATACGGAATGCTGGGATTATCTTTGTTTGCCGGGGCATATGGGCTTGAAAATGCAGGTGCAATCGCTTTGGCTGACCTGGGACACGAATTTTTCATTTGGTTTCTTTTTGTCCCCTTGTTAATGAATACTGTGACTAGCAAAACTTCTGTTAAAGGAGTTATCGGCAATTTCCTGAAATCCCCTGTTATCATCGGGATCATGCTCGGAATTCTATTTAACCTGCTTGGATTGAATGAGTTACTTTACGAAAACTGGATCACATCCTCTGTCATGACAACCCTTGACTTTTTGGCAAACCTGGTCGTTCCATTGATTTTAATCGTAATTGGTTATGGTATTCAACTTCAAAAATCATCATTTAAAGAGTTGGGAATCGTGCTTTTAGCAAGACTGGGATTCTGGATGCCGATTTTCCTGTTGTTGAATTATCTCATAATCCCGCTATTCTTTCCTTTCGGAAAGATGTTTACCCATGCGCTCTTTACTCTTTTCATCTTACCACCGGCATTTATCATTCCAGTCTTTATGAGCAAGGAAGATAAAAAAGAAGAGACGTATATCCACAATATGTTAACCGGATACACACTGGTATCGATGATCATCTTTGCGGTTTATTTTATTTTTTCTCAGGTATGATAACTTGAAATTCTTAGGTGTTTATCAGTCTATACTAAGAGATGAGAGAACAAGAAAAAAATATTCATTCTTGGGGGGATTTGTCGGTTATCATATTGGTATACTGTTCTATATTAGTTTCATAAATATCGTTTTTTATAAAAGGAGAAATGATGATGCAAATTCTGTGGGCGGTGAGTTCTGTTGGAAAAGGGCATGTGATTCGGGATATCTCGATTGTAGAGAAGTTAAAAAAACGGTCAGATATTGAGATAGATTGGTTGGCACCAGATCCTGCAGGTGTATTTTTGAAAGAGAGAGGTTATCATGTTTTGGAAGCTTCTGCAAAGCTAAAAGGGAGCGGAAAAGTATATCATAACATCTTTAAAGAGTGCAAAGATGTATTCAACCTTACAGAATATATAAAAGCTGATACTAAATTGCATCAACATGATTTTGAAATCAGCGAGAGTGTATGGAAAGGTAAAAAATATGATTTGCTTGTTGGAGATGAAGCTTTTTGGCTTCTGTCAGGTTTTGCTTCCAATTGGGGGAAGAAACCGGCCCCTTTTATTTTTATCACCGATTTTATAGGAACAAAAACCATTAAACATCATTTTAGTGATCGGATAACCACATGGATCAATAATTTAAAATTCACCTATAGTCATATCGGTGCGGATCTTTTTGTTTATATAGGCTATAAAGAAGAAATTCCTGATAAAAGATTGGGAATGTTTTTGCCAAAAGGAAATCAATGGGCGGAAAAACATTGCTGTTTCATAAAACCGATAGCAAACTTTGATCCGGAAACCATTGAAAGTAAGACGGAGTTAAGAAAAAAACTACGCTTACCATTAAACAGTCAAATAATGATTGCACAAGTCGGACCTGAAGGCCAATACAAAAAAAGAATCGGCATTATTGAAAAAGTGTTTGAACAATTAAGGAAAGAATATCCCAATACCTACTTTTTAATGGTATGCCCTGAAAAAGGTACAAAAAAATGGATTCATTATCATCAGTATCTTGACAAACTCTATCGTTATTTTGCTGCCTCTGATTTTGCGATCATCCAATCTGGATACGGAAAAATTATTGAATTGTCAGCTTTGGGAATACCCTTTCTTGCAATTCCGCTGGATTATCACTTTGAGCAGGAATATATCATGAAACACCGGTTAAAATACTATGGAACAGGAAAATTACTTGAGCTCCGTAAACATTCTCCAGAAAAAATAGCAAGTCTTGCCAAAGAAATGATGGAGTTGCATGTTCAACCGATAAAAGTAGATAATGGGTGTGAAATGGCATCGATTATACTAAACATGAAGAACTAAACAAGGCAAAGTTGAAGAGTTTATCATGCCGATTTTATACTGGAATCATTCTATCAACAGCGTACAAGATTAACGGCTTTTCTTCAACTTTCACCAAAACTAATACCAATAAGCCTTGCTGTTTCGATTAAATGATGGTCTTTTGGAACATATTTCAATAATCCTGATACTTCTTCCAAGGGAGTTGGAACACATCGGTCATTAATGAGGGATACGGTATACCCAAATTTTTCTTCAAGAATCATTTTTGCACCAAATGCACCAACTCTGGTTGCAAGCGTTCGATCATAAGCGCTGGGTGAACCCCCTCTAAGAATATGACCGGGAATCACAACCCTGGTTTCATAACCCGTTTTTTGAGTAATCATATCAGCGATTCGCTCAGAGATGTATCTGTATCCCAATTCTGCCCGATACTTCAAAAATTCCTTTTTGTTCATCTTTGATTCAATTTTGCTCTTTACGCCTTCTGCAACTGCAACAATTGAAAAATCCTTTCCTGCTTCATGTCGTTTATGAAGAGCGTGTATAATGGCATCATCATCAAAGGGAATCTCCGGAATCAAGATAATATCAGCGCCTCCGGAAATGCCGGAATTAAGGGTTAACCAACCGGTTTTATTCCCCATCAACTCAACTAACATTACACGATCATGGGAGTCTGCCGTTGTGTGGATTCGATCAATGACATCCGTTGCAGTATTCACAGCAGTTTGAAAACCAAAGGTGATATCTGTTCCCCATATATCATTATCGATGGTTTTTGGAAGCCCAATAATATTTAAAATGATTTGGATTGTCTGGTTTGCATTCTTATGGGTTCCATTTCCCCCGATGCAAACCAGACAATCCAAATCATATTTGTGGTAATTATCAACCATGGCTTGGACCTTATCAAAACCGTCAGGTCCAATTTTCCTCATATTCTTATGAGGCGTTCGATGAGTCCCGAGAATGGTACCCCCTTTCATTAAAATCCCTGAAAAGTGTGCAGACATCATTTTTTTCATTTTACCGTTAATCAATCCTTCAAAACCATTCAAGCTTGCGATAAAAACACAATCCATTAAAAGGTATGAAGCTTTTACAAGCCCTCTTATAGTTGCATTTAGACCGGGACAATCTCCTCCGCTGGTTAAAATTCCTATCCTCTTTTTCATATTGAAATGTCTCCATTCTACAGTTTAATTGTTTTCATTTGAGTATATCATTAAAGGATCAGATCATCAAAAGTCGGTCTTTTAAACGCAACGGGGACGAAAGCATTTGTGCGGTTTTTTAAAGTTTTCTTTCATTATATAAGAAAATCAATAAAACTCAAACTTTAAAAAACTATAAAAAAGGTCAGTTCCAAGAAAAAAACAACGTGTAAAATGTGAATTAGATTATGAGAAAGACTCCAAAATTCTTTGTTGCCAGTCCGGTGTTGATTTTCAAGATAAGCGGTTAAAAGTAAAAGAAAAGGATAGTGATCAATCCTTTTCAAAGGATTCAATCGATGCAATGAACGCCTCAAGAGTATTGCTAATGCTTTCTATAAGATACATCACTACAGTCGAATCAAAGAAAACTTTACACGGAAAATGATGCATTCCATTATTAAAATGCTTGAAATCAATGACAGTTGCTCGAAGGGTCATTCGAAAAATGTCGTAATGTTGTCCATTAAGCTTGCAAAAAAACTCATTCTAAGCCAAAATAGACAAAATGAAGCCTACTGGGCCAGACTGGTTCATGATATCGAAAAAAACCTAATACCGTATGCCATACTAAATAAAACTACCCGATTGACAGCGAGCGAAATAATGGAATTAATGTAAAGGGGACAAAATCATTCTGTACCCCTATCTATTTTCTGTGTGTAGTCGCTTTAAAAATGAAAGCACCAATAATTGCTGTAAATGGTGCAGTCAAAACCAAGCCAAAACTTCCGATGATGGTCTTGAATATTTCCGACGAGAAATAATTAAGGTTCAACATGGCGCCCAAGTTGACACCCTGAGCCATGAATGCCATTAATAGAGTTAAATAACCTCCCGCATAGGCAAAGAGCAAGGTTGTACTCATCGTTCCGACAACGGCTCGTCCGACGTTGAAACCGGATAAAGTGAGTTCTTTAATCGTGATTTCAGGATGTTTATCGAAGACTTCTTTCATTGAAGCGGAGAGATCCATTCCGATGTCCATTACGGCTCCTGAACTGCCAATAAAGACACTAGCGAGGAAGAGTTTGTTTAAATTGAGATGAGCAAAGCCCGAATTGAGCAACGTTTCCGAGAAAGTCATAACAGATCCGTTAATGACAAACGGTTCTGCGAAGAGTTGTGACAGTACAAGCGTAATGAGAATACCCGAGCCGGCTCCGAGGAATGCAACTATACCCTTTTTTTCAAACCCGCCAACAAGAAAAATAACGACTGCTGTCAAAGCAAGAACGATCCAGAACGCCAGGAACACAGGATCATATCCTTGAAGGAACATGGGAATCATGACTTTCCATATCGTTAACAATGAGGTAGAGAAAGAAAGAATAGTCTTGATACCCGTCCAGCCGGCATAGATGATGAGAATGATGAAGAATACCCCCATCAGGATGGCTTCAGTGCCTATTCTATAGAAATCCACAACGTTGAGATAAGTGGTTCCCCTGGCATCAAACACCTCCACATAGACCTTGTCCCCCGGCTTGAGAAACTTGTCCAACTCCATCTTTCCTATCAGCTGATTGTTGGTTTCGAAGACTTTACCTTTTTTTTCACCTCTCAGGACTTCTATTTCAGCATATTGTTCCCCCTGGCGAATAATACCGTATTGGCCAACTTGAGAATTATCCACTGAAATGACTTTCCCGACGGTATAGCTGTAGATGTTGTCTTTCTGATAATGATTAGGCAGAAGCAGTAATCCGATATTGACGATAAGAAGAATGATGATAAAAATTATCTCGGATTTTTTCTCTTTATAGAATATTTTATACATTTAAAACCACCTTCTGTTATAGAACAGCCACCCTTAAGGGTGGCTGCATATTTTTATATCATTTGATTCAAATTATTATTTAACGAGTGCGAAAAGGTACTTTGCGATATCTGTGTTGTCGTAGTAACCTGAGAACATTTCCTGTCCGTTACCCATTGCGTATGTAACAACTGGAACGCCTGTATGGGAATAGGTTGTCCATCCCAGGCCTGCCTTGTTGTTGAGGATATGTGTAGCTGTGATTGCGATTGGGTTGTAACCACCGTAGAGAAGGTAAGATTCGTCAGTGTTTTCCATTCCTTTTACATATGCTTCAAAAGCTGCTCTTAATCTATTTTCTTCCAATGCTGAAAGAAGAAGTGCTTCGTTTTCTGCGTTTGCGCTTGTCTTGTAAAGTCCGAAGAATTCTTCTACAACAGGAAGAAGATCGTCTTCAAAACTGTTGAGTTCTCCATTTTCCTTCATTTCTGAAACCATAGCTGTGAAAGCATCCTGTGAACCGTTCTGATAAGCGATAAGTTCTGGTGCTGATGAATACATTGTTCCTGCGAAACCAATTGTAAGTCCACCTGTTTCGTGGTCTCCTGTTACAACGATGAGTGTGTCCTCTGGATGTTCTCTGTAGAAGTCCATTGCTGCTGCAATTGCGTTGTCAAATGCGATAGTGTCTCCGATTGAACCAGCTGCATCGTTTGCGTGACAGGCCCAGTCAATTTTTCCGGCTTCTACCATGAGGAAGAACCCTTTTTCGTTGTCCAGATAATCGATAGCTGTCTTTGTGATGTCTTCAACATCGAAAGTTGGTGCGTTGTCAACGGAATAAAGCATTGCTGACCCGCCATCAACATCTTCGTTGATGATCCATACTTTTTCATCTGTTGCGTTTCTTGCGTCAAATGCTTCGTACTCTTCCTGCGTTCTGATAACTGTGTATCCGTTTGCTGTTGCGTATTCGTAGATATTTTCCTGGTCGCCTTTTTTTCCGTTTGGATATCTGACATCTCCACCACCGAAGAAAGCGAATCCACTTTCTACAAGCTGTCTGGAAATTTCGTAGTAGTTGCTTCTGCTTGGCTGATGTGCATAGAAAGATGCAGGCGTTGCGTGGTCGATTGAAACGGTTGAAATGATTCCAACTTTCCAACCCATGTTATGTACTCTTTCTGAGATTGATTCGAAAACCTTGCTGAGTGTCGGGTCAAGTCCGATAACACCTGAGTTTGTTTTGTAACCGGAGGCAAGTGCTGTACCTGCTGCGGCTGAGTCAGTGATGAAAGCGTTGGCTGCATGTGTTGTTGTCATACCTTGAACTGGGAACTTGTACATATTGAGCTTTGGTGTTTCTGCATCGTTGAGTGAACTCTGAAGAAGCTGTGCTGCATTGGACTGTGTAATGGCCATTCCGTCTCCAATGAAATAAAACACGTACTTTGGTCCCTGTGCAAAGAACATGCTGCTAACCAATAAAACCAGTAAAAGTGTCAAGATAACTTTTTTCATGATGAAACCTCCCATTTTAAAATGCTGATTCTTTCGGGAGGAATATAAAACAAAAATATTTGAGTAAGACAAAATAGAAATAAGTTTTGTTTGAAATGATTAAGAGGGTATTAAGAAGTTTTCCTTTGATTTTGGTAAATAGTCTTTATGAACAATCCAAAGGAAGTTCTTGTTCATTTTCAGAGAGGCCTGATTATTTTAATGATCTTCCACTAGTTGCTGGATATGATTATCAATCGAAAGAGATAACGAATGAAACCTATGACCCTCTGAAAGCAGCAGCTGAAAAGAAACTAATCGATCTTTTGGGAAAAGGCAAAAGTTTGATAATACGTCCCGGATTCATTATGGGCGATAGAGATCATTAATTTATTTACCGGACCCCTACCGCCCAGTTGGTTAAGTTTGTTCGAGTTTGTCAATTTTTTCTTTTGATCAACCATGCAAAGAACATGACTAGAAATGAGGCTAGAATGAACAATAGGTATTTGCCGGCGTCTGCTCCAACAAGGAGAAAACCAATAGAAGCTTGTTTAAAATCATCAGGAGATCCCTTTTTATTTTCAAACAGTTGTGTCATTGCTTGATTGTCCAACCCCTCCGGTGGTACAGGTAGATTTCCTGGCGGTTGCATTCCCTCAGGCGGTTGAGGGGGATTACCACCTGGCATCCCTTCAGGAGGCTGTCCACCCATTGACGGTCTTCCTGGATCAGCCATATTCATTTGCTCTCCTGGGTTCATACCCCTCATTCCCGCTTGATTACCTTCTCCGTTGTTAGCGGAAGCCAATTCACCTGATAACTGTTTTTGAATATTATCAGTCCAGCTTGCCACAAAGGTGAGTAATGCACGAGAGCCAACCATTCCACCAGGGTTCATTCTATTATTCCGCATCTGCGCCATTTGTTCCGGCATTTGAGTTGAGCTTGCATCCATGATTGGAAGAAATTCTCTAGCGTTCTGATTGCTTTCTCCAAATGGTATTTGCTTTCTTTCCCCCATTTTCGAAGGGTTTTCATTTACAATATCCGGCGGTTGTATCCCCTCAGTGGTCTCAGTCTGCTCTGAATTTTCCGTGCCGTAAAGTGCTGACTGAAAGGCTTCATAAGAACTCATCGGTTCAGGGTCATTTTTGATGTATTCATCGATCAAGGCGGTTAATTCTTCTGCACGTGCCGTGAACGTCTCTATTTCGAGGGGGCCTGTTATCAGTTCGGTTAGGTATTCATGATATTGTTGGAGATAATCCTCATTTGACAACAACATATTGATCAGTGGATAATTCGCCATGACTCCCGAAGTGGGTTCATCAATATAAAATTGTGTTTCATTACCTGATGTTTGATCTATCCCCGAAACAAAACCACCAAAGGACATGTTGTAATCCCAAGGAATAATCATATATTTGCCATCTTCACCATAAAGATAGTAATTATGGAACATCCCACCCATATAACTGTCAAGACTGAGCATGGCTGTGTTCAAAGCATGATATTTCAACACAAGATCCACATACAAGACATCTTCAAGGTTCTCACCGGAATTTAAAATCTTGATCATCTCAACGACTGCCGCTTTACCTTCATCATCTACGTTGGTTCTCTCTGAGAGTCCGGAATAGGAAGAATACTCATCATCGATATACACCAAATTCGCTCCTGTTCCTTCGGGTTTGTAAAGATCACCATCCCCATCATTAAACCACGCTTGAGTAAAACCTTCGTCAATCTGCTGGACTGAAAGGTACAATCCAGCCAGTTCATCGTTGATATACACATTGCAGAATGTTGTTCCCGGTGTCGGCAAGCCCATCTCTTCAATAATCTCATAACTCATTATTTCCCGTATATAGGATGCATCAGAAAAACAATTATTGAGTCCAATCGCTGTGATCCCGTACAAATCCTGTGAACAATATTTATCAAATTTAAGCTTGAAACTGAATTGCTCCTTTCCCTCACTGATAGCCTCTCTCAAAGAGGAATTCCCCTTTGGTCTAATCCCGATATTCTTAATCGTTATACCGTTGTATATAATGTTCGCCGGAACATATAATTCAGATGATGCGTTTTCAACCATGTTATCATACTGTTGCTCATCAATGTACAGTCTGATTTCTATCACTTCATCCTCAGGAAACACAATCTCCGCCCATTCTTGAGGTCTTTTATCTTCTATCAATTCTTCAGATGTCTTCTCCTCGGCTGCTTTTTCAACGACCGCTGAGGTCTTTTCAAAAACATAATTTGCACCGATGATAATCAATGTGATCAGAAAACTACTGATTATGATGATCATAAACTTTTTCATATTTTTCACCCGCCTTAACAAACGATTCAATTACTCAGCGTATCCGCATCATGTTTTTTTTCTATTATGCGGCGTATCCGCATCATGTTTTTTTTCTGCTATGCGGCGTATTCCCCATCATAGCT
>Ga0209408_1002266_pt1 | contig 10974 bp, 17 predicted proteins | sample AD_UKC107_MetaG_FD_184422 | JGI IMG/M metagenome (GOLD analysis project Ga0209408, IMG submission 184422) | Active sludge microbial communities of municipal wastewater-treating anaerobic digesters from Hong Kong - AD_UKC107_MetaG (SPAdes)... | ecosystem: Engineered > Bioreactor > Anaerobic >... | reverse complement strand
CAGTAGGAAATGTACACGAACGCCATGCAGTTCCCTATGCCGTTTTCCCTGTGAATCCTCCATATTCCCACAAAGGACCTGTCATTAGCCTGTGATCCAAGAAGAAAAGGGGATAGAATGAGAACTGTGGCCGTCGTGCTGCTTCTGCTTTCAGCGCTGCTTCATGCGGAAGCAGACGAAGTGTACCCCGATGTACTGTGGGCCGATATTACAGGAAACGGCGAAGAAGAACAGATACGGCTGGTAAGGTATTCCATGAACCAGGGCGACCCCATGGACGCTCATTACAGGCTCTCAGTTCTCTCCGCCGACGGAAACCCCCTCTGGGAGGATACCGAAGCCGAGTACTCTTTCTACATCGGCCACTTCGGGGTTGAGGACCTCCAGGCCGCCGCGGACATCAACGGCGACGGAGCCATTGAGATCATTTCACCCACAGCCATGTCCGATGTGAGCCCTTGCATGTTCAGGGTATTCACTTGGAACGGGGACCGTTTCACTGAGATCGAAGGCGGATACCTCTTCGGCGATTCCTCGATGCCGGACAGGTTCCTCTGGACTGAAGACGAGTGGTCAGAGGAGAGTTACAGCTGGGTGGGGCGATTCCTGGGGGTTACGGAGCAGGGGCTGCTGCATGCCTCCGTGGTGGGTATCGACTCAGATGTGATGATGTTCGGTGAAGTAATGCTGAAACCCTTCCCGGGGGGCATGGATGCTGTTTCATGGCCGGTTGCCCCGGAGTCCTGGGAGTAAACCTGAGCCATCGGTTTTCAAACTGAACTGCATAAGACGCTCTACGGCAACACAAGTATGAACACCGACCCGAAGAGCAGGTTGAAAGCGTGACAGCGAGAACATTTCTGGTGGTTGCGGTTACGCTGCTTGGCATTGTGAACACCGTGAAGGCGGAGGAGGCAAGCGAGGCGGTAAGCTGGTTCATCTCAACTAACAGGAATCAACTCGGCATGTCTCGCAAGCGGGTTCGCCGGTATACGCGATGATTGAAAACCGTTTCAGTTCACTGAAGATGGAATTGATGGCGGATGAGTACGAGATCGGTATAGTTCCCGGGTTGACGGAGTTGTGTTTACGGGGATCCGGGCCAGCAGCGTTGAGTACCCCCTTCCAGTCTGCCTCACCCTGTTTCTCGGCCATGCTTTCCATACGTGCTACATACTCATGGTATATTAGTACCATTCCTGGCAAATCAAGCTTAAGCCAATCATCTGACAAACAGGAGAATCATGTTTGAACCTGGAACACTGAAGACCAAGCAGATAATAGCGGCAGATCACTGGGCATTCACTCTATGCCTAATCAGTTTCCTGTTCCTGATCACAGTGCTGGCTCTGCCTTTTCTTTTTGTGACCATTCCGATGCTTATCCACAGGGTACGACAGATCCGCCGAACCCTTCAGGAGGGGCTGACCGCCAGTGGATCGGTGAACAGGGTGCGGTTCAACAGAAGCTACAATACGGTGTGGTTCTCCTACCAGTTCCAGGGAGAGACCTTTGAGGTGGTGAACAAGATTCCATGGTTCAAAAAGATGGTTGAGGAAAACAGCACCGTTGAGGTGAGGCATTCAATCGAGGATCCGTCACGGGCTTTCATTCAGCATTATTACACCGAGAGCGCGACCTAGTTCAGTTCAGGTCGAGGCAGGGGAAGTGATGCCATCGCCATCGGAAACCCGATAGTGTTTCCAGCATTGTGCTCGGATTAGAGCTGGCATGCATGTAAGAACAGGACACAGTGGAAAGCAGGGTTTCTCGCCGCGAGGGGAGATGGAGAACCGTATCAAGGAGAAGCAGTTTCACCTTTTCGCCCGTCTGATCAGCACCCGCTTCTTGTAATCGAACCAGGTCCGGAACCAGGCGATCTTCCGAAGAAACGCCTCAAATGGCCTTCCGGGATTGGATAGGAATCAATTCCATATGTCAGGGCTTTCCGTTCTGAGCCTTCTCCGGCGGTGCTATAAGGTCCCTGAGATAGGGCTTGAGGAGTCTGTGTATCAGAGCAAGCAGCCCAACTCCGATAAGCACCCCTATCACGATGTTCCATGAGAACCCGGCTATTATCACCCCCAGGGCGGTGCCTGCGGCGGGGGGGTGTTCAGTGTTGGTGGAGGCCATGGCCAGCATTGCCCCGCCCACTCCCAGGGCATACATGGCGTCCTGCAGTATGGCGCTCTCCGGCGATACAAGGGCGAACACCGAACCGAAGAGAAGACCGAAGGCGTGGCCGCCGAGTACGTTCCTTGTGGAAGCGGTAACGCTCCCTGGCATGGTGAAGACGGTAAAGGCCGTGGCGGCGAGAGAGGCGGCAACCACCAGGTTCTGCTGGCGAAGGGCCACCAGCACCAGGAAAATGCTTACGGAGGCCAGCAGACTCTGCACCACATAGCTGATCCAGTGCAGCGGGAACCGTTTGTCAAAGGCGTCCGAGAACCTCATTTGCACCACCCCTCTGAAGCAACGGAAAAGATTATAACTGTTTTCAAAGCGGTGTGAAGCGCCACAGCCAGGGGCAAACCCATGGCCAGGAGCTGGAACAGGTTCATGATACATCGGCAAAACAGAGCAACGCGCAATACGGAGTTAGTGAAAAGGATCATGAATGGAGCACTTGCCAGAACAAGCATGCATTTCTATGATATGACATAAAAGTCATAGTAAGGAAATGAAATGGCAAGATTCTCTGAGTTCATCGCTCTGTCGGAGAAACTTCCCGTGGTGTCCCTGGCGGACATTCGCGCTGCAATGCCGGAACTTCGACGGGAAACCCTATACAGGTGGCACCGAGCGGGAAAGATAGAGATCATTGCCCCGGGATTCTATTCGCCCAGAGGCTCGATACAGAGTGAGGAGCAAATGTTCGCCGTGGCAAACAGGATATACAGGCCTTCATTCGTATCCCTGCAGTCAGCTCTGGCGCACCATGGGCTTGCCGCTGAAGTGCCCCTTGCCGCTACTTCGGTGACAACAGCGAAGACCCGCACCGTTCATTCTCCCTCCGGACAGTTCATATACAGAACGGTGAAGCCTGAAAGGTGGTTCGGATACAGGGTGGAGCAGGGCATACGCTTCAGCTATCTCATGGCTTCGCCGGAGAGGGCCATCGCCGATGTGCTGTACCTCAGCCCCCGCCTGAACAGCCCGGCTGATCTGATTGAACTGCGGCTGGATCCCCAGGCCTTCGAGAAGCTTGCCGTCAACCTTGAAGAAACCGTGGAGAAGTACCGGAGCAAGGCTCTAGTGAAGAGGTGCAGAGCCCTCAGGGAGGCAATGGAAAATGCTTGAACCGGAACTGGTCTTCAATGCTTACCCCGATATACCCGTTTCCTTCAGAAGGGCCATGCTGACCGAGTACTTACAGTGCAAGGCCCTGGGATACATATTTAACTCAACCTCCTCCACCGGACTGGTGTTCATGGGGGGGAGTGCACTCAGGGTTTTCTACGGAACCAGGCGTTTTTCCGAGGACCTTGACTTTGACTGCCGCAGCCTCACCAGGGACAAACTGGAAATGATCACGGATACCGTTGCCGGCGGGTTCCGCATGGAGGGAGCACAAGTCGATGTTTCCCTCAGGAGAAAAGATGCATTTTCAGCAGTTTTCCGGTTCACGGAGATACTTCAGAAGTGGGACCTTACCGGGCACAGGGACCAGGTGCTGAAGCTGAAACTGGACGCATCTCCCCAGTGCTATTCATACGATCCGGTGATAAGGGTTCTTAACAGGCTTGATGTCACTGCGCTGGTGCCGGTGGCTTCAGACAGCCTGATCCTTGCCCAGAAGCTCCACGCAATACTTCAGCGCAGCAGGGTGATGGGCCGTGACCTTTACGACGCCGCATTTCTCTTCGGCAGGACCCTGCCTGAGATGAGTTATCTTGAGCAGAAGCAGGGAACTTCAAGCGCCTTAGAAATAGCCGACAAGATTCTTGCAAGGATTCAGAGCTGCAGCATGACCGATCTCGTACATGATGTTGCGTCTTTCCTTCCCAACAGGCAGGAGACTATGAAGGTGGAGCTTTTCCCCGGGATACTTGAGGAGTGGGCTGCTTCCTCATGCTGAGAACCCTTGTTCCGAACCAGCCAACAGGAACGGAGAGACCATGAAGAAACTCATAATGGCAACAGCGCTGTTACTCGCCGCATGCGGCAGCAACCCCTCTGAAAGCCACACCATTCAGAACGGCAGCTGGCAGGGAACGGCCTTTGACAGCACGGAAGTGACCTTCACCGTAAATGACGGCCAGATACAGAACATGGCCTTCCAGGTTACCTATGACATGGCAAGCCAGCCTGACACAACGGTTGCGTGGAGCTTCGATGCCGATGTAACCGGCAACATGTTCCAGTACATGCAGATAACCGGAGAGAACAACTGGGAGTTCGGCCTGAACATAACCGGCACCTTCATCCCGCCGGACCATGTTTCAGGCGACATCACCACCTGGGCAGTGTTCACCGAAGGCGGCGGAACCGAGACCGACACCCTGGAAACATCCTGGAGCGCGGCACCGGAGTAAACCGGTAAGAAATGTTACCGGTTAGGCTCTGAACTGGAAAGAAATGTTGCCAGTTTCCCCATGTGAGCACTCCGAATACCGGCAAAACTGAAGGACTTTGCGGAATTGCCTTGACAAATCCGCAAAGTGTTGCATAATTGCCATTATGAAAAGGCACATTGAAGAGATCGTCATTGAGGATCTCCGGAAGAAGATCGTGCTTCTTACCGGGCCAAGGCAGGTGGGCAAAACATGGCTTGCCAGAAAAATTGCCGGGGAACACTTCAAAAGGTCCTGTTATCTCAACTACGACAGTATTCCAGACGCACAGGCCATTCAGCGTCAGAGCTGGCCGGCGGACGCCGATCTGATCGTCTTTGACGAGATTCATAAAATGCCAGAATGGAAGCGTTTTCTTAAGGGTGTGTATGACACGAGGCACCCGGGGACTTCGATCCTCGTTACCGGAAGCGCACGAATGGACACATTCAGGCAGTCGGGGGATTCACTTGCAGGAAGGTATTTTCACCATAGGCTGTGGCCGTTCTCCGTAGCGGAGCTGAAACATTCCTATACCCCGGATGAAAGCCTCAGGCTGCTGCAGGAGCTGGGAGGCTTTCCGGAACCTTTTCTGTCCTCCGATGGGGTTTTCATGAAGCGCTGGCAGTCACAGTACTTCACCGATATCGTAAGGGAGGATGTGGTGGAGTTCAGCCGACTTCATGAGATCAGGGCCATGCGCCTACTTGTGGAACTGCTGAGAAGCAGAGTGGGTTCCCCGCTGTCCTGGTCTTCAATAGGGGAAGACCTTCAGATTGCGCCGAACACAGTCAAGAAGTACGTGGAAATACTGGAAGCCCTTCATGTGGTATTCCTTGTGAGACCCTATCACAGGAACATTGCAAGGGCAATTCAGAAAATGCCCAAGCTTTACTTCTACCACACCCCTTATGTAAAGGGAAATGAGGGTGTTCTTCTTGAGAACACCACGGCAATATGCATCAGAAAGCACGCCGATTTCCTGTCAGCGGTCACCGGCAGTGAAGTTGCCCTTCACTACATCAGAACCAGGGACAAACAGGAGGTTGACTTCGCGATAGTGTCAGATGGCCAGTTGGGATCCCTGATCGAGGTTAAAACCGCCGACCGCACCGTTCCGGCCTCCCTCAGGGTTCTTGGAAGCCGCTTGCCCGCCGCTGAAAAGCTGCTGCTGGTAAGGGACCTTCCCGTTGAGACCGATGTGGATGGCATAAGTATAAGGAAGCTCTCACGGTGGCTCTCGGAACTGAAGGCTTAGGACTTGATATTCCCCCGCTGAGTCATTCCTGGAAAACAGTCCTTCCATCAAAGCCGGGAAGGAACTTATTGCCGGCCCTTGCATTGTAACTGATAACCCTCGATGTTCAATGACAGATGTAAGCATCAGCGGAAGCAATGGAAGGAGCATAAGATGAACGAAGGCACACTGAACGCCATCAAGGAAGCCATCCTGCTGGAAAAGCGCGGCCAGGTCCTCTACAGAAGCGTTGCGGAGAAAACCGGCAGCGCCGCCGTCCGGGAAGTATTCACCAAGATGGCCGAAGAGGAGAAGAAGCACGAGGAAACCCTGAAGCTGCATTACTCCTCGCTGGTCAGCAGCGGCAAGCTGGCGGCAATCTCCAAACTCGGCCAGGTGGACGACCACACCGGAGAGATACTCAGGGACAAGGTAAGGAAAGAGATAAAGGCAGCGGGGTACGAGGCTGCGGCAATTGCGGCTGCTATAGCCCTTGAGAAGGAAGCGGAAAGGTTCTACCTGGAAAAGCGAGACGCCGCTGAATCCGATATCGAGAAGGACCTTTTCGACTGGCTGGCAACCTGGGAGCACGGCCACATGGAGCTCCTGGCTTCCATGGACAAGGCGCTGATGGAGGACATCTGGTTCGAGAACAGCTTCTGGCCGGAGATCTGAAGCTAGGTTCGGTCAGTTCTGCTGGGAGGATGACCGGCCCGGACCCTGTAGTGGAGCCACAGGCACCCTTCAGCTTCATTCGTTGCGGACAGAAGCTCAAGCTGGGCAGGGGCTCCGTCAGGCGCAAGGTCGTCGCAGTCGGCCAGGGTGGGGGTCCTGCGACCGCCGATGATTACAGGTCGAAGAATCAGGTGAACTTCGTCCACCAGGCCTTTACGCAGCATCACCCCGTTCAGGGTTCCCCCTCCCCAGAGCCTCAACGCGTTCAGCCTGAGCTTCTCGTGCAGCTTGAACAGGGCGCTTTCAAGGTCCGCATGCCCTTCTCCGCCGATGAGGTATGGGATATTCTTTGAACGGAGGAATGCCAGATAGGCAGCCGGGGCTGAGGCAGAGACCAGATGCAGGATGTGATTCCCGGGGGTTTCAGTTGCCTTGTAACCGGAACGGCACCGCCCCCTCCCGTCCACGAGAATGGCCCATGTGGTGGTTCTGCCAAGAACATCCCCCGGCAGGAAGTCCTCGTACAGACCTCCGGCGTTTCCGGCATGAACCGGGAGTTCCCGAAGGGGAGCGCCGCTGCTTATCACGGTGCCGCTTCCCATTATGGTGCCTTCGGGGTGCCACTCCTCCTCGATGGCCAGGGAGATCTTCTCCCAGAGCGCAGAATCATCGGGTATCAGGGCATCTGCCTGATGGGTGTCGAACATGGTCATGTCCGGCCCCAGGGCTATCCGTCCGTCAACCGAGGCGGCCATCTGCATAATCACATGAGGGCGGTGTTCTCTTCTCACTGTGAACCCATTCCATTCCCGGGTGTTTCAGGGGTTTCATCGGAAAGTAAACATATTACCATCGTATGTGAAAGGGGGAAACGAATGCCCAGGCTCTCGACCCGATTCCACGAGAAAACCGCAGCTGTGCCTGAGATAGCCGTTCCCAGTGGAGAAACCGGCGTCTCACAGAAGAAATGCTGGCCTGAGGGTTATTTCCAGCTTTTCGGTTCGGTGGCCGATGTTTCCTTCTCAGAACCGGAAGAGCCAGACCGTAAGTAACCGAACGGCAAATACGAAGGAGTTCGGAAGGATAGTGGGCCTGAAGCACGAGAACTGGACATTGGCATAGCGGTCCTGAAGCCAATCAACAACGAACCCTGTAAATCTTCCCCAGGCGATCAGGAGAACCCCGGGAAATCCCCTGAACTGGATTTCACCGGCGGATGCGAATAGAATAATCCAATACTCAAAGCAGCGTGTTCGGAGGACAAATGGATATGGAAATAACCTTCCCCGGGGGGAAGAGGGTAGACGCGGACTATAAGGGTTTCACAGTGAGGACGGACCAGTCCCAACGCAACGGCGGAGACGGAACCGCCCCTGAACCCTTCGACCTTTTCCTGGCCTCCATGGGCACATGCGCGGGGATATACGCCCTCACCTTCTGCCAGACCCACGATCTCCCCTGGCAGAACATGAAGCTCGTCCAGAGAACGGTGAAGAACCCTGAAACGAAGCTGATCGAGAGGCTGGAGATAAACATACAGGTTCCGGAGGACTTCCCGAAGAAGTACCTGCCGGCCCTTGTGAGGTCGGCGGAACTCTGCACGGTGAAGAAGCATGTATCAAGAAGCCTGCCGGAGTTTTCCATAGGCGTGAGCGTTCAGGGAGAAGGCGAGAAGTAAAATGATGATAAGGAAAGACACCGACATTCCGGCATCCGACGTAACCACTGAAGGCGCCGAGGGAGTGAAGATAAGGGTGATCATCTCCGCAGAAGACGGAGCCCCCAACTTCATAATGAGAAGGTTCACCATCAAGCCCGGGGGACACACACCCTACCACACCCATTCCTGGGAGCACGAGGTCTATGTTCTCTCCGGCACCGGCCAGGCCAGGCACTCCACCGGAACAGTGGATATCGGCCCGGGAACCGTCATCCTGGTGGAACCCGACGACGAGCACAACTTCACCAACACCGGAACAACCGACCTGGACTTCCTCTGCATAGTGCCGAAGCAGTGAAGGGCGCCGGAATGCGGCAAATCCGCATTCTGAGATTGACAATTTCGCATTCCGAGATTAAAATTGTCATGTATATGCAGAAGAATAACTTACGCAGCACTGGCTGGGCCATGACCTAATGGAAAATCTGAAAAGGGCCGAGTTCCAGCCGTTTTGCGGAGTACAAAACGGTTTTCCGATATGAAGCAGTGTAACCAAAGCTGACGGTGCCCGGCAGCACATCAGGTAAATAGCTGAAGTGCCAGAGTGATACGGGATAGGCGGTCAACGGTCTGGCTGATTGGAAATTCAATTGACAATCAGCCAGAAACGCTGTAAGTACAAGGCGTGATCGTAGAAAGAAGTGCCCAGGAACCCTGGAACTGCTGTCAGGTGAGTACCCGCCGGTATCGCGATCCGCTATCCCATGATTAGTGAAATCACTCGGGTCCTATATGAATTCCCGATTAACAACACACAAGAACGTTTTCAAAACGCGGCTTCCCACGCATGAGGACCTGCAGTAGCTCTCTATTATTGATTCGGCGAAAGGGGAGAGCCTCTGCACATGCAGAGCAGTTGCAAATGGTATCGAAAAGTGGTACTATATGCAGACGGATAGCAGGGATGGTGAGTATGGCAGACTTCATCGAAAAACTACAGGCTTCGGGTATCTACGGTTTTCGAAAATCCGATCTGGATGGCATTCTAAATCTCTCGGACAAAGCACTGAAAAGCCTTATCAGCAGACAGGTCAAGGCTGGAAAAGCGATTCATCTTCGCAGCGGGTACTATGCAGTTGTTCCTGCAGAATATCGGGATTCAGGCGCACCGCCTGCTTCCTGGTTTATCGACGGGTTGATGAGACACTTGAACCGCAGTTACTATGTGGGCCTGCTCTCTGCGGCAGAACTGTATGGAGCAGCACATCATAAACCACAGGTGTTTCAGGTTGTCACCGATACTTCAGACAGACCTGTTATCGCCGGAAGGAACCATATCAGGTTTTACAGGAGTTCTACCATCGCCGAGTCTCAAACAGTGCTGCGGAATACCCCAACCGGTTATATGCTGGTATCATCCGTGGAGCAGACTCTTATTGATCTTGTACTTTACATCAGTGAATGCGGCGGCTCAGGTAATACCGTGACCGTTTTTTCCGAACTTGCCCCGGAAGCAAAACCTGCAAGACTGAGAAGTATTTTGAAGAAGCAAAATACTCCAGTGGTACAGAGAGTCGGTCTCCTTCTTGAGGCAGCAGATCAGCTGAAGCTTTCCGGTATTGCGGAAGTAATCCTGTCAAACAGAACTTCCCGAAAAGTGCGGCTGGTTGGAGGAAGCAACTTCAAGGCAAATGAGTACTCAGAAAGATGGAAGGTGAAGTATTCAGGATCATTGGAGCCTGAAGCATGATACCGAGAGCGTATGTAACGAATTGGAGAAGCAAAGCCCCCTGGCCGGAAGACTCCCAGGTTGAGCAGGATCTTGTTCTTTCGAGGGCTCTTGTGGACATTTTCGGTTCGGATGCGGGGAAGAACCTTGCTCTCAGAGGTGGTACTGCCTTAAACAAGCTCATTCTCAGTGAACCAGCTCGTTATTCAGAAGACATTGATCTGGTTCAGCTCGAACCAGGACCTATTGGAGGCATTCTCAGTTCCATTAGAAAAGGGCTTGATGGATACCTCGGTTCTCCTAGAAGAACTTTCAGCGCTATCAATGTGACCCTCAAGTACAAATTCGATTCTGAGACGATGCCTTCAGTACCATTGAAGCTGAAAATAGAGATTAATGCCAGAGAGCACACTTCCTTCTGTGACTTGGTCGACTACCATTATGCGGTTGACAATCCCTGGCGCAGCTGCAGAAGTACAGTAAGAAGTTATTGCATTGAAGAACTGCTTGCTACGAAAACCAGGGCGTTGTACCAGAGAAACAAAGGCAGGGATCTCTTTGATATCTGGTTCACCCTCAGCAATCATGAGGTCAATACTGTCACAGTCATGAGTATCTTCAAGAAGTACATGTCTTCAGAAGGAAGCTGTCCGAGCTTCGTGGATTTCGCCGATAATATCAGGAACAAGCTTCAGCACGAAAACTTCCTGCGTGACACAGAAAACCTTCTCAGAAAGGGAATTGCATACGATCCAGGCAAAGCCTGTGAGTTTGTACTCAGTTCGTACAGAAAAGCAGGATATTCATGAGTTCGCTTGTACAGTACAGCGCCATTCTGTCATCTCATCCCAAGGCCTTTCTGCGGGTGTTAAGCGAAGCCCTGGAAGCGGGAGCAGAACCCGGGGAAAGAATGATGAAAGCCTTTGAAACAGTAAAAAACCGGTGAGTTCCCAAGGCTCTGACCGTCAGACAAGGAATCCATACGAATCTGCCTCGGCACCCCTGACAGCCAGGCCTGCTCGGAGTACTTGACCTGTGCCATCTGCATCTCTTGACTTGTGCGCTTGATTCATGGATTATACCAAGCAAGAAAGTCAATCAAAGAGGTGGTGATAGTATG
>Ga0209408_1002263_pt1 | contig 10979 bp, 13 predicted proteins | sample AD_UKC107_MetaG_FD_184422 | JGI IMG/M metagenome (GOLD analysis project Ga0209408, IMG submission 184422) | Active sludge microbial communities of municipal wastewater-treating anaerobic digesters from Hong Kong - AD_UKC107_MetaG (SPAdes)... | ecosystem: Engineered > Bioreactor > Anaerobic >... | reverse complement strand
CTGATGAATCCCAATATGTAGCTATTTCATCAACTCTAGGATCAAGTCCCGTTCCTCCATCTACAGGATGACCATATCTAAAATCATAATTATAAGGATTTATACAATCATGATCTTCTGGTACGGGAACACCATCAATAACATAATCCGTGTTTGGCCAAGCGTGACCAGGCTCTAACACATTTGTTGAAATATAATCTTCAGTATCAGTCTTAAGATCGTAAACTTTAATATATGGTAGTGGCACTAATGGTGGTATATACCAATAAATAGTGTCAACAGATACGTCTACTAATGTAATCTTTGTAGGATCAAAAGGATCTATTGTGCTAAACCACGCATCTATTGTCTTATGAATATTAAATGTCCATGATGGTGCGTCATTTGCAATAGTTATCCTAGTATAATCAAAGTCAGTAGTTGTACTAGATTCATACACATAATTATATGTCTTGTTATAATCATAGTTTATTGCAAACTGAACTAATCCAGTAAGTGACTCAAAAGCATTGAAGTTAGTAAAAAAGTCCCCTCCAGTACTTGTTATCAGAAATGAAAGGTTATTTCCAGCATAGATTATATTACTTCCTGTACCAAATCCATTAAAAGATATATCGTGTGTTCCTAATGTATCTTCATATGTTCCACTTATATATACATCACCTAGAAATGCAAGTATATCATCAACAGTACATGTAGAATCAAATCCTGGCTGTGTTAAAGCCCAAGCCTGTACTCCTGTAATATGTACCTCTATCTCTGTATCAGATATATATATATATGTTAAGCCTCCGTCTACTCTCCATTTTGTCCAGACTTCACCATTGGCATTAGCTGTAACTGTTTCTTCATATTCAAGCCTTACGTGAGTAACACTACCATGAATATCCATTGAATCAGTTGGCTTTGCTGCTGCCTCAGCTGGCGTGGCTATCTGTATTCTTAAATCAGTATGTGTCGTATTAGCATAGTCTATTTGCAAAAGATCCCATGCTGTAAGAGTTATAGGAGTACTTATGAGTGCAGTAGATGATCCTGGTTGTCTTGGTGCATATCTATATGCTCTAGCATCAAAATCAATATCAAAAAATTTTTCAGTTATGTTTCCTATTACAGCCTTACTTCCCTTCTGTGAGATAGTCTTACAATATAACTCATGATTTCCTAATGTTCTAAAAGCGTTAAGAGTTAGTGTTCCTTTACTATATGTTCCAAAATCAGTAATATATAATGACGACATAACATTATACTCACCAACAATATATATATCTGGTTCTTGATTTAAATTTCTGTATATAATAGCTACAATCCTTATCTTATCATAATCTTCATCAAGACCATCTAGCTTTATTGTAATAGCTTTGCCTGAGTTATTTGGATTGCCACTACTATCAAGCGCTGGAGATCCTTCATATGTAACTACATTTTCTCCTGTTAATCGTTCACTTGTTTTCGTTATATGAACTAACGGAGTACATTGTGAATATGTCGTCTCAACACCATTTAACATATAATATTGATAAGCATATTGTATCTTCCCTACAGGTAGATTACCACTACTTATATTAGTTACAAGCGGTGTAACGAAGTCAACCTTTGGAAGTATATCAAGTAACGATGGATCTATTCCAGTGTCTGAGATCGCATTATAGATAGATGTATCAACAATATTAATATACCTGATCATATTGTGATTGTCCGTCCAGTATACTTTTACTATTTCTCCATCTTCATAATATCCTATTGCTTCATCTGCTATTGGATATTTTGTAGATAACTTTAAGTCAACATGCCTATATACTATTGTCCACGAAGGAGCATCTACAGATAAATCTGTTCTCCATATAGTACCTCTTCCACCAATATCATCATGACAAGCAGTTGACCATACTACAAGATAATTACGGATAACACAATGTCCTATAATATAATCATTAACCTGTCCATATGGTGCTTCAATAGTTATCGTATTCCCATTCATAGACTGCACTACACCATTACTCAATTCTTCGAATGATGTGATACGCATATTCTTCATTAAGTAATATGAATTGGGCTGATACTTGTTCTTAGACGAGTCTCTGTCCATCCCTCCAGAATATGTCGATACGTGTGCTGGCATGATTATAAATCAAGGTTAGTTCCTAATGGCATATCTTCTTTATTACCGTGATAAGAAAAGGATGATTCATGTGCTAAAATCCTCGGCATTAACTTTAGTCTACTCCAGGTCCAAGACTCCATTGTGTCCGGTGACGGATTAACCAATGCAGCATGTGCTGAACCTGCCCTGAACATCCTTCTCTTATTTATCTCATCGTACACGTATTGATCAATCTTTCTTGCCGCAAGTAGATTGAACGACTCCTTCTCCGCAATAAAGTCTCTCATATATGAAAGAACTCTCTCATCATCAGGTACGAGTGGATAGCCACGGTCATCTATTGGAAACGCTTCGTATGCTATCTCAAGCGTTGCCGTTTCATCTTCTATGAATATATATCCTCCACGAATAGAATATACTTTATCGGTATTCTTATATTTAGGTTCGACATTAGTACCATACTGGAATTCAGTAAACGTTCCAGTAGAAGGACGATATACTTCCTTCGTATCATAATCTCTAACTCCAGCCTTAAGAACTTTTCTAAAGTCTACAGGCAATTCTCCCCTATATTGTGTAACTGATACATTTGGAGTCAATGCTTCTACTCCAGTTATCTTATGTCTAAACATACCAGGATAGTTCAATAGACCATAACAAGCTCCTACCCACTCTATAACATCTGATACCTTTAACTTAGGAATAAACTTATAGTCACGAAGTATCATCTCTATTACACGATCTACAGGAGCATACTGTATTCTGTCTACTTGCTTATTTACATATTCATAAGGATTCATATCTCTTAGAACTTAGTGCAATACTGCACGTTAGGATTACTATTTATCTTCCTGCCTAGCATCTGTTTATACTGAGGTGGTATTATTAACTGATACGCAGAGATGTTCTTAATGTTACAATACTTTTTCTTCCAATGAAATCTGAATAACCTGCCATCTGTATGTTCATTAGTCCGAAACACTACTTGCTTATTCTTTATCTTTTTATAGTCTGCCTTTGTCTTACACTCTGGATAAAGCTTCTGCCATAATAACCACGTCTTATGCCAATCAGGTACTAGGCCTCTTGTTATTAACTTTCCTTCTTCATCGAACTTTATCTTTCTCTTATACTGTATGACACCTATTGAACCAAGTCTGAAAGGCATAGTAAACACAACTCCGTTTATTATACTCTCCATTATACGGTGATTGAACTTCTTACATATTCTTAAGTATTGCTGATAGTTAACATTTGCATCACACCTCTCATCATCCTTATTAAATCTTTTTTTATACATATGATATAAGCCAAGACTTAATACACCCGACACTCCTTCTGGTTGTGTTAATGACTTCATTGTATAAACAGCAATATTATTCCTTCAACAAGCAATACAGTACCAGGTCCAAGTATTGACCCAACAATTCCCCAAAAAGCATCGTATGGCTGCGGAGTACCCTTGCCGAGTACCTTATCCCATATAACTTCTTTTCCTATAGCTATGACAAGTCCTATTCCAAATGCTATCATACAATCCCAATTATACATATTCCATACCTTCCATCCAATAGGATCTAACTGCAAGCGGAAGACTATTACTATTGCTGCAGTAAGAAAGTATAAAATCCAAAAATGCTTTTTTTCATCTGGTTTCATGGTGTGTCTCTTTTTTGTTCATTATCATCATTAGCCTGATCAATAGGTATCTTAATAAGTGCATCAATATTTGCTCTTATGATCTCAGCCTTCATATAATCCCATAACTCAATACTCATAGGATACTCATCGTCAGGTGTCCAGCATGGCTGACCATTGACATGAGAGAACTCAGCTACATCCCTTGGATCTTCAAATATGCCAGTGATTGCTACCTTAGTTATTAATTTCCAATAATTGTCATGTGATCTTGAAATCATATAGAGATATCTATTCATTGAATAAGAATAGATCTGATCACGATTAAATCTTCCATTACCACTATAAATAGCCTCCTGGTATTCTACATGATTGAATCGTGGTGATGCCATATCTACAGATCCAGTCATTGATATACCATCCCATGATTCAAAATTGATTGTCTTTGGTATTTGAGTTGCTGTTCTAAGAATCTTATAGTGTACTGGATCATTAGTTGATTCAAACGATCTGTCTACAGAATGAACATCTGCTACAATTGTCTGCATAAGAGAATGATCATTGTGTATAAATAGTCTATCACGCTTCTTAATCCATGATGCCCTTTGTGTAACTATCCAGAATTCTATCTGACGATTAGTAAGATAGTCTTCATCTGTTATATGATAATTTCTTACTAGACCCTTGATCTCATATATGTATTCATTCAGCGTTGCCATTCTTTATTTGATTTTAATACCTATTCTGATTCCGTATATATTATCATTACCATAGCGCTGATACTGCATACCATACGAAACATCTTTCTTATTAAGATAATCAACACTAGCACCAATCATAAACCTACTGCCACCACCAATAATACTTGACACATATAATCCACTTTTATTAACAGGAACCTCATATGGTACTGGATACGGCTTTGGTATTTCTATTGTCTTTGTTCTGTAATGTATTATAGGTCTATACCACTGATTAAAGACTTCAAGAGATCCATTTATGTGCATCTCAGTCCAAACTCTTATGCTGTCATTATATATAGAATCACGATATATCCTAAGCTTGTTAATGGTATCTATTGGAATAGGTGGGTCTTTTATAATGTAGATTACAGTGTCTCGATATACAATACTATCCTTTATAATAACAATAGGAGGCTTGTTAGCTATTGACCTGAGACTATCAATAAATGCCTGGCTAACTAGCACGCTGCCATCTGGAGGACATTCTTCTCTTTTACATTCTCTTAAGAATATAAGATAAAGCAGCCCTATTGTTAGTATTATGAGAAACCCGTTTTTAAGAACATCACTCATTCGTTTCGTCCTACATATGTTTCAAACCTAGTATCAAATACCTTGAAGATCTTTTTAATAATATTCTGTCCTGCATATCCCATAAACACAGCAACAAGTCCTGTTATTGGCAGTATGTTAGTAAGATCTTCTTTAAACCACACAAGAATGAATCCACAAATCATATTAACTATCGTAGGAATAATATTGTGTGATATAAATATCTTAAACTTATATCCATCAATACTTAATGCCTCATTTAATGAAAGAAGTAAATAAAGCACCGCTCCCGCTACTACTGCTAGAAATAATTCCATGACATCACTTCTTATGATATTTAAGCCACCACTTATTCATCATAGAGGCCATCCAGAATACCAGACCTCCAAACCAAATCAGTCCAATGATAAACTTGGCAAGAGCGTATCCTTCTTCAGTACCTGCAACGAATAAACCACCGAAGAACATTACAAGTGTCATAATAAGCCAGTACCACGGCTCATTAACAAGATTTTTAATTTTCTCTTTCATGATTAAATAATTTTATTTGATATTAATTCAAAATGACATGGGTCCCAAAACTTTGTATCATTTATATCATTATCGCTATCCCAATCTATGCCCATTCTTAGTCTATGCGTTATTATACCTTGATCGTATAATACAGCATGTACTCCTTTTACAAAGCCAGCGAAATAACTTGTCTGAGTTTTCCCCCAATCTATTCCATTTAATTCATAAGGTGCTACATCTACTGCCATAGAAGGATATTTATTATGCTTCGAATCAGGCCATCTTACCTGAGACTTCTCTTCAGCATATGCTTTATCCTGGTCTTCTTTATTCCGATGACCGCAAACTATAGTACAGTCATAGTGTTTAATAACTTCATTAAACAACGTTCTTAGATCCTTATGACAGGTATTAAGATTTTTAATTGATTGCTTTGAAAACTTATACATTGCTATTAAGTTTTTTGTTTATCTCACCAATGTCATGTTCTATCTTTTCTATTCGCTGATTTAAGTCTTTACCTCTTATATCTACGCCTATTGATCTTATAGCACCTATTGCACTTATTCCAACAGCGATAAGAACTACAAGTAGTATTGCTATGGATAACTTAGGATTTTTTTTGATAAGTCTATATTCAGTTAGATCTTCATTTATCTCATCTACTTTTTTTTCTGTAGACTCAGCACACTTGCATAACTTACCGAACATATCTGGTGTAACTCTTGTCTCAATAATCTTGTCAGCATTACCCTTAAATTCTTCAAGACGTGTTACCCTTCCGTTTGTTGTTGTGGTCTGCTTAACTACTTCATCTAGTTTAGTATTAAACTTTTCTTGATTCTTTTTTATGTCATTAAATGATTCTCTGAATTCAGTGAAAGTTTCTTCTAGGTATAACCTATAGTCAGTACTGTATTTTCGTGATATAGGTGCTGATCTTCGTGTTTCCCCTGTACCTGGCATAATTATAAATATATATTTGGATTAGTTGGCGTATGTATCTTTGAACCGTATTTATTAAGTATCCTATATCCAAAATTTATTAATGATGTAACTTCTGCCTCAGTAAGAGTATTCGTTAAATCATTGATTCTACTGTCACCAGTAGGTCTATAGTCATAGAGAATATCCATTATCCAACCAATAAGATTATTATGATTTACAAGTTCATCATAAATAATCATATTACCTGTACGTCGTTTTAATACATCACACAACTCATTTCCAAATCGTCCATGTAATATTTCTAACGCACCTATTGCATAATTTATATTCTCGCTACTATGTGCCATGACTAAGTCCTTTTTGTAAGTGTTACGTGTATGTCGTTAACAACATTAATGTAATGAGATATACCATAGTTTCTTGCATCCTCATGTTTACTACCCCACTGACCATTGATGTCATATCCGTATACAAAATCAAAGTCTGATTTAATTCCATAATGTTCAAGTCTATTTGACTCTCTCCATCCTTTGTTAAAATATAAGAATGTTGCATCTGATATTGCCCTTCTGTGCGTAGGATCTTGCCAGCAACGTATAGAAGCATAATAAGGAGCAATAATTTTTATTTTACCTCCTGGCTTAAGAATACGATATACTTCATCCATGAATAAGATTAATCCATCAGAAGGTGAATTTAAGTCAATCTCGGCAACTTTTTGCTGGAGATGTTCATAGTCATTGTTCTCTGCTATAAGTTTAAGCAGACGCTTTGCAAGCGTGTCTGTTGGTGTATGTTCTACGTAATGGCTACAGACGATATCTTCTGCGCTTTCTGTTTCTATATCCCAAGGATATAACTCAAGATCCATTGCGTAATCTACTCCTTCAGTCATCTTAAGATCTATGCCAAAGTAACCGTCTATTTTACTTTTACCACAGGCTAAGTTAAGTTTAAGTTCGTTAATCATAATCTCCATTTTTAAGTTAATACTGCTACTTTATATTTGTTTTATGGTGTTTCATATACTGTCTCCCATGCAGTATCTGCACAGTTGTCTGTTCTTAGTTTAACAAGTCTTTCAAGTTTCCAGTTTGCAAGCCTCTCTGCATGATCAGCATAAGCCTTAAATGATACTCTATCATAACTCCTGTATAGATACAATGGATGTTGTGCTGTACCGTTATCGCAGAAATTAAGAGTAGTAAAATCAAATAAATTATTTGCCATTACCTCATATATATAGAAATATTCATAATGAGTAGTTGATAAATAATGGTCTTCTCTAGTAGTTGCTTGGAATGCTGCTACCGGATCTGCTTCTCTTATATACGTTGTTTCTCGCCCGGCAGGTATCGACCAGTTCTTGGTATTAGTCATAGCATTTATTGCACTATTTATGGTAGCAGGAGTAGTATCGCATGAGCCTCCACTATAGTTGTTCGTCGGTATTGTTATATTAAATTTTAATGTCATATTAATATCATCGTAATCAATGGTACAGCCGCACCAGAAATTAAGATAATAATCACTGCGGCTATCTCCTATACTCAGAGCATAATTATATGCAACTCTATAATAACTATAATACTCAGGATCAGCATCCGTAGATGCAAGATACGTAGCATAATCAGGATCTGCCTGGATAGATGCTATATTTGCTTTATATTTATTATAATCAGTTACATCAGTAAATGATAAGGTTATATCATCTGTTCCACGTGATATACTTATTGTCTCGCCTGCAGCAAGATTAATGTATTGATATACACCAGGTCCATTCCATAACCAATTATTAACCCCCGAATCCTTCCATAACAATGTTCCGTTTACAGGATTAGTATCAATACTATTACTTACTCCATTGTAATTAGTAGAATATCTCATCATTAAATACTTATAAACAAACGTTGTATTATAGTTTGTAGCTACTCCAACAGTATTATACGTTATGTTATACCAACAGTTAACGGCATCATATGCAATCACAGGAGTTGAATCAATTTTATATATATCTGAATTAAAAAATGTAAAGTCAAGATCACTGACACTCATATGCTGCAACTTAATAATCCAGTTAGTATTTGTGTTTGATGGATCAAGAACACTTCCCTCTATTTCAATTCTTAAATAATTACCGGCAACATATATATATGGTGTTATATCAGTTATAAACTTAATAAGACCAGTTGATCCTGTTTGATTTAGGTATCTTGGATTATTTGGATAATCAACTGGATATAACTCTGTTGTAATATGTCCTCCTGATCCGTTCTCATATCCAACAATAAAATTATCAATCAACGTTCCTATAGGATCTAGTTCTGTGCAATAATATATCTTTATCTGTTCTGCTACTCTATATGCAGTTAATTCCCATGCGAGATAATCCATCCCAGGACAGATAAGATATTTCAGTTTTCTTGATTTGTCTACACCTACATCTGTAATATTATTATATGTTAACTTGAAATTAGGATAGTCAGCATCACCTCCATATAGTGTACTACATTCGATTGCTGTTACTACTACTGGATCAAGGCAAACAAGAAGGTCGGGACTATATCTTGATCCTGTCTCCCACTCAGCAGTATATTTATTACCATCTATATAAACATATCTTATAACAGGATAAAGCGTTCCTGCAAATACAACCTCATCAACTAATGGATGATTTTCTTGTATATTAGGATCGAATGTTTTATCACTACCTGATACAAACTGAGTAGCACCAGTAGGTGATCCTAAGTTCCATTCAATAACATAATGACCTAATGTTCCACTTGTAAGAAACAGTTCACCACAAGTAAGAAACATCAATCCATCTACGGGTGCAGGATTAAAGTAAGGTGTATAAGTTGCACATGCTGTATATTCTAACTCAGTAGAAACAGTTATAATGTTTGAATTCGCTGATGTATCAATGTTTTTATAAGCTCTTAATCTATAATAGTAAGTTGTATCATCCGTAAGAGTATCTACATAATATGTTAAAACTAATCCTACGTTAAGATTTTGATATCCTATTACATATGTTGTAAATAAACTATCATATGCTATATCAAGATAATATCCATCTGCTTCTGCAACTGACTCCCAATTAGCGTAGAAAGAACTTGTAGTAACACTTGTTGCTGCAGTGGCTACAGGGGCTGCAAGATATCCTTCTGCAGTTATATGCGAATCTCTTATTCCTATATTAATACTCATATCATATATCCCTTAAAAGTCTTATAGAACATTTCGCATCAGTTGTATAGTCAACTCCATTTATAAAGATAGATGCTGATGTATATGTAAGAGTAACAACATAAGCATATCCGCCAAGAGTAGAACTTGTCCAAAACCATGCTTGTTGATTAAACATCGTATATCCTACACCTCCAGGTGAATATATACCTGATCCTCTTGCATTAAAACCCGATTCATTTGTTGCTCCTGTATTAGGATTATCCCAAAAAACAAGTCCTGTTTCTTTTAAAGGTCCACCAGCAATGTCAGATTCAACATATTTCCATTCAGGGTCAGATTGTTCTGAATACTCTGAGGCAGCAGGGTCTAAATAGAAAAACAACCCTCTCCAGTCGTTATAATAGGCAACGTGCCATCCATTGGCCGCAATGTTTCTCGCATCAGTAGCGGCGTACCAATTATAAAGGAAACCATACCCCACCGTCACAACTGTCGTTGTTGTGGTAAAGGCATTATCCTCATCGTTATTATACGAACACCTCGCACCCGTGGTTAGTGCCGCCCATGTAGCATTATCAGTAACTTCTGGTATTTCATCACCGTTGCGGTATTTCGTTTCCGCAAGATTGTCGGCTATCCACACCTGAGTTCCTATCTTAACTGTTCTATAAGACCTTAGATCGTTACCAATATATGGATCACAAGCTGTACCATCAGCGAGTGGCAACTCCATGGTCGTTGCTGGCCTGCAAAGGCGAATTGAGCAACCGTATCCTCTATAATTATAATAATAACTAGTATCAGCACGTCTGGCATAAACATGAGTCATATTGAAATGTATGAGACAATTTGAAAGTCCATCTACGACATCACCACAGAAATACATCGCCACTTGACCCAATCCATAAAAATTCCCCAAATCATATCCTCTCCAGCCTGATCCTCTTGCATTAAAACCAACTTCATTTGTGGCTCCTGTATTAGGGGTAGTCCAGTATCCTGATGCCTTTAATTTGCCTCCTGCAACAGTATCTCCGCCAAGATAAGTAATAAGTGTTTGATACTCTTCATAAGTTGGCAGATGCCACCCTGGATATACAATTGCATTTGCCTCAGTCCATGTATACAACTTACCATAATTATTGACATTAGTAAATACTCCATTTACATCAGAGCCATTAAAGTCATAATTAGCAGCCATCCATGTCTGAGTGCCAATTCTTACCTGTGGTAATGCGTTTGATCTTACTAATAATCCTCCTGTGCTCATCTATACTGTTGATAATTTA
>Ga0209408_1002260_pt1 | contig 10993 bp, 12 predicted proteins | sample AD_UKC107_MetaG_FD_184422 | JGI IMG/M metagenome (GOLD analysis project Ga0209408, IMG submission 184422) | Active sludge microbial communities of municipal wastewater-treating anaerobic digesters from Hong Kong - AD_UKC107_MetaG (SPAdes)... | ecosystem: Engineered > Bioreactor > Anaerobic >... | reverse complement strand
ATTCACTGATGTTACCATTATCAAGAATATGGAAACGCTCAAACGCGACTTCTTCGTCAACGCTTCCCACGAACTCAAATCTCCGTTGACATCGATAATGGGTTCTTCTGAATTGATTACTTCCGGCATTATCCACAACCAGGATGAAATTGCCGACCTGGCTTCGAGGATTCTGGATGAGTCAAAACGGATGAATAAACTTGTGCTTGACATGCTTGATCTTTCTAAATACGAAAATTACATTCCGCTTAAAGCGCCGTCGACCATTGATTTGCAAGCGGTGATTTGCGAGGTTGTGGACAAACTCGAACCGCAGGCACAAGCAAAAAACATCAAACTAATCAATCAATCTGTACCGATGACCTTTAGTGCCAATCAGGAGCATATGGAACAACTTATAAGGAACCTGATGGAAAATAGCATACAATACGGCAAAGAATCTGGATGGGTGAAAATCGAAACAAACGCGACAGACAAGGAGATTACCATCAAAGTAACCGATAACGGAATTGGAATTCCAAGTACAGATCAAAGCCGTGTATTCGAACGTTTTTACAGGGTTGACAAAGCAAGAAGCAAAAAGTCCGGCGGAACCGGACTGGGACTTTCGATCGTGAAACATATAGTGCTTATTTACCAAGGAAGAATCGAATTGGAAAGCAAGGAAGGAAAAGGAACCGAAATAACTATTGTTCTTCCTGAACAAATTTGACGCAATATAGAACAAAACATTTCCCTCGAACACATGCGGGAAATGTTTTTCATATTTGAAAATAAATACCGGAACACATCTGAATTATCACCGGGAAAATAGTATAATAAAGATGAAAGGAACGAAGTGGGAAAAATGATGGACGAATACAAACTGCACAAGCATATCATCTGCATCGACCTGAAAAGTTTTTTTGCTTCGGTCGAATGCAGTCTTCTTGGCTTGGATCCATTTAAGACGCCGCTGGTCGTCACTGACAAAGCAAGAGGCAGCGGAGCGATCGTTTTGGCCGTGTCGCCTTACCTGAAAACAATGGGAGTTCCGGGAAGATGCCGGATACGCGAACTGCCCAAGAATGTGGATATCATTTACCGCAAACCGCGGATGCAGACATATCTTTCTTTTTCCGCTCAGATTATCGGCATCTACTTAAGATACATATCGGACGATGATATCTATGTATACTCGATCGACGAAGCATTCATGGATTTTACCAATTACCTGGAATATTATCACAAGAACGATTTGGAAATAGCTAAGGAATTGATGGATACAATTTACAAGGAAACCGGAATATATTCCAGTTGCGGCATCGGGCCGAACATGCTTATGGCCAAACTGGCGCTGGATATCGGATCAAAAAACAAAAAGGATTTTGTTGCTAAATGGGACTACGAAGATATTCCCGAGCAACTGTGGCCGGTATCACCGTTAAGCAAAATGTGGGGCATCGGGAGAAACATGGAAGCCAGATTGAATCGAATGGGTTTTTACAAGATTGGTGATATTGCTGGATCCGATGTAGATAAACTCAAGAAACGATTTGGCATTCTTGGCGAAGAACTTTTTTATCACACGCACGGAATTGATATGAGTCTGATCCAAGACAAAACCAAAATAAAGCCGTTTAGTAAAAGCTACGGAACCGGACAAGTTTTATTCAGGGATTATTATAAACCGGATATATATCAAATCATGCTCGAAATGGCCGATGATGTCTGCCGGCGTTTACGCACAAGCAACAAGCAGGCCAGAACGGTCTATTTTGGAATTGGATACGGAAAAGACAACGGCGGTGGATTCTCCGGCAGCAAAACTATGGAACGACCAACGGCCAACGCATCGCTTATCTATGACGAATTTGTTCGGATTTTTGACAAGCACTATGAAGAAGATCTTCCCATAAGACGCGTTCAGATCGCCGTAGCCAATCTTGTAAATAGCGAAGATCTTCAACTGAGTCTGTTTGAGGATCCGGAAAAACTGGTCAAGGAACAGAAGGTAGCCAAAGCCATCGACGGCATCAAAAACCGTTTTGGTAAAAATTCCGTCAATCGGGCTTCCAGCGAACTTGACGGATCTACCGTCAAAGACAGAAATAAAATGATCGGAGGCCATCATGCGTAAAAAATATGTGGACCGGGGCTTAATCAAATGGGGCGCGTTCGACGCGTTGGTGGGTTACAGACCGTTGCTTGAAGCGATGAAATATCGGATGGGAAAAAAAGAAAAACCGGCCGTCAGCGAAGACATGCTGGAAGAAATGAATCGCATACTGGATTTTGCGCTTTGCAAAAACAAGGAAATCAATGTAAACTATTATAGCGACGGATACATGCGTTCCACTTTCGGCAATGTAATTAAAACGGACAAAGACAAAAAAAAGATTTTCATGTCAACCGGGGAAATAATCGATTTCGATGATATAACAACAATCGGGACGGAAAAATAAAAAACAGCCGGGAACTTGAAATACCACAAAGTAAAACGCTACAATAAAAGGAGAAAAGCGATGAAGAAAAGAAAACGCCTGGAAAGTTCGAAAATTGTATATTTCATATTTGTCGGAATCGTGATCGGTGAGTTGATAGCGTCAATCTTTAGTGTGATATTCGCCAATTCGTCAGACACAAGAGAGGCCGGACTTTCCAACATATTTCTATCTGTCCTCGCCATTGTTTTGTTTTCGGTTCCTTGGTTGATAGAATCAAGGTTCAAACTCGATATACCAAATTATTTGGAAATCCTGGTTTTGAGTTTTCTCTTTGCATCGATCGTCCTCGGAAACATTCATAATTTTCTTGTCGACGTCCAGGGATACGATAAATTGTTACACACGGTAAGCGGAATAACAATCTCGGTGATTGCTTTTGAAATCATTCATTTCATCAATCTTAGCAAACCTATGGAAGCGCGGATGAGCCCGGTGATGACTGCGGTGTTCGCCTTCACGTTTTCCGTGACGCTTCTTGTGTTGTGGGAATTCTACGAGTTTTTTATCGACACGTTGTCATACAACATAAATAACGAAACGTTGCGTAACATGCAAAGATATCAATGGGACAACACCAGCACCATTTTTCCCCAAGACTACGGATTGGTGGACACAATGCTGGATTTGATTGTTGGAACCGCCGGCGCCATATTGGTTTCTGTGTCGGGAGGATTCTGGCTTTATTCCAAAGAGAAAAAGAGACTGAAAAAGGAGGCCTGACAACATGGTTACCGAAAAAGCATACGCTAAAGTCAATCTGTTCATAAACGTCCTGGATGCGAAAAACAACGGATACCACAATCTGAAAATGATCAATGCCAAAATCGATTTTTACGATACGATAAGAATATCCAAGATAAAATCGGCCGGAGTGGCTTTGATCGAATCCAACGATCTCTTTTTGTCCAACCAGAACAATATCGTTCAAGACATTGCTGAATACATGGTGGAACACTATCTTCCCGACGAAGGGATAAAAATCGAAATTGAAAAAAAGATTCCGTTCGGAGCGGGATTAGCCGGAAATTCCACAGATGCCGCGGCCATCATCAGGGGCGTGGACAAATTGCTGGAACTCCATCTAAGTTTTACAGAGATGGTGGAGATCGGTATGAAATATGGAGCCGACATACCATATTGCCTGGTTGATTACCCGGCGATCGTCGAAGGCGAAGGGGAAAAGATTACCAAGATAGATTTTAATTTTTCCGGATGCCAGCTCTTACTTTTGAACCCGCGAGTATATGTGGCGACAAAAGATATTTTCACCATCGGTAATCGTAAAGGGTTTGATAACTCCGACGACCAGAAGATAATGAAAGCCATAGCCAAAAAAGATATTAACAAATTTGCCGAGGCGATGCATAACGCTTTACAGAAAATTTCCGTCGAGAACAATTCCGATGTTGCGGAAGCGGAAAAAATACTCACAAAAAACTTCGGGACAACCGGTTTGGTAATGACTGGATCAGGTTCGACTTTCATCAAACTGTTAACCGGCGAAAACCAGAATGTCGAGGATTTTATGGCTAAATACAAAAAGAAATATTTTGTTGAAATTTACAATTTTTTGTGAAGCAATTTCGTTAAACGTATAGAAAAAGTAAAAATCGCATGATATAATCATCTAAAGAGGTGGTAATATGCAGATAACGGAAGTGCGTGCAAAAAGAGTCAATGGGGATAATCGCTTAGTAGGAATTGCCGCCATTACTATTGACGAGTGCTTCGTTGTTCATGAGCTGAGGATCATTGAGGGGAAGAACGGTCTCTTTGTGGCGATGCCAAGTCGCAAAATGCCTAATGGGGAGTTCAAGGACGTCGCCCATCCTATCAATACCGAAACAAGGAGCGAAATAGAGAAGGCCGTTTTAGAAGCCTTTGCCAAACTCCCGGAGCTCAAGGATGCCAAAGAGGAATAAATCTTTTTGATAAACGCAAGTGCCGACCGGGAAAGTTGGCACTTTTTAATTTGCTTTTTATGTTGTATAATATCTGTGTCATCAAAATAAAGAACCACGGAGGAAAGAAATGGCAGTCTTTCACGGATCAAAAGTCAAAATCTTCGCTTTGAGTTCCAACAAAAAACTGGCTCAGGAAATAGCCGATTACATCGGTATCCCTTTGAGTCAATCGGAAGTAACCCATTTTGCTGACGGCGAACTGAGCATCAATATTCCAGAAACCGTCCGCGGACACAAAGTGTTTGTCATCCAATCGACCAATCCGCCGGTGAACGAACACATCATGGAACTCCTGATCATGATCGATGCGCTGAAACGCGCGTCGGCCAGGGAAATAAACGTAGTCATTCCTTATTATGGATATTCACGCCAGGATCGGAAAGTGAAAGCCAGACAACCCATTTCCGCCAAACTAGTCGCAAACCTCATTCAAATCGCCGGGGCTACGCGTGTCATCTGTATGGATCTTCACGCCGCTCAGCTTCAGGGGTTCTTTGATATCCCGATCGATAATTTCCGTTCGATGCCTCTCATTTCCAAATACATGAAAGATAAGAATTTGCAGGATATCGTCGTCGTGTCTCCGGATCACGGTGGCGTTACTAGGGCGAGAACCTTGGCAGACGTTCTGTCCGCGCCAATCGCCATCATCGACAAAACCCGCCCGGAACCCAATGTCGCCGAAGTGATGAACATCATCGGTAAGGTCAAAGGCAAGAATTGCATTTTGATCGACGATATGGTCGACACAGCCGGTTCTGTGTCTGCGGCATCCAAAGCCCTGCAGGAAGCCGGAGCCAAGGATATCTACTGCTGCTGCACGCATCCGCTTCTTTCCGGAAACGCCATCAAATTGATCATGGACTCGCCAATTTTGGAACTTGTATGCACTGACACGATCGAATTGCCGGAAGAAAAATATTTTCCAAAACTGGTCCAATTATCTGTGTGCGAACTCTTAGGACAAGGTATTATAAACATTATCGACGATCAAGGAGTGTCCACTCTTTTCCAATAAAAAGCATCGGCAAACGCCGATGTTTTTTTCTTGTGTTTACAAAGAAAGCAAACATGATGTATAATATAGGTACATCGATGAACGGACGAGTAGAATGTCGTTTTGTCCAAAGCGAGCAAGGGACGGTGGAAGCCTTGTGACGGAGACATTTCGAAAAACACCGGGAGAGACAGAAGAAATCAAGTAGACCTGTACGTCATTCCGCGTTAAGGATATCGAGCGCCGGCAAAGCCGGAACAAAGGTGGTACCACGGATTTTTATTCGTCCTTGAAAAAGGACGATTTTTTATTTATACGGAGGGGTAACATAATGATTATCGAAGAACTATACTCCCATAAAACCATGGATAAAGAAGTAGACAGAAAACCAAGATACAATCAAAGGCCGGTAAAAGAAACCTACTGGGGAATCAGCGCTCCGACAATAAGAAACGTTGCCAAAAAATACCAGAACGAAATCACAGAGGCAAAATTGGACGAGATGTTGAAAAGCAGAGTCCATGATGTAAGAACTTGTGCTCTCGTCATCATGAACGGGAAAATGAAAAAAGCAACACTCGAAGAACAAAGAAGGCTAGCCAGACAATATTCTAAACATCTCGACAAGATCGATAATTGGGATTTGGTTGATATATCGGCGCCTTACATTCTTGGCGAATACACTCGCAACACACAGGATTTTACTTTATTGTTTTCCTACGCTACCACCGATGATGTTTGGCATAGAAGAATAAGCATAGTGTCCACCTTGACCCTTGTAAGACACGATCAATATGATGTATCTTTGAAGATAGCGGAAATCTTGCTTGAGGACAAAGAGGACACAATTCATAAAGCTTGCGGATGGGTTCTGAGAGAAGTTGGAAAGCACAACCGGGAACTACTTGATGATTTTTTGGAGAAGCACTATGAAAAGATAGATCGTACGACTTTGCGTTACGCAATCGAAAGACACGAGGAAAACATTAGACAAATGATTTTAAAGGGGGATTTCACATGGAAACAACATTGATGGTATTAAAAGAGGATTATCAAACGTTTGCTGGTCAAACGGTGGTTTTGCAAGGGTGGATCAGAAATAACCGAGCCCAGAAGGAGTTCGGGTTTATCGATCTGCATGACGGCACTTGTTTTGATACAGCTCAGATCGTATATGAGGAAAAAAACATCGACGGATTTAAGGATATTCAAAAATACCGGATCGGATCATCGATCGAAGTTGAAGGTATTATCGTTGCCACCCCGAATGCCAAACAACCGTTTGAAATCAAAGCTGAAAGAATAGTTTTAATCGGAGACAGCCCGGAAAACTATCCCATACAACCAAAAAGGCACACAAGAGAATTTCTCCGGGAAAACGCTCATTTGCGCGTAAGAACCAATTTATTTCAAGCTGTCTTCCGAATTCGCAATACGGTTTCTTACAGTATTCATAAATTTTTCCAGGAACAAGGATTTATATACGTAAACACGCCGATCATAACCGGATCAGATGCCGAAGGCGCTGGAGAAATGTTCAGAGTCACAACCATAGATATGGACAATCCTCCTTTGAATGATGATAAAAAAGTGGACTACGGACAGGACTTTTTCGGAAGATCGGCCAACCTGACCGTATCCGGACAGCTTCAAGCCGAAATATTTGCCATGGCGTATAGAAACGTCTACACTTTTGGACCAACATTCCGGGCTGAAAACTCCAACACGCAAAGACACGCATCGGAATTTTGGATGATTGAACCCGAAATAGCATTTGCCGATCTGGACAAGGATATGGCTTTAGCGGAAGCAATGATCAAGTATATCATTGCCGAAGTGCTTTCGGAATGTGCCCAGGAAGTGGATTTCTGTGACCGCTTTGTCGAAAGTGGATTGAAAGATAAATTGACTAAAGTTCTTAACTCCACATTCAAGTCTGTCAAGCATAAAGATGCCATAGATATTTTGTTAACAAGTAAAGAAAAATTTGCAATTGAGCCAGAACAAGGGCAAGATTTGGCCACCGAACACCAAAAATATCTAACCAAGTATTTTGATGGGCCGGTTTTCGTAACGGATTGGCCAAAGGATATAAAAGCCTTCTATATGCGTTTGAACGATGATGGAAAAACCGTCGCCGCAGCGGATCTTTTAGTGCCGGGAGCCGGTGAAATTATCGGTGGATCCCAAAGAGAGGAACGACTCGACGTGCTTGAAAAACGCATGGCGGAAATGCATGTGGAAGAAAAGCCGCTCTGGTGGTATTTAGATCTCCGCAGATACGGAGGGGCACCGCATGCCGGATTCGGTTTGGGACTTGCGCGCATGGTGATGTATGTGACGGGCGTAGATAACATCAGAGATGTCATCCCGTTCCCGAGAACACCAAAAAACTGTGAATTCTAATTTAAACAAAAAACCGGACTTCATAATGAAAGAAATCCGGTTTTTATTTGTGTGGAATCGATAATTATAATTATCTGTTTTATCTGGTTACAAAGCGGAATTTTGAGTATAAAGCTGTTTGCGCGAAGCGATAAAGATTGTTAGATCCGAGATATTACTTCTTGTCTTTTGGATCTTTGAGAGCTTCGACAAGTCCCGATGCGAGACCGACGATACCCTGCATTTCGGAAGGGATGATAATCTTAGTGGCTTGTCCTTCCGATACTTTTTCCATGGCGCGGTAGGCTTCCAAGGTTAGTACGGCGCCGTCGGCTTTGACGCTTTTGATGAGTTCCAGACCTTTTGCCGTTGCTTCCTGAACTTTCAGAATGGCGGCAGCCTGTCCTTCAGCTTCTCTGATGGCAGCTTCTTTTTTGGCTTCGGCACGCAAGATCGCGGCGGCCTTTTCGCCTTCGGCTTCCAGGATGTTCGAAGCTTTTTTACCTTCGGAAATCAGAATGGATTCGCGGCGTTCACGTTCGGCACGCATTTGCTTTTCCATGGCTTCACGGATTTCTTTCGGTGGAATGATGTTTTTCAACTCGACGCGGTTGATCTTGATGCCCCAAGGATCGGTGGCTTCATCAAGGATTCTTCTCATTCTTTCGTTGATGAGATCGCGGCTTGTCAGGGTTTGGTCAAGTTCCAGTTCGCCGATGATGTTACGAAGTGTGGTAGCGGTAAGCTGTTCGATCAACAATCCGGGGTTTTCGGCGCCGTACACATATTGTTTGGCGTCTGTTACCTGGAGAAAGACAACGGTGTCGATCTGCATGGTTACGTTATCCTTGGTGATAACGGCCTGTGGCGGGAAATCCAGAACTTGTTCTTTCAAAGTGATGCTGTCGACCATTATTCCTCTGGCATTATAAGTTTTTCTGATGCGATCCAGGAACGGAAACAAGAAATGAAAACCGGCATTCCATGTGGTATAGTAGCTTCCCCAGCGTTCAATGACATATTGTGTGGCTTGCGGAACGATCTTGATTCTGGCGCCAAGATAAATAAGAATGATGACTGCGGCGGAGACCAAGGCGATGATTCCTCCAGTGCCAATGCCTCCAAAAACAAATGAAAACATAGTGATACCTCCTTAAAATATATGGTTTTTAATATTTGTATCCGGTAGTTACAACTCTCATTTTTAAAATCATATCACGTAACGCGGCCTTCTTTCCGGTAAAGGAAATGGTAATCAAATCAATTATCAAGAAGGTTGCTATAAACAGTATACCGATTCGCATATCAAGCATTAGTGCTATTGCCACGAAGAAGTATTTGAGAATCACATCATGGAAAAAGATGGATGCCGCGTGAACCGGACCCTCCAGCTTGACCTGCATCAACCGGCGGCCAAGAGTGTACCCTTTCATTGCTAGTACATAAACGGTTAGAAGGAGTAGGAACCCGACAATGTAATAATATGAGATATATAGCAAAAACATGGTAAGAGCGGTGTTATATGGAGCGATGTCAAGAATTCTTTGATCGCTGATGACCGCTTTTTTTGCCACATAAGTGGCTTGAGCGGCGTCTTCTAAGTCGCTGTCTCCATCGGCATTGACTATTGCGGCGTTATATTCGTCGGCCAACAATGACAAATTGGCGTTGCTTGCCGAACTGATTTCTTGGTATGTGGAATAGATATTGTCAAAATTTGTTATTTGGTTTGTGATTATTTTGCGGCCGAAGGCAAGGAACGTCAGGTAGATTATCAGTAAGATCAGACTTGCATCCACAACGGAGGAAAAAGCCCGTTTCCAAAATCCCGCGTTCATTGCGACTTCTTGACCACCAATTTGACTCCGTCAATGGCCAAGACCTCCACTTTTTCTCCGACAGCGATGTTCTCATTGGAAATCGAGGTCCAGATTTTGCCTTCAATTTTTACTTCGCCCCGGTCTCCGTCGGCGATGGCTTTAGTACATACCGCAATTTTTCCGACCAAACGATCGGCGTTTGTTTTGATTTCATTTTTGCGGATGTATTTATGAAATAACGGTCTCAGTACCAAAAGCGATAAAATGGATACAACCAAGAAAACAACGATTTGCGCAGTAAAGCTGCCCGGCCAAATCAAAGCGATTATCAAAGAGAAAAGGGCACCGGCGGAAAACCAGATGCTGCTCAAATCCATGGTAGACGCCTCGATGATTCCAGCCAATACGAAGATTGCTACCCAAATAAGAATCATTGTTGTTTCGGGATCAATTGTGAGAAACATGTGCTTCAAACCTCCTTTTGCTTAAGGTTTATAAGCAAAGCTTTGTCCTTTTCTGACCAGTCGGCTTTGAACTTATAAGATTGGTTATCACTAAAATCCAGATGAAGCAAATCAGAAATTTCCTGCATGAACAACTTGTTACAAATGCGAGAATAACTCGATTTTACCGTTATATTGTGTTGTTGTTCCTCGGGAACATAGCCAAGTCCGATTTCTTCTTTGGTGACCGGTTTGACCGCGATCAGCAAATTCTCTTTGTCGAGACCGAGCAGGACTACATAGGCGGTTTCGAAATAAGCGGTGGCCGATTTGTTAAGGGTGATGTTTGATTCGTACAATGTGGCCATATCGTCAAGCGGCTTTTTCGATGCCCATATGAAATTCGCCATAATCCAACCTCCATTATATGTTGATTTTTTTCTATATGTAATTATATCACATTATTTTGTGATTATCAAGAATTATTTATGATTATTTGAGATTATATATAATTACCACAAGTTTACAAAATCACTTCTTGCGAGTATAATAGTCATTGATAAGGCGGCGATCACAATGAGTGACGATCTGACGAATTTTGTAGAAAGAAGCCTGATGAAAACATTCAAAGGGGCGATTTATTCGAAATTTTGCCAGGCGATTGACGATTATGATCTCATTTCCGAAGGAGATAAAATCGGCGTGGCCATAAGCGGCGGAAAAGACTCGTTATTAATGGCAAAACTATTTCAGGCATATGAGAAATACGGCAGCGTAAAATTCGAAGCCGTCTATTTCACCATGGATCCCGGGTATTTACCAGAGATTGCACAAAAACACAAAACAAACTGTGAAATCCTTAATATTCCAGTATTGTCTTGTCCGTCCAACACATTTG
>Ga0209408_1002258_pt1 | contig 10994 bp, 9 predicted proteins | sample AD_UKC107_MetaG_FD_184422 | JGI IMG/M metagenome (GOLD analysis project Ga0209408, IMG submission 184422) | Active sludge microbial communities of municipal wastewater-treating anaerobic digesters from Hong Kong - AD_UKC107_MetaG (SPAdes)... | ecosystem: Engineered > Bioreactor > Anaerobic >... | reverse complement strand
TTATCATAAAAATACAAACCGGTAACGGCATAATTGGATTGAGGTTTTTCGGGTTTTTCTTCCAAACCGATAACTTTGCCGCTGGAATCAAATTCTGCCACACCGTATCTTTCAGGGTCATGAACACGATAGCCAAATACAGTAGCACCGGCTTCTCTGCTATGAGCACGTGAAAGCAATTCCATCATACCTGAACCATGAAAAATATTATCGCCCAATATCAAACACGACGGGTCGTTTCCGACAAATTTTTCACCAATCAGATAGGCTTGTGCCAATCCACCCGGATCGGGTTGCACTGCATAAGTTAAATTGATTCCCCATTGAGAACCATCACCAAGCAGTTTGACAAATAACTCCTGCTCATGTGGTGTGTTGATGATTAAAATATCTTTGATTCCGGCAAGCATCAAAGTCGTCAAAGGATAATAAATCATCGGCTTATCATAAATCGGCAACAACTGTTTACTGATTGAATGAGTCAGAGGATACAGACGTGTACCTGAACCACCGGCTAAAATAATACCTTTTCTATTCATAAATCTAGTTACCCAATCTTTGACCTTGATATGAGCCATCCAGCACCCTGTCACACCATGTTTTATTATCTAAATACCACTTGACTGTCTTTCTGATACCGCTTTCAAAAGTTTCTTCCGGTTTCCAGCCCAATTCATTCTGTAATTTTGACGAATCAATGGCATATCTTTGGTCATGTCCCGGTCGGTCTTTCACGAAAGTGATTAAATCTCTGCGAGATTTACCGGAATTGGGAGCGACTTCATCGAGAATATCACACAACGTATGAACCACTTCGATGTTTTGTTTTTCTTCGTTGCCGCCTACATTGTAAACTTCGCCAATTTTGCCTTTTTTCAAAACGGTTTCAATCGCTTTGCAATGGTCAGTCACAAACAACCAATCCCGAATATTTTTACCATCACCATAAACAGGAAGCGATTCAAAATTAAGAGCCTTGGTAATCATCAGTGGAATTAACTTTTCTGGAAACTGATAAGGGCCATAATTGTTAGAACAGTTTGTCGTCAGAACCGGCAATCCGTATGTATGAAAATAAGCTCGAACCAAATGATCCGATGATGCTTTAGAAGCCGAATAAGGTGAGTTTGGCGAGTAGGGCGTAGTTTCTGTAAACAAACCAGTCTCTCCAAGCGAGCCATAAACTTCATCGGTAGAAACATGCAAAAACCTGAAATTATTATCAGAATCTAATGTTTGATAATAGTTTAAAGAATTCTTTACCAGGTTAAATGTTCCTAAGATATTTGTCTGAATAAAATCATCCGGTGCATCAATAGAGCGATCGACATGGCTCTCAGCAGCAAAATTAACCACCGCATTGGGCTTGTATTTGTCGAATATTTCCGCAACCAAGTCATTATCTGTGATATCACCTTGTATGAAAATATGGTTATCGTTATTTTCGAGTTGCTTTAAGGTGTCCAGATTTCCGGCATAAGTCAATTTGTCCAAATTGATTACTCTTACATTGTTTTCGAGAACCTGACGAAGAACAAAATTCCCGCCGATAAAGCCGGCTCCTCCGGTCACTAACCAAGTTTGTGTCATATTCACACTATTTTAAAAAAGCGCGATTATATCATAATGCAAATATCATGAATGTTGCATGGTGAAAAAAAGCAAAAAAACTGCTGTTACTGCCTATGTTAATACTAACAATGAAGAGTTTCTTACTTGTCTGACTTGCTGATGCCGAACACACAGAAATTTGCTGATTTTTTGTAAAGTCGTAGAATTCTTCTTGATAAAGGTTAATTTTAGGGTGTTTTAAGACATAAAAGCTGTAGGCAAAATGTTAATTGTATTGTAGGATACTTTGAAAAGTGTGTATCCTTGGTTTTGAAAGTGTGGCGACAGAAGGAAGTCGAAGTAATATATCGAAAGTAAAAATCAATGACTCTACCCCCATTCACTTGCCCCCATTGATTTGGAGATAACGATGAGAAAATGTCCAGTATGTAACGAATATAATTTTACAATTTTTGAGCCGGTCAATTTATTTAGAAGAGAAAAGTTAATATGTCCAATTTGTAAAACAAAATTTCAAGCAGGGGAACTATGGATACTTATTAATGACGTTGTTACTGGAGGCTTTTTACCATTTTCTATAATAATATCTTTTCTATTATTAGGGTTTGTAATTGGTGGAATATCTGTAACAATAGGATATGTTTTGTATCTCGGAATTTTCTCGAATATAGTCTCGATGAAAAAAATTTAAAACCAACGACTCTGATGTGATGAATGCCTCACCGGCATCTAAGTACCTAGCTTGTATAATCCAAGGACATTTAAAGGAGAGGCAAATACAGGACATACACTTGTTAAAAATAATTATCAACTGCTTGTTTGTTAAATTGAGGTGAAATAAGCAAGTAGGTTGGGCTAAGGTTACGAAGCCCAACATTATCTTGAATCGACTTGTTGGGCTTCACTTCATTCAGCACCAACCTACAAAATATGCTGGTTAAATCCAACTACCCAATTATGACAATTATCAATTCTATTATCTCTGATATTTAATAATTACAAAAAAATAATACATAATATCCAATCGGTCTAATTAAACAGTAATTTGAGAAAATAACACTATGCCTTTTGACGGAAAACAGTTTTCCAAACAACTCCCTCAAAAACCGGGAATTTACCAAATGTTTAATGATTTGGGCAAAGTTATTTATGTGGGAAAGGCGTTGAATTTAAAGAATCGGGTTTCCAGTTATTACACAGGAAAAGCCAGAGACTCGAAAACCATGGCATTGGTTGAATCAATTGCAGATATCAGGTTTAGTATAACCCGAACGGAAGGTGAAGCTCTTATTCCAGTAAATCTGGACAGGCATTTGATAAGAATTTGATTTGAGAGTTTATCGGCTGAATCTCTATAAAATCAGCCGGTTTTCTTTTAATTTTTCTATGAATTTTTGCAGTTGGGGTGTGTATTTAGGATTTGTGAGAAAATTTGAGAAATTTGCCTTATTTGGGACATAGCTGTCCCTCAGCTTGAGAAAGCCGGATTGAAAAGTTATAAGTTTTGTATATAAAAGACATTTACTAATCTGATGAAAGAAAACAAAAAGATTGCAATCATTGGTGCAGGAACTGCCGGTCTGGCAACAGCTTTGTTTTTATCCAGGCATTCCTACCGGATTGATCTCTATGAAGAGGTCGAAAAGCTGCAAGCGGTTGGTGCGGGACTGCTGTTGCAACCACAGGGTTTGTATGTTTTAAACCAACTGGGTTTACTCTCTGAAATCATTTCAAATGGATCAATCATAGAGTCATTGCAGGGTAGAAACCATCGTAATAAGTTTGTGATGGACTTTCATTACGAAGACCTAAATAAAAATCTGTTTGGTATTGGTATTCACCGAGGTAAACTATTTGAAAGCCTATATAAAAACGTCAAACGCTTGGATATTCACTGGAGATTGGGTGAAAAAGTACTAAAAGTTAATCAAACTTCTGACAAGGCAGAAGTGATTATAGAAAAATCTACAACAGATTATGACTTGATTGTTATTGCCAACGGAACAAGGTCTGATTTAACACATAATCTGAATATCAAACACAAGTTCAAACCCTATCCGTGGGGTGCGCTGTGGAAAATATTTGATGATGAAAACCAGCAATTCCAGAGAATCCTTGATCAAAAATATATTAAAGCACACACAATGTTGGGTATGCTTCCCACAGGTATTAACCCAAACACAACAAAGCCCTGTGTTAGTTTTTTTTACAGTTTGAAGAAGAGTCTATATCAGCATTGGAAAAATATGGACATCAACCAATGGAAGAATCAAGTTTTAAATATTTGGCCGGAACTGGAATGTTTTATAAATACAATTCAATCACATAATGATCTTACCTTTGCAACTTATGCCGACCATGTGATGCAAAAATGGCATGATGGGAAAATAGTGGTCATAGGTGATGCCGCACATGCAATGAGTCCTCAATTGGGTCAAGGTGCAAATATGGCGCTGACGGATGCCTATTGTTTGTATCAGGTTTTGCAACGCCACTTCGATATTTCCCAAGCTTTACAAAATTATTCAGTTGAACGAAAAAAACATCTGAAATATTATCAGTGGGCTAGTCGTTTTTTAACCCCATTATTCCAATCCAACAGTTTGTTGGGAGCCTGGTTCAGAGACCTTACTTTTCCTCCAATGAAGTACGTTCCCATTGCTAAAAAACATGCTCTTTTGACATTATTCGGAGTCAAACCTTCGCTCTTTGGTAGCCGGCCAATTATCGATTTGGATATACTCGCTGACTCAATAAAAAAAGTATTGGATTAACTAATCAGGACAATTACGTTTTTGGAAACGACCTAATGCGAAAATCATGACTATAGCCAAAACGATAACTAACGAGTATCCATTATCATTGAACTTTATAGGCACAACTGGCAATGATAACTAAATTAGTTTACAATAAAATCAATAATATGTGGCGTGACACATAAGCATTTCTCGCATATTTAGTCACACATAAGAAATTATAGGAGAGTAATTATGAAAAATATTACTATTTTATTGTTTATCTTATCATCTTCAATTTCGATGCTTAACACAGCAACGGCCGGGCTCTCTGTACCAGGTGTTTGGAGCAATGTTCCAATTTTTAATCAAGCTCCTTTAGAGATTAAACTGGGTACGTTTGATGAAAGTATAAATGCTGATTTACTGGCAATGGTATTGTGGAATGATGGGTCAAACAATAGGCTTGATGCAGTAGGTATTCCTTTTCCGTATGATGGAACTAATATCACCTCGACATCACTTGAAAACACAGCAACATTGTTTGCTTTAGGAGATATATGCACTAAAGGTACGCAGGTTCACGTTCCATATATCAAAAACTTCAATATAGAAGTGGCAAGTTACAATGGTTCAATTTGGTCAACTTCAACAGTTCCCGGGACAACAACTAATAATTTTGATAGTGCAGATTGTGCTAACACACAAGATGGAAGTTTAATTTCAGGGCATAATTTAACGAATTCAGAAATCGCATTTTATTTAAAACTCAATGCTTCTCCATCATTTAATTTCTATGGAAAGATAGGAAGTATGGCTGAACCTGTTGCAGGACCGTTTGATGGCGCAGTCAGAGATACTTTGGTGGCAGATAAAAATAGTTCAAAAGCATGGTCTTTATACCAATTAGATACTGGGTTAGTTAGAGCCTCGAGTTTTGACACTTCAGTTAGTCCACCTGTTTTTCAAAATAACTCTATTTTACAGTTACCTGCTCCAACGACTTTTGTATTTGTGAAAGAGTCTTTTGGCATCCGCTTAAAGAGCTCGATTGTTTTCAGTTATAATGCGGATGGGAATGGTCGAACAGCAGAGATTACAGATAAATCTCCTGCCCAACCACATCTTAGAAACCTCGGTGCAATAAGCAACTCAGGAACTCAATTTAACTTTCAAGGTGGTACTTATATACCAAATACTGATGAACAAGATAATATACTTGAACATAATATTTTATGGGGTGACTGGTTTTTGATAGAGCCATTGAGCAATGTACCTGCTGAAACTGATTCCAATTATCCATTACAAGGAGTTGGCGGGCCTGTTAGTGGGTGTCGAAGAATTCAGGATAGTTATCCCAGACTCGCATATATAGCAGGACCAAGAGTTGGTAGCTCAGGTACAGATTTGCATATAAGAGAATTAGATTCATATGATGGAATTTTTGCAGATGGTTTTGAGTCCGGAAATTTAAGTACATGGAATTGTTTTAACTAAATCACCCAATCACTCAAATGGGTTTGAGTTATATTGTTGTTGTTTTAATTAAACTCCTAAACTTAAATACTTTCCCTACAGACGAGTAAAAATTCATCAGTTACTGAAGTGTTCCAACTGCTTATTTGTAATTGCTTCTAAATTCTTATTTCATCTAGCTATGTCTAATGCAAATATCACGTATGTTGCATGGTTGAAAATAGAAAGAAATAACACATAATATCATTTCAAACAATTAAGAATGCCTATTTAGAGAAATTAAGCTATGCCTTTAGACGGAAAAGAGTTTTCCAAACAACTCCCACAGAAACCGGGAATTTACCAAATGTTTAATGAACTTGGTAAAGTTATCTATGTGGGAAAGGCATTAAATTTAAAAAATCGGGTTTCCAGTTATTTCACAGGAATAGCCAGAGACTCGAAAACCATGGCTTTGGTTGAATCAATTGCAGATATCAGGTTTAGTATTACCCGAACAGAAGGCGAAGCTCTGATTCTTGAAAACCAACTGATTAAACAACACAAACCGAAATACAATATTTTACTCAAGGACGGCAAAAGTTATCCTTATATTTATTGCTCAGAAAACGAGGATAACTTCCCAAGATTGGAGTTTCGCAGAGGAACCAAACAGGGTAAAGGTCGCTATTACGGACCTTTCCCAAGTGCTCAAGCAGTTCGTCATACGCTTAACCATTTACAAAAATTATTTAAGGTCAGGCAATGTAATAATGCAACTTACAGCAATCGATCCAGACCTTGCTTACAATATCAGATTAATCGTTGTTCCGCACCGTGTGTGGGTTATGTTTCAGATAAAGATTATGAGCATCAATTGCATTTTACAAAAGAATTTTTACTAGGAAATTCTTTGAATGTTATCAATGAGTTAGTCGAAGAAATGCAAGTGAAATCGAATCAAATGGAGTTTGAAAAAGCCGCTGAAATTCGTGATCAGATTAAAGAACTCAAAATCATTCAATCACAGCAGGTTGTTGAAAGTTCTAACAGTATGAATTTGGATATTTTTAGCATTACCAGCGAATTAGGAATATTTATTGTAACCATGTCAGCGGTTCGTGGTGGTTTGTTGCTTGGCCACAAAAATTTCTTTCCAAAAACGCCAAAACAAGAAAGCACGGATGAAGTCTTACAAGCTTTTATTTCTCAGTATTATCAGGACAAACCGATTCCCGCTTGCATTGTAGTCAATATCAAAATGTCAGAGAAAAAATGGTTGGAAACAGCTCTTTCACAAGTTTCGCAATCCAGTGTGCAAATTATTTCCACTCCTCGTGGTGATAAAAAGAAAATGCTGGAGCTCAATATCACCAATATGAATAACGCTTTGGAGTTGCATATTTCCAAGAAAGCCAACTGGCAACACAAATGGCAAATGTGGGTGAAACAGTTACAGCTCAAAAATCCACCAAACAGAGTCGAATGTTTTGATATATCGCATGTTTTTGGTGAGCAAACCAGAGCTTCCTGCGTGGTTTTTGACATGAATGGTGCCAAAAAAAATATGTACAGGAATTATAAAATTTCCGACATCACCAAAGGTGATGACTATGCAGCTATGGCTCAAGTCATTGAAAAACGTTTACAATCTCTGAATAAACATAAATACGATTATCCGGATGTTTTCTTAATTGACGGTGGAAAAGGACAGGCGAATCAGGCTCTGAAAATCTTAAAACAAAATAATATCAACAATATTGAAATCATCGGTATTGCAAAGGATGAAAACCGTAAAGCCGGTGAGGAAAGATTGTTTGTGCTTAGTCAAAACATTGTCGTTAAGCCGGAATCCAATTCTTTGCTATCACACATGGTTCAGCATATTCGTGACGAAGCTCATCGCTTTGCAATCACCGGACACCGAAAAGCATTAGCAAAGTCTCGTAAAAAATCATTACTGGAAGGGATAGATGGTATCGGTGAAAAGCGCAGGAATATGTTGTTGCAACATTTTGGTGGGCTGCAAGGATTGAAAAAAGCCGGTGTGGATGAGATGACCCAATTAAATGGAATTAGTCGTGAAATTGCACAACGATTATATGAACATTTACATTAGTTGATATATAATATTTCTGTTTAAAATATTCAGAATAACTCAGGGGATGTTATGACCAGAATCGCTTTTGTCGGACTTGGAAATATGGGCGGTCCGATGGCTGAAAACCTTATCAAAAACGGACATTCGTTAACAGTTTACGACTTAAATCATGCCGCTGTGGAAAAACTGGTTGATTTAGGTGCGAAATCAGCTGATACCGCAAAATCCGCTATCACCAATGCACAAGTTGTTATTTCAATGCTACCAAACGGCTCAATTGTTAAATCACTTTATACCGGCAAAACCGGTTTGGTGAATCATTTGTCAAAAGATGTGCTGGTGATTGATAGTTCCACTATTGCTGCGGATGATGCCAGAACCGTTGCTCAGGCTTGTAAATCCAAAGGAATCAGCATGATTGATGCTCCGGTTTCCGGAGGAACTGCGGCTGCACAAGCAGGGACTCTGACGTTTATCTGTGGTGGTGAAAAAGAAGATTACGAAAAAGCGAAGCCAATTCTGCAATGCATGGGTAAAAACATCTTTCACGCTGGAAGTTCAGGAGCAGGGCAGGTCGCCAAGATTTGTAATAATATGCTTTTAGCAATTCACATGATAGGAACTTCTGAAGCTCTGAATATGGGTGTTAAACAAGGTTTGAAAGCCGATGTTTTGTCACAAATTATGAAAGCCAGTTCCGGTAATAATTGGTCATTGCAAGTTTATAATCCATTTCCTGATGTAATGCCGAATGTACCATCCAGCAATGATTATCAAGGCGGTTTTATGGTTAATCTAATGAGTAAAGACTTAGGCTTGGCTCAAGAACTTGCCAGCAAATCTCACAGCCCGATTCCTTTAGGCTCAGCCGCTGCTCAGTTGTATGAATTGCATAAATACAACGGAGCAGGGATGAAGGATTTTTCCAGTATTTTACAAATGTTACAGGATAAAAGTTAAATTCACTTCTTTAATTTTTAAAAATTATCTTTTAACTACGAGTTAATATTAATGTCATAAAAGCAATGTATTATCTGAATTATCAGAAAGAATACATTGCCATGCTGACTAGAATATTTTTGAGTAATGGAAATATCGAAACAAGAGATTGCAGAGAAAATTATTTTGTTTATATGAGCAAAAGAAAAGATATCGAAAAAAAAATAATTTCTCTTCTTAAAGATTCAACTCTTGAATACCAAATTAAAGTTGAACGATTAAAAGTTTTCTGTAATGAGTCTTTTGATTGATTATTTATACTCCACGCTCACCAAATAATAAGTTTTAATTCCACCGGGAGTTTGGACTTCAATTTCATCATCGACTTCTTTGCCAATCAGTGCTCTGGCAATAGGTGAAGAGATTGAAATTTGACCGTGGTCGATGTCAGCCTCGACATCACCAACAATTTGATATTTAACGATATTTTCATCGTCATCTTCAAGTTCAACTGTCGCTCCGAATACAACTTTATCGCCAACATTTAAAGAAGAAACATCTATAATTTGAGCATTGGAAATTGTTGCTTCCAGAAATTTAATCCGAGCTTCATTTAAGCCATGCTCTTCGCGTGCCGCATGATATTCGGCATTTTCTTTTAAATCACCGTGTGCACGGGCTTCTGCTACCGCTTCAATAATTCTTGGTCTTTCAACGGTTTTTAATCTTTTTAATTCTTCCGATAATTTCTCTGCACCCTTTGCAGTCAATGGAGCTCTGCTCATCTATTTTTCCTCAATTCAGTCCTGTTCACTCAAATCATGCAATTCATCGAGTGAATAAATTTCTTTTATATTCAAATGGTTATACGCTTCCAGTGTGGCCTTTGCTCCGTATATTGTGGTCGAATAGTTAATTCGATGCTGCAAGGCTTCTCTGCGTATGGAATAAGAGTCCGAAATGGCTCTTGATCCTTCGGTTGTGTTGATGATGAAGTCTATTTCATCTGACTTAATTTTGTCAACAATATGAGGGCGGCCTTCGGCAACTTTATTCACTCTTTCGCAGTATAAACCATGTTTGCGCAGTAAATCACAAGTTCCGCCGGTTGCAACAAGTTCAAAGCCCATTTGTTGCAATTTTTCAGCTAAAGGGACAACTGATTTTTTATCGGCCTCTCTAACGCTGATAAATGCTGTTCCTTGCAGTGGCATGTGAGTAGCACTGGCTTGTTTGGCTCGTGCAACAGCCGCGCCAAATGTCGGACCAACGCCCATGACTTCACCTGTTGAACGCATTTCAGGGCCAAGAATCGGGTCAACCCCGGGAAATTTGAGGAAAGGAAAAACCGGTTCTTTGATTGAAAAGTGTTTAAGATTCAAACGCTCTTTCACACCTTGTTGTTTTAAGCTGACTCCTGCCATGCATAATGCTGCAATTTTTGCTAAAGCCAAGCCGGATGCTTTTGAAACAAACGGAACTGTTCTTGAAGCTCTGGGATTAACTTCCAAAATATAAATATCACTTCCCTGAATAGCAAATTGAGTGTTCATCAAGCCGACAACCCCCAATTCTTTTGCCATGAGTCCAGCTTGTCGTCCAAGCTCTTCCTGAACCTCTTTGGATAACGAAAAAGGAGGAATACAGCAGGAAGAATCACCCGAATGCACACCGGCTTGCTCAATATGCTCCATAATTCCGCCAATCAAAATATCCTCACCATCACATATTAAGTCAACATCAACTTCAGTGGCATGATCAAGGAATCGATCCAATAAAACCGGTGAATCTTTGGAAACCTTAACGGCTTCATGCATGTAGTTATTCAATTCTTTGTCGTTGTGAACAATTTCCATGGCTCGACCACCAAGAACGAATGATGGCCTGACAACCAGCGGATAACCGACTTGTGAAGCCAAATTCAGTGCTTGTTCTACACTTTTGGCAATTTGATTCGGAGGTTGTTTTAATCCTAATTTATCTAACATGGCTTTAAACAACTCTCTGTCTTCCGCCATATCAATGCATTCCGGTTGTGAACCTATAATTGGTACACCGGATTGTTTTAATTCAGTCGCAAGATTTAGTGGGGTTTGCCCACCGTATTGCACAATCACGCCCATTGGTTTTTCCAGATGAACAATTTCCATCACATCTTCGTGCGTCAATGGTTCAAAAAACAAACGATTTGC
>Ga0209408_1002257_pt1 | contig 10999 bp, 6 predicted proteins | sample AD_UKC107_MetaG_FD_184422 | JGI IMG/M metagenome (GOLD analysis project Ga0209408, IMG submission 184422) | Active sludge microbial communities of municipal wastewater-treating anaerobic digesters from Hong Kong - AD_UKC107_MetaG (SPAdes)... | ecosystem: Engineered > Bioreactor > Anaerobic >... | reverse complement strand
TACAACATCGTATATAAAACATTTGGCAGTCAGCGTGTTACCGAACATCTTGGCTCGTATCAAAGGTAGTTATAACTTGACAGGAAAGTGCTTCGAAATGCCAAACGTTTCATATACGTAACCGTTGGCAACAAGTGTAAAAAGACAGACAACAGACAGATACGATAGTGATAAATTAAAATAAGAAAGGATTTAGCTTTTTGACAGGACAGTGCAAATTTGATGGAAATTTATTTTGTTTTTTCTTCCCCCCGCAAAAAAAGAAGAAAGAAACCCCACCCACATTGCAGCACATTTGCAAGCCCCACGAGCCGACGCTCAAAACCAAAGCTTGCAAAAGAGCTGCAATTTTGCTTACGCACCCGTGCTAAATTGTTACTTTTGAAAATAAAAAATTGATTTATATATATGGCAAATAAAATTTCACTTTCCCGATTAGAAACTTTCCTTTTTGATGCGTGTGACATTCTGAGAGGTAATATGGACGCTTCAGAATACAAGGAGTACATCATTTCTATGTTGTTTCTTAAACGGGTAAACGACCAGTTTGAAGTGCACCGTGACAGAAGAAAGAAAACATTGACGGATGTTCGTGGTGTGAGTGAACCAGAAATTCTTTACGGAGAACTGGAAAGACAAAATGCACCGGAATATGATTTCTTTGTGCCACTCGCTGCACGCTGGAAAAGACTTGAGGGCGATCCTGAAACCTATATTGACAGTGAGGGCAACGAACAGCGTTACAATTACATCAAAGATTTGACAGAAGAAATTGGCGACCATCTCAACAAGGCTTTAGCTGCCTTGCAGGAAGCCAACCTTGACAAATTGGACGGAGTATTCAATCAGGACAACATCAACTTCAACAAAACATTTGGTAAAAACAACAAGCAAATCAGTGATGAAGATTTGCGAAAGCTCATTCAGCATTTCAACCGAATGAATTTGCGGGATGATAATTTGGAGTTCCCTGACCTGATGGGGGCTGCTTATGAATATCTCATCAAACATTTTGCCGACAGTGCCGGGAAAAAAGCAGGAGAATTCTACACGCCCAATGAAATTGTAAAACTGTTGGTAAACATTTTAGAACCGGGAGAAAATGCTGAAATCTATGACCCCACTGTGGGCAGTGGCGGTATGCTGATTGAATGCAAAAACTATGTGGAAAGCCGATACGGTTCGGCACGAAACATCACACTATACGGACAAGAAAAAAGCGGAACAGTTTGGGGTCTGTGTAAAATGAATATGCTGTTCCACAACATTTACGACAGCAAAATTTTAAATGGCGATACATTGCTTAATCCTTTACATCAGGAGCATGGCGAACTAAAAACCTTTGACATTGTGATTGCCAATCCGCCTTTTTCGCAGGATTATAGCACCACTAACATGAAATTCAAGGAGCGCTTTAATTTTTGGATGCCAACAAAAGACAAAGCCGATTTCATGTTTGTGCAGCACATGGTGGCTTCGCTGAACAATGCCGGGCGTATGGCGGTGGTAATGCCGCACGGAGTGTTGTATCGGGGTGGTGAGGAAAAGAAATTCCGTGAGTGGCTTGTTGGCCGTGGCTATCTGGAAGCGGTGATTGGATTGCCTTCTGCCCTGTTTTATGGAACCGGCATTGGTGCTTGTGTTTTGGTGATTAACAAAGCCGGAGCACACGAAAGAGACCATGTGCTGTTTATCAATGCCGACCGTGAATACAAAGAGGGCAAAAACCAAAACAAACTTCGACCCGAAGATTTGGAGAAAATTGCCTACACCTACCGACATAAAAAGGAAACACCCAAATACAGCAAGTTGGTGGCAAAGAGCAAAGTCATTGACGAAAACAACAATCTGGAAAATGAAGATTTCAATTTCAACATACGCAGGTTTGTGGACAATGCACCACCGCCTGAACCACAGGATGTGCATGCCCATTTACAGGGTGGAATTCCCGAAAGTGAAGTAAAAGCATTGAACGATTATTTCAACTGCTATGCAGGTTTGGAAGCCAAACTTTTTGAGCCTTTAAAGCCCCATTACCTGAAATTTACGGAAACCCTTGCTCACAAAGAGGACGTTAAAAGACTGTTTGATGAAAGTCCTGAAATAAAAACTGCTTTTGCCCAATACACCCAAGCCATTGCCGAGTGGTGGCAACAGCAAATTCCGGCTATTGAGCAATTACCCCAAGGACAAGCCAATGTGTTTGACCTTTACCATGATTTTTCCCGAACGCTGACCGAGAAGCTAAACGCACTACCCATTTTAGACGACTTTAAAAGCCGTGGTTCGTTTGCTGCATACTGGAACAGCATTACCAACGACATAAAAAGTGTAATTGCCAGCGGTTGGAATGCCGAATTGATACCCGATGATGAAATTTTGCAAAGCCAGTTTCCTGAGGTATTGAAAGAATTGAAGGACAATGAAGCAAGGCGTGATGAACTGCAAGCCAAATTTGACGAAGTAAACGAACTGGAAGATGATGTTTGGAACGAAGAAGATTACGAAGTATGGCGAAGCAAGGAACTGAAAGAACACAAAGACAGCATTAAAGAACTGAAAGGCGAACGCAAAGAAGCCGATAAGGAATATAAGTTGCTGCTCAAACGATTAAAAGCCAACGAAAAGGCATTGAAAAAACAGCCCGAACTGGCAGAAGAAGTTGCCACTTTGACCAAGGAAGCAGAAAAACTGCTTGCAGAAGTGCAACGATTGGATGCACGGCTTGAAATGGAAGAAAGCCGAATAGCCAAGCACAGCGAATTGGAAGAAGAACTAAAAGTGTGCAAACGAAAAATTAAGGAAATAAAAGACCGCAAACAGGCATTGGTGGACCAGGCACGCTTGCTCATTACGCCCGATGAAGCCAAAGAACTCATCATGCAACGCTGGCTGCGAACCTTACAACAAACCGTGAACGACTATTTGCAAGCCCACCAACGCCAATTGTTGCAGGCAATAGAGAATGTTTGGGAGAAATACACCACAACATTGCAAAATATCCTTAGTGATAGAGAAACGCAAACCGAATTATTTGACGCTTATTTATTAGAGTTAGGGTATGAATAGTAAGCGAAAAAATAAAATTTCTGAGTGCTGCGATATTCTCGATAATCTGAGAGTTCCAATCAATGATGAAATACGTCAGACCATGCAAGGAAATATTCCTTACTATGGTGCTAATGGAATTCAAGGCTATATTGATAAATACATATTTGATGAAGATTTAATTCTGCTTGCTGAAGACGGAGGAAACTTTGAAGAATATCATACAAGACCAATTGCATACAAGATAAGTGGGAAGAGTTGGGTTAATAATCATGCCCACATTCTTAGAGCAAAGCCGGAATTTAATCAGGACTTTATTTTCTACTCACTTGTTCATAAAGACATAACAAAGTATTTGAATTCAGGTACAAGGAGCAAACTGAATAAATCAGAACTTGAAAAAATTGAAATAGATTTTCCTGCAACCAAAGACGAAGAAGATAAAATCGCCAAAATCCTATCCACAGCCGATGCGGTGATAGAGAAAACCCAAGCCGTCATTGCCAAATATAAAGCCATTAAGCAAGGTATGTTGCAGGATTTGTTTACCCGTGGCATAGACGTAAACACCAACAAACTCCGACCCCGCTACCAAGATGCACCGGAGTTGTATAAGGAGAGTAAGTTGGGGATGATACCGAGGGAGTGGTATGTTAGGGAATTAGAATCTGTATGTGATGTTCGAGATGGCACTCATGATAGCCCTGCATATCATGACAAAGGAATTCCTTTTATAACTTCAAAAAACCTAAAAGAAACAGGAATTGATTTCACGGATATTAATTACATATCAAAAGAAAATCATATTCAATTTTCACAGCGTTCAAAAGTTGAAAATGGAGATATACTCTTTGCAATGATAGGAACTGTAGGCAACCCCGTGATTGTAAATGCAAATTTTGAATTTTCTATTAAAAATGTCGCGTTATTGAAATTCGAACAATCAAAAGATCTAATAAACACTTACTCATTACAGTTTTTAAAGTCTAACCAAATTTCCGAGCAATTCGGCAGAAAATCAGAGGGTAGTGTTCAATCGTTTATTTCATTAACAACAATAAGAAGCCTTCTTTTTCCAATTCCAAATCTCAATGAACAAAACGCAATTGCAGAAAGATTCTTATCAATTGATACAACACTCCAAACCGAGCAAACCTACTTACAGAAAATGCAAAGCCTTAAAAAGGGATTAATGGATGATTTGCTATGTGGGAAAGTCAAAGTGTCTGAACCTTTGATTGTAACTGATTAAATGATGAACTATGATTGTTAAGGAACAATACAAGTATTCTGAGCTAACTGGTAAAATCATTGGTTGTGCTATGGAAGTGCATAAGCGACTGGGCAATGGTTTTCAGGAAGTGATTTATCAAAGGGCTTTGGAAATAGAGATGAAGCTCACTGGTATTGAATTCAGCCGTGAACATGAAATGCCTATATTTTACCGAGAAGAGCAAATAGGCACACGAAGAGTTGATTTCTTGGTCGGAGGTGTGGTTTCTGTTGAACTCAAGGCATTAACCAAATTGGAAGATGTTCACCTGGCACAGGCAATTAATTATTTAGAAGCATACAATCTTGAAATTGGATTGCTCATAAATTTTGGGGCAAAGAGTTTGGAATACCGGAGATTAATTAATCCAAAGTTCAATTTGCAATCAGTTAAATCTAATCAATCAACTTAATCAAAGGTTCAGACAATGGATTATACCGCAGAAGAATTATTTGAAATTCTCATTGATACTGATGAATGTCCATGGATAGAAGCCAAGGGCATAGGAGATACTACCACTTCCATTATGGAAACAGTTTGTTCATATGCAAACGAGCCCGGTTTGGGTGGCGGCTATATTCTAATGAGCATTAGTGCTGATGATTTGGCCACTGCCGCAAATCATTACAAAGTTGACCCCATGCCTGACCCGGACAAACTTCAAAGCGACATAGCAACGCAATGTTCCAGCATGTTTAATATGCCCGTGCGACCTGCTATGACCATTGAGAAAATTAACGGACAACCTGTTTTGAAAATTTGGATAGATGAATTACCTGCCAAACAAAAGCCACTTTATTTTAAAAGTAAAGGGCTACCGTCAGGTGCATTACGAAGAATAGGAAGCACTGACCAGCACTGCACCGATGATGATATGCATGTGTTTTATCAGGATACTGGAAGCTATGACCAAACACCCGTAAAAGGAACTAAGCTGGCCGATGTAGATGAAAATGCTTTAAAGCGATACAGGTTACTCCGTGAAAAAGTAAATCCTGCTGCGGAAGAGCTTATCTACAGTGACAGTGAATTGTTGGCGGCATTAGGGTGTGTAAATAAAGAGAATCCAAACGAATTAAATATTGCCGGGCTGCTGCTTTTTGGCAATTCAAAAATACAACGGAGCACTTTCCCCATGTTGCGTGCCGATTACATACGTGTGCCGGGCAATGTTTGGGTTGAAAATCCTGATGAACGTTTTTTTACAATTGATATGAGAGGTCCACTCATATTGGTATTGTATCGTTTAATAGAAGCCATTAATGCCGATTTACCTAAAGGATTTTTATTGCCCGAAGATGATGTGCAAGCCGCTTCAACCGGACTGCCGATGAAAGCCCTTCGGGAAGCCATAGTGAACGCTTTAATGCACCGTTCGTATCGTGAGCACCGCCCAACTCAAATCATTCGTTACGATAATCGCATTGAAATAATCAATCCAGGGTTTTCATTAAAATCAGAGGAAAAGCTAGGACTCCCAGGTAGCGAAACCCGTAATCCTTTTATTGCTGCTGTTTTTCACGATACCAATTTGGCAGAGACAAAAGGTTCAGGGATTAGAGCCATGCGTAGATTGATGCAAGCCGCTCACCTAGCACCACCAACTTTTGAGTCGAGCCGTCAAAATAATGAATTTGTTTCTCGTTTGCTTTTACACCATTTTCTGGATGCTAATGACTTAGAATGGCTGAAACTGTTTGATAATATTGATATGTCAGACAGTCAAAAACAGGCACTCATTTTTGTAAGGGAGGTGGGAGCCATAGACAATACCACCTACCGACAAATGGCTGATTGCGATACCCTTAAAGCAAGCAATGACCTAAGACTGCTTAAAACATATAACCTACTGAAATCCAAAGGAAAAGGAAAGGCTACTTATTATGTGGCGGGCGATGGATTAAGTGCACCACCCCAAAATTTAAGTGCACCAGCTACCGAAATAAGTGCACCACCCCAGGAATTAAGTGCACCAGCTAATGAGATAAGTGCATTACCTCAGGAAATTCTTGAGAGAATTAACCAACTCAACCAAAGAGAGCATGATAGCGAAAAGGTAAAAAATATTATTCTTGATTTGTGTGCTATCCGAGCAATGAAAGCCATAGAAATTGCAAGATACCTGAATAAGGGAGAAGGTTATGTGAAAAGGAAATACCTGAGTGACATGATTGCAGAAAAAAAATTGAAATACCTGCATCCTGAAATGGTTAATCATCCAGAACAGGCATACCTAACTAATAATCAGAACTAATATGGCTGAATATATCAATGTAGAAAAACCATTTTTAGATAAACTTCGCCAATTAGGTTGGCAAGTGATAGACCAAGGCATTGGTGTCCCGCAAGACCCTGCAAAAAGTTTGAGAGAACATTTTAAACAGGTGTTGCTACCCCAAATATTTAAAGACACCATAAAATCCATCAACAAAACCGCAGACGGCAGAGAATGGCTAACCGACAGGCAATTGGAAGAATTGCTTACAGAAATTCAAGGCTTTTCGGGCAAAACTTTGCATGAAGCTAACAAAGAAGTTCACCGCTTATTGATTAAAGGCACAACGGTAAATAAAAATGAATTAACGGGTGAAGTGAACCCAACCGTTCGTTTGGTGGATTTCAGAAATTACGAAAAGAACAGTTTTATTGCCATCAATCAGTTTCGTTTACTCACTCCGGGAGCAAGCCGCCAGGGCATTATTCCTGATATTGTTTTATTTCTAAACGGTTTGCCTTTGGTAGTGGTAGAAGCAAAAGATTTTGATGTGGCTGAACCATTAAGCGAAGCTTTTTTGCAGGTTACCCGATATGCCAATACCAGGGAAGATGATTATGGAGTAAAGGAAGGCGAAGAACGACTTTTTCACTACAATTTATTCAGCATCATCACCCACGGCCATGAAGCCCGTGTGGGAACCATCAGTGCCGACTTTGATTTTTACAACAATTGGGTGGACATATTTCCCGAAGAATATAAAACGGTTGCTTTCCCACCTGATGAAGAAAGGCAGGACGTTATGATTTGCGGAATGCTCAACAAAGAAATCTTGGTGGACATTCTGAAACATTACACGCTATTTATGGAAATCAAGAAAGGCGTGGAAGTGAAAATTGTGTCTCGTTACAATCAATACAGAGCCGTTGGCAAAATCATTCGTAATCTCCGTGAAGGAACAAACCCCAAAGAGAAAGGTGGCGTGGTTTGGCACACACAAGGAAGCGGAAAAAGTTTGACTATGGTGTTTCTTATCCGAAAACTCCGCAGCAGTGATGATTTAAAAGACCTGAAAATTATTTCCATCGTTGACCGTGTAGATTTGGAAGACCAATTGGCAGACACCTTGAAATATGCCAATGAATCATTGTCCATCATTGATAGCAAAACAGATTTAAACCTTTTGGATGATGATACCGGAAACTTAAATCTTGTCATGATTCACAAGTTTTTGGCAGGCAATAATGTATCAGCTCAATCGCTGATTGATGCCGGAGTAGTTCCCAAGTTTGAAAAGTTTGAAACCATTAACAACAGCGACCGCATCTTGCTGATGGTGGATGAAGCCCACCGAACACAAGGTGGAGATATGGGCGATAATCTATTCAATGCTTTTCCGCAAGCCGTACGAATTGGATTTACAGGAACTCCATTACTAACCGAAAGACACGAAATCAAAACCCATGAACGATTTGGGGGCAAACTTGATGAAAACGGAGAACCGTGGATTGACAGCTATAAATTTGACAAAGCCGTGGCTGACAGAGCCACTGTTGAAATCAAGTATATCGGAAAAGTTTCCAACGATAAAATAGACGATAAAGAACTGTTTGATGCTGAATTTGAAGACCTGTTTCAAAAAAGAACTCAGGAAGAAAGAGAAGAAATTCAAAGGCGTTATGGTTCATTTATTGCCTATCTGGAAAGTAAAGACCGGATTGCTGAAATAGCCAAAGACATTGTAGAACACTATTACACCGATATTTTAATCAATGGCTTTAAAGCACAAGTAGTGGCATCAAGCATTGTGGCAGCCGTTCGATACAAGTATGAACTGGAAACGGCAATCAAAGAGAAAATTGCTCAATTGAAAGCATTACCTGATGAAGAAAGAGATGATGAACGCATTAAGCAACTGGAATTTTTAAAAGTAGCTGCCGTAGTTTCGGGCATGGGAAATAATGAACCCGGCTATATAAGCAAGGCAAGAAGTGAAGCCAAAGATTGGGATGCTGTAAACAGTTTCAAAAAAGACTTTGATTATTCACAAGAAGAAGGTGGTCAATACAAAAAGCCCGAATCAGGCATAGGAATTTTATGTGTTTGCGACCGTTTGTTGACTGGTTTTGATGCACCGATTGAGCAAGTCATGTATTTGGACAAAATCATGAAAGAGCATGACTTGTTCCAAGCCATCACAAGAGTAAACAGAACCAAAAAGGGTAAAACCTTCGGGCTTATTGTGGATTATATCGGTATCACCAAACATTTACAACAAGCATTAGGAATTTATACCGACAAGGACAAAGAAAAGGCACAGCACTTTCTCAATGTATTCCGTGACATCAATAAAGAAATCCCTGTATTGGAAGCTCGTTATAAAAGGGTTTTGAATCTCTTTACAGAAAACAATCTAAACGAAATTGAAAACTTCCTGAATCAGATATTTGCAGACCCGACTGCCGAGTTTGAGTTTGCTGAAAGTTGTATTGAACAAGCCAAGAATATAAAATTCAGAGCCGAATTACTGACTTATTCAAAAAGTTTTTTCGATAGTTTGGATTTGCTTTTCAATACTCATGCAGGTGGTGAATATTGGGTTATCGCAAAACGATTGGGTTACTTGCTTTGGAGAATTAAAGACCGATATAAAGACGAAACAATGGACTTGAAGTGGGCTTCACAGAAAGTCCGCCAGCTAATTGACAAGCATTTATATTCTTTAGGTATTGACACAAAAGTTCAACAGGTTTCTATCCTTTCAGATGAGTTTAAGACAAAAGTTGATTATCTAAACAAAACACCAAAATCGAAAGCATCTGAAATGGAACATGCCATTCGTTGGCACATCAAAGTGAATCTTGAAAAAGACCCAACATTATACAGTCGTTTCAAAGACCGCCTTGAAACAATTTTAAATTCATACAAAGAGAATTGGGAAGAAATAGTAAAGCAGCTTGAAGGATTACGAGAAGAAATGGCTGAAGGAAGAAAAGTGGAAACCGAAGGCGTTTCAGTTGTTGAAGCACCATTTTATGAAATTCTGAAATCTGCTCTGCCTATTGAAGATGAAAAAGAGATTGAGAAAACAAAGGAATTGTCACATACTTTGATACTCATTCTGAAAGAAACAGCACAGATAAATAACTTCTGGAATAAACCAGCAGAACAGCGTTTGATTTCGGGACGAATAGAAGACGAAATTTATTATTCACGAATTAACGGATTGACTGGAAAAGCAGCAGAATTGACAACAGAACTTTTAAAGTTGGCTAAAAACCGTGAAGCAGAATTAAGATGAAGTTAGACAGTATCCATATTGACATTGAAAAAACCGAAAGAAGAAAAACGGTGAGTATTTTCATTGAACGAAATGGTTCAATAAAAGTGCTTGCCCCCATTACAGCGAGTGACGACAAAATTGAAGCGGCTGTAAAAGCAAAAGAGTATCAAATATTTCAGAAACTGGCTAAATGGAAAGAACTTAATCAGGGAAAAGTAAAACGAGAATATGTCAATGGACAATCCTTTCTTTATTTAGGCAGAAATTACCGTTTGCAAATAACCGAAAATCAAGATGTGCCATTGAAAATTTCTGGTGGTTTCTTTCATCTTGACAAAAAGTATTTACCAAAAGCGGAAAAGGTTTTTAAGGATTTTTATCGTGCAAAGGGTCTTCAAAAAATTGAGGAACGACTTAAATTGATAGAAGAAAAGTTTCAAACAAAACCAACAACTATAAAGGTTTTGGAACTTCAAAACCGCTGGGCATCATGGACACCCAAAAACGGGCTGAATTTTCACTGGAAATGTATCATGGCTCCTGTTTCGGTGCTTGACTATATCATTACCCATGAAATGGTTCATTTAAAACATCCAAATCATTCACCTGAATTTTGGAATGAACTCGACAAGAAAATGCCCAATTACCGTGAACATGAAGATTGGTTAAAAAGAAACGGAGTAAAAATGTCATTATGAATTCATAGCCAACCCACAGTCGTAAGTACATTTGCAAGCCCACACGAGCCAACGCACAGTCCAAAGGCTTGCAAAAGAGCTTCCGCCTTTCCTGCCCACGTAACCGCCTTTCAGGGCGGTTTTAGGATTGCCCACGCTCAAAAAAACAAAATAAATTTGTGCTTCGTGGATAGGTTAGTGCTGGTTGAGAATGACAAGAAAATAATGCTAAATAAATGATAAACAGACGAATATGAATGAACACCAGTTGCCAACACGCGGTATAGTTAATTGCCGGTGCAGTGGTTTATCAAGCGTTTCAGCTCGTATCAAAAGTAGTTGTAACTTGATAGGAAAGTGCTTCGAAATCGGCAACTAACCATACCGCCAAACGTTGAACTAAACCGCCCCCAGTCGGAGGCGGTAAAATGATGGTAAATTCGAAGTAAAAAACTTCAAAACAAACCATCATGAAAAACATTCATTCACAACTTATTGAGCGG
>Ga0209408_1002254_pt1 | contig 11010 bp, 8 predicted proteins | sample AD_UKC107_MetaG_FD_184422 | JGI IMG/M metagenome (GOLD analysis project Ga0209408, IMG submission 184422) | Active sludge microbial communities of municipal wastewater-treating anaerobic digesters from Hong Kong - AD_UKC107_MetaG (SPAdes)... | ecosystem: Engineered > Bioreactor > Anaerobic >... | reverse complement strand
TGCTCCGGTAGGCACAACAACATTTGAACCGCTTCTGACAGCAGAAATATCTGCTGCACTGACCTGATAGCCTTTATTTCCCCAGCTATTGGCAACGTAGGTCACGATACTGGCGGCCTGTTCATCATTGAGATATGAAAAATTGGGCATGACTGCATTGTACTTCACGCCGTTAACTGTAATTTCACCGGACAAACCATCTATGATGGCTTTTATCGGATGATTTTTGTCCGCCAGAAGATAATCAGAACCGGCAAGAGGAGGAAATGCTCCTTTCAGGCCTTGACCGTTGACCTGGTGGCAGGCCGCACAGTGAAGCTCAAAAAGTTTCTTGCCTTCTGTCATCTGCGTTTTTAAATCGGTTGCTGTTAACATTTCTGCATTATGTGCTGCCAGACCTGAAGTATCAGTCGGAGCTGATTTGTCTCCGGCACAGGCTGTAAAGCCTGCAATCATACCGGATAGAATAAAAGCGTTCTTTAGAGTTTTCATTTTGTTCTCCAAAATTCGGGTTCATAGTTCTTGTGGTTTAATCATACCACTCCATTTCGTTAATAGTAAAGTTTAGTGTTACATTTGAAATTGATTTAAGTCAATCCGCTCCTAAAACTCATAGGAATAGGCAAAAGAAACATTTCTCGAAGGCTGGGTCAGCGATGCGAGAATCTGATCGTTTACATCAAAATTTCTGACCTGTTGCCAGTTCCAGTATTTTTTGTTAAAAATGTTATAAATTCCCAGACTGACTTTACCGTAGCGTTTCAAGTCTTTATTAACAATCATATCAACCACAGTGTTTGCCGGTGTCTGGAATAAAGCAGTATCTTCAAGCGTGTGACGGTTGTTATGAACAACGTACAAGTCTGCATTCCAGTCATTGTCAATTGAGTGCCAGTTGAAATTCAGCACGGCTTTCGAGGGTGAAATGCTTTCCAGTTCTTCATCTGTGGTTTTATTTTTTCCATCAGTCCAAGCCCAGTTGATTTGTGCTGACATTTGTGGATGAAACATCCACAGATAATCAATTTCAATGCCGTAAATTTCCGCTTTATCGATGTTTCTGGACTGAAACAGCAAATAACCTGTATCAGGGTCGATACCGATCCTGGCTTTGGTCTCTATAAAATCCCTGTAATCAGTGTAAAATGTATTTATTTTCAGTTGTTGTGAATCAGAAAAATAACGATAGCCAATTTCAAAACCATCCGAATGTTCAGATTTTAAATCCGGGTTGGCAATCGCGCGGATACGCAGCATGGGAATATTCAAGCCAATGTTGACATCATCAAAAGGTGGCGCTCTAAATCCTCTGACATATTGTAAGTAGATATTGGAGTTATTGTTAATATTATAAAGTACCCCTAATTTAGGAGAAAAATCAGTCTCTGAAAGAGCGACAATTTCTGTATCCGTTCCATTTGCATCAAAAATTTCATCGCGAGTTGGGTTGAGTTTATATCTATCGAATCTCAATGCCGGGATTAATACCCATTTATCATTATCAAAAACAATTTCATTCATGAAAAAAACTCCAAGTTCTTTTACATTTGAGTTTGGGAAATCTCGTCGGGGAAAAAATTCAGACAAAATAGCCGGGATTGTAACTCCCGTTTGCAAATTAGCCTCAAAACCATCTCTCAACTCACTGATATCTGCGTTAGAAAATTCAACTCCATAAATTAAATTGTGAGTTGCATTATCAAAGTTGATAGATTTATGAAGGTTTATTTCTACTCCATGACGACTTTGACTATATTCAAAATTTCTGAATTGAAATAAAGGAGTTCCGGTTCTAGAGTTACGATTCTCAAAAGTGTCTTGCTTGAAATCTGTGTCAGCATAGTATGCATGAAACACCCCGGAATCAAACCAACGACTGTTTAAGCCAAAATCGTAGTTTAAACTGATTTCTTTATCATTATTGTTGTCTTCAGCATACAGTCCGGTTGTTCTGGCAAAGCGTTCGATGCCGATAAAGGAGTTAATTTGTGTTGTTGAATCTCTTTGTTGTCCTCTAAAACTTAACACTAAATTATTATTTTGATTAGTAGCATGTACAAACTTGGTAAACAATGTTTGTTGACCCCAATCTGAAAAGTCTCTTTTATCATGTACAGAGCCATGAGGAATGAGTCCTTTCCCATCCCTTTGAGTAAAAGAGATCAATACCCCATTATTATCATTGTCCCAAGCTGAAAGTCCTGTTATAGAGCGTGAATGATTTTTTTGTTCATAGCCTAGTCTGAGCTTAGAGAAATGATTGGAATCAGTAAGTCTTGTCAAATCTTCGGGATTCCACGTTCTGATAGAAACGACTCCACCAATAGCATCACTGCCATAAAGTGTGGATGCGGGACCATTCAAAACTTCTATGCTTTTTATTAAGCTAATATCGGGAAAAACAGAAGTTGCGTGAGAGTATGAACCGATTGAAAATTGATTTGAGCTCGGAGTGCCATCGACTTCAATAGCGACACGATTTTTACCAATACCTCTAATATTGATACCACTACTGCCAAAGCGAGTACCCGCATCTTCCATGAAAATACTACTTTCATATTTTAACGCACTTGCCATATCTTCACTAAGGCGCGATTCCAGTTGATCTGAATTGATTAGAGAGACGTCACCAATAACATCTTGAATAGGTCTTATTTGTTTATTTGCTATTGCCACAACCGTAGCAGGCTCAAGCTCCACTTTTTCTTTGTCTTCTGCTGACACAAGTTCGCTGAAATTTAAAGTTAAGATGAAAAAAATCAATTTATTTGTCATTATTTTAGAGACCTTTGCTTGATTGATTAAAACTTCTGATTTTTTCGATTTTCGATAAAAACCACTATTTGTTCCGATTTTCTTAATCCCGACTAGCTTTTTGAGGGCTAATCGGGGTGTTTTGCCATATTTCAGGCACAACTATTTTGTATTTTTACCGCTCTTTTAAGGTTATATGCCATGGCAGCAAAGCCTATTGATGTATGTAATTGCATTAATCCTCCATGTCTGGCTTTGGCAATGCCATAATGTAGCTTCAGAATGCCGAACACACTTTCAACACGGTTCCTAACTTGAGACCTCCAAGTATTTGCCAGCCTTTGTTTCTCAGTCAGAGGCTTGTTGCGGTAGGCTCGCTCGTGTATTTCATTTTTTATTTTGTTCCTTTGAAGATACTCATCATGTTCCTTGCTTTTATAGGCACTATCAGCATAAGCCTGAGATTCCTCTCCTGTAAGCAGTTTCTTAAATTGTTTAGAATCATGCTCATTGGCGGCAGTACAGGTGTATTTTTGTAAAAAGGCATCTTCATCACTGTTACCATGAAGTTTAAAACCATAAGTGGTTTTGAGCTTGCCATCTGAACCTTTTTTACTGGTATAAGCAGCATCTTTATCCTGTGTATTCTCACCGCTTTTTCCATTTTTAGGACGAGAGTTTTTGGCTTCGATTATTGTGGCGTCAATAATACTGACTCCTCCGGCTCTAATCATAATGTTTTGTTCACAAAGTTGTTGGTTGATTTCTTCAAATAAAACCTCTGCCAGTTTTAATTTTCCAATCAGTTTATGGAAACGCCAGATAACAGTATGATCCGGTGTTCCATCACTTAAACCAAGTCCGGTAAAACGACGAAATAATAAATCTCGTGCCAATTGTTTTTCCATGCCTTCATCACTCAGTCTATACCATTGTTGCAGTAACATGATTTTAAACATTAATAGCGGAGGCCATGCTGGCTCTCCTCGTTTGGATGAAAACATATCTCTCAGATGAGCTTCAATTCGACTCCAGTCCAGTAATTCATGAATATCATCGAGTTCTTCAAGGGATTTATGGTGACTAGCTAATGAGTCGGCTAAGCTTGATTGGCTAAGTTGTTTCCAAGACATGATTTTAATAAATTTTGTGAACTACGGTAGTTTAACATTTTTTCAAATTTCTTGTGTTTCGAGCAAAGGTCTCTATTACTCATTTTTTGTTATTTATCTGTATCCGCCCAACAAGGTCCTGTGGCTCCTTGTGTGGACTGTGAGTCTCTATCAAAACGAACCGAACCTCATAATGGGATGTGGTATAATCCGGATCAATCAGGAAGCGGAATGACTCTTGATGTTCAGGATGGCAAACTGTTTGGCGTGGTTTTTGGATACGATGATGATGGAAAGTCCAGATGGTGGACATTTGTAAACGATTTATCACCTTCTAATGAACCCAATATCATGTGGACACTCAATGCTGATTTGATGCAGTTTGAGAATGGCAATAGTTTCAATAATGATTATATTTTTCCCACTCAAACCAATTATGAGGGACAAATTTCACTCAAGTTCACACAAAAAAATCATGCTCTGTACAGTATCAATGGTGGTGAAGAGCAAAATATCGTGCCAATTATCTTTGGTGTTACAAAAAGCAGAGATTTTCCTGAACAAACATCCTATTTAATTCCAGAGCTAGAGGGAGTTTGGACTTTTGTTTATCAATACAATGAGAGTCATCCAGATGTTCCTCCAGAGCCATATAATATATTTTCAGAAGCGGTAGTAATATCTTCTAAAAATATTGGTGATATCACACAAGATGGTATTATTGATATTGGGTTTTCTGTCAGTAGATATGACTTTTTCCCAAACAGTCACCATATTGGCTTTATTTATTGCTATGTTACTGAAGAAAGTAATGAGGTTGTCGGTCCATCATGTGAGTTTCTGGACACAAGAGGATTGTTGGGAGATATTGAAATCAAACCCGTTTATAAAATGAAACTTGGTGGAATAGGTGCATTTAGATTGTTTGGTGAAGATGTTGGAGGCCATACATTTGAAGGTATAAGAATTAATGCTAAAGACTATTAAAATTGATAATATAAAATATTGTCTCTGAAAACAGCTATGAATGATGAGTTTTCAATACTGCTACAATCATTGTAATACCGATTATAAATGATGTTGGCTCATTTGGTCAGAGCCGACATCATGAAAGTTGAAGAAATTATCAATATCTTATCTTTTAAATAATGCCATGGATTCAACATGTGAGGTGTGGGGAAACATGTCCATCACGCCGGCACTGATGAGTTTAAAACCAAGTTCATTCACCAGATAATCCGTGTCTCTTGCCAGACTTGCGGGATGGCAGGAAACATAAAGCAATGTGTCTGCTTTGGTTCGTGCAATTAATGGCAGTATTTCAAAGGCTCCACTGCGAGGCGGGTCAATCAGAACTTTGGTGTATTCTTTTTGAAACCAGTCAGAACTTTCATGATTTAAACGCAAATCAGCAACGTGAAATTCGATATTTTGCAAATTGTTAATTTTTGAGTTGTGCTCAGCTCTTTCAACCAAAGACTTTTCACCTTCAACACCAACCACTTGTTTCACCTTTGTTGCCAACGGCAATGTAAAGTTGCCTAAACCGCAGAATAAATCCAGAATCACATCGTTTTCAGAGATTTCCAATAATGATAATGCCTGCGCAATCATTTTTTCGTTCATTCTTTTGTTAACCTGAATGAAGTCGCTTGGCAAGAATTCCATCTTTATTTTGTATTCAGGAATTTCAAAAAATAATGGTTCGGACTTTTCCGGATTGTCGGTTAATTCGATGATGGTTTTTGGACCTTTGGATTGCAGGAAAACCCTGACTTTGTGGTTGCTGGAAAAATTCAAAAAGACACTTCTGTCTTTGATTCCAATTGGTTTGAGGTGGCGAAAAATCAAAGCTACATCATTGTCGGCAATAGATGCTTCAACTTGTGCGATATGCTGTTTGATATCCAGCTTTTCAATCATTTCAGCGATGGGTTGCAGCAATTGATCTAATGGTTTTTGCAGAATTTTGCATTCATCCATTTCCGCAACATAACGTCCGTTTTTCTCTCTAAAGCCAACTAAAACCTTATCTTTGGCAATCACCCAACGCACCGATAAACGAGCACGACGGCGATAATGCCATGAGGAGTCGGTTAATGGCGACATCCAGTTTTGTGGTTGAATCTTTGCCATTTTTAACAGATTTTGTTTGAGGGTGTTTTGTTTAAACTCAATCTGTTTGTCCGGATGCAAGTGCATCATACTACATCCATTGCAGAGGTGATAGAACTGACATTCCGGCTCGATTCGATCGGCTGATGGAGTAATAACTTCTGTTGTGATTCCTTCTTCAAAATTTTTATTGCCACCGGTATGTTTGACGACGACTTCTTCACCCGGCAAAGCACCATTGACAAACATAACCTTGCCATCCATTCTGGCAATACCACGACCATCATGACTAAGGTCTTCTATTGTAAGAGATATTGGCTGCTCGATGAGCTTTCTTTGACGTCTTCTTGACATTTTTTAAGGCAATAAAAAAAGTGGCATTTTAGCTGAAAATACCACTAATTTGTTAGTTATATTTTGATAAATAGGTTTTACCATGCAGGGTTTGTAGGGTTATAAAGTTTAATTACAACTTATATTTGTTTTAGGCCCATAGATTGGCTTAATATATCTTATTTCTCCATCCGGTGTCATAGACACACTTATTTCTGTTATTGTAGTGTGTTTACTATACCCGCTATCAGGTAAGTCGCACAATACAGAGAGATTGACTTCAACACCCTTGTAATCTTTTTCACTAAATTCAAAATAATTGATATAGCTTGCTTCTACTTGATTAGACAAAAATACAAATTCATTCCAAACTATTTTTTCGCTCTTTAATAATTTATCAATATGATTAATGACTCTTTTGTTGTTTCGATTTACTGAGGATATATCTGTGTTAAATCGAACATCATTGTTGATTTTGATATGCTTATTATTAACATTTTTGCTATCATTATCACATGATGTAAAACCTATGTATGAATCAATATCAACAATATTTCCATGATTATTAATATCAAAATTCAGTACAACATAATAAGCATCAGAGTCATCAATTATTTTATCATCCTTTTTAACTATAAATTTGACGCCACAATTTGCTCTTGTTTTAACTCGTATAAAGTTCTCACCACTCTTGAGATTATACAAAAACCCAACGCTTCTTATGCTTAATTCATGCTCTGTAAATATTTTTCCATCATCAACAATTTGATCATTCGTAAGTAACTTCAATGCATATTGTTCAATAATGTCATATCTGGGATAATCAACTATTAAATGTCTTACATTGTGCTCAGATGTTAAAGAATTGATTAGAGTATAGATTAACAATAATTTCATTAAGTCATTGAGTTTGATATTTATCTTTTTTCTTCATGTTTTTCATGGCCGTCATAGTAGAAAGTTATTTCGTTTGCCAAACACCTTCAGCATCCTGATATTTCCAACCGCTGTGTGCTTTTTCTTTCCAAAGTCTGATGAAAACATTGGTGATTTCTTCTTCCCAATCCGCATGACCATTGGCAACTGCCAGTTCACGATAAAGTGCTTTCCGATCACGATTTTCATCAGCAACCAGTTTTTTCAGTTGTTGTCTGTCTTTCAAACCAAGGCTGTCAGTTGCTAAAATATCAATAAATCCTTCATTGGTGAAACCGATTATTGCAGTATCTAAGTAAGCTTGCAGACTTTCATCAAATCGTTGCTTCATGCGATCAGTGATTTCTACAATTGCAGGTGATGAAATATTGATGTTCACTTCGGCGTGAGCGGATGAAATAATCCAGTTTAAAGGATTTAAATTAAAACGATAGCTTTGCGGGTTATTTCCTTGTGTCTCTTCAGAATTCTCATCACCAATAATTTTATTGATGATTTTTTCTGCAGCATCTTCAGCTTCAGCGGCGGGGAAATAAACATTAATCGTGACACAAGCGGTCATGAATAACAAAATTGATGATAAAACAGGGATTTTTAGCTTTTTCATAAAAGTTTCCAAAAGAAATAATGACTGCTATTATACAACTGAAAAATAAATATTAGCTGAATTAAATGTAGATTGAACAATCTTGTTAAATATTGCAATTGCATTTCTTTGATGAGGCTTTGGAAATAGGATCTCTAAATCTCTGTATTTTGATGTAAAATGTATTTATCATATTCGCATTGGCATTTTTTATTAATCCGTTTAACTCAATAATACCGGAACATACAATAACTATGAAACTATTAAAAATAATAAGTCTCCAGCTTTTTCTGTATTCGCAGTTTGGAGTCGCTCAAGAGACTGCCTACACTGAGCAGGAGCAGGAAGTTCTTAAGGCTCAATCTGACAGAATTTCCGCAATGATTATTGCAGATGTGGAAACATTGAATCTTCTGCTCGCAGAAGATCTCTCGTATGCGCACACAACCGGCTGGACTGAAACAAAGTCCGGGTATCTTGAAACTGTAAAATCCGGAAAAATTGATTATCAAAAGTTTGTTCCAGGAGATATAAAAGTGAGGTTCTATGGAGAAACAGCTGTGTTAACCGGAAAAGTCGATGTCAATTTAGGGAGAACAGACTTTACTATCAGGTTTTTGGAAGTTCAACGAAAGGTGAACGGAATATGGAAGTTAGACGCCTGGCAATCAGTTTTGAGTAAAGTGGATTAAAATAACTAACTGGTAGTAGATATATCTCCGAAACCTCAAATTCTCAGAAATATTTTCATAATATTTCTGAGGCCAACTTAAATTTCCCACACTTGTTCTGTTATCTTCATCAATTGTTTCATCAGCGGTTTTTCCAATAATTATTACAAGTTTGCAAAGCGCCTTTATCTCGTACACTATACTTTACAGCTCTGAACTTATCCACTTTGACACTAAAAGGCGTAGCCGTTCCAGTACTACCTCCTCCTTTCCAAGATGCTATTCCTGAAAAACTCCCCTCCACAAAACCGGATTTGCGATCGTTGTCAATTGCCGTGATTTGTATTTGAGCATCATCACTCTCCCAGTATTCTACACAACCCCCGGGACACTCAGGACGATCCACTTTAATTGCGACTGCCTCAAAGGTAGTTTTGAAAGTCCCTGTCGTTTTTGCCGGTATTTCAACATGTGCTTCCCATCCGGTTTTTGGATCGCTTAATACCATCAAGTTTCCGATCATGCGTGCCGGACCTTCGTGATAACCTGCCATAGGTACACCTGATCCTACTTCTGCCTTAAATCCACACGGCAATGGCTGTAATTCCCTGAGTGTGACTTTCATTGTAAAGTCTCTATTTTTAGACAATTTAACATTTTTTGCTACTTCGGCAACAACCACTTCGAAGCTTTCCATGTTTTCATTAACTTGCTGAACAAAGACATTGCGTTGTGGTTGTTGTTGATTCAGTTGCAAGGTTTTATCAACAATAAGGTGTAAATCACTATCATTACCAACAAATTCAATTCGAACCTCAACAGGTAGTTCGGACTGATGAGCTACTGTTAGCATACTTGCAGTAGCTGCAATTTGTTGTACGGAACCATTGAAGTTTTTACTTATCTCTTTTTGGTTTGGTGGTAATTTAAGTTGCCATTGACTGGGTTCACCAAAAGAGTTTTCAAAAGGTACTTTGGCCATGTATAGAGGAAATATCTTATACATGCCTCCATGGGGTTTGAGGAAATCATCCACGCCAGCAATACCGGTGTCCTTATCCAATAATTCATTCTGAAACATTTCGTGTAAATAAACTGTTCGGGGACGTGCCCCCAAATGATTTCCGACGAATATCCAAAAACCGGCGGTTAAGTAATTGTCCATTAATTCAAAGGGTTGATCAAGAGGACGAGTATGATCCCTTCTCATGTACAATGCATCCGTATCAGTTTCAACCTCTATTGCATAATCCAACTGTACGGCAACGGCAGTACCTTCACGTATCCATCTGTGTTTTTCATCAAAAGGCAAGTGATACTCACTGGAGTTTTGCACAGCATGAAACAGTTCATGAACACCAACAACTGTATTTAAATTATCCAGTTTATAATATGGATCATCATGTGTAGAACCCGATGCTCCTACATTAAAGTAATGATTGCTGGTTAACCAAATCAACTCCTCATCGGTATCGTAACGCCCGGTGAAGTCCACGCCCAATTGCGATACTTTTTCATCTGATATGTTCGCAATCCAATGCGTTAATTCAGGTTCTCCCAGTTCGAGGTTACTAAAAGACGCTGGACCTTCAAAACCTAAACCCTTCAGCCATACACTGCCTTTTTTTAATTGACTCGCCAATACCTCATTGGCAGGTTCACAATTGACAGGATCAATGCACTCAACCACCCAGTCGGTGGTTAACCAACGTCCTGCATAGCTGTTGGAAGAGATTAAAGCAATAATCAGCAGCAATAATAACGTGTTGATTTTAAGTTGATGTATTGGTTGCTGCATATTGAGTTCCCTAGTTTTTATATGAATGTTTAATCAATATAGCATCTTTCTATGTTGTTAACAGTAAATTTTCTACATTCTGTGAGTGTACTTAATCTTTATTGTTTTCTGGGGGTGAGTTTTTCTTTTTTGCATTTTATTAACAAAAATCAAAGTATATATCTTCATGATAAGTTATATTTGAAAATTCGGATGAGAGTGTATAAGCAAATTAATGAAATTTAAGTTACTTGATGCGGTTTTTAAAATCAATGGCGATCAGCTGGAGGTAAACAACCAACCGTATGAGTGTAAAAAGAATACATTAGATACTTTATTGATATTCTTGCAGAGTGACGGAGCAGTCGTCAGTAAGGATGATATATTGAGTCAAGTTTGGAAAGACGTGATTGTCAGTGATGCTTCGGTTTTTAAACAGGTTCAATTGGTTAGGGAGATTTTTGTTGATTCAGGGATTCCACGAGATGTGATTGAAAATGTTTACGGACGTGGTTATAAAATCAAGTATGAAATAGAAACTATTGATAACGACCAAGATTCTTTAGCAGCAACTTTGCAAACACTAAGCCAAAAGCCCCGAAAAATTTGGTATATCGTAACTCCCGTATTGTTGTTGATAGCAATTACCGCTTTCTTGTTTATCAAACCACAGGAAAAGCAGGACTTTTTTAGTGAAGCAAATAAAGAATCACTCAATAAAATGCT